>CEQX01356341.1_pt1 | contig 11960 bp, 4 predicted proteins | sample 356261 | NCBI WGS metagenome assembly CEQX01 (sample SAMEA2621076, study PRJEB7988) | marine metagenome | isolation source: saline water (ENVO:00002010), including | reverse complement strand
CCGCAATCCCATCAAGGTCGATGGACGCTGGGTGCGGGGGTATCGTGGCGTAATACCGGAGAAATCGGTTTCCGCACAGGAATCAGCGGCTTTACCGTCCCCAGCCTTTTCCAGGCGAGCAGCAGTCCCGTGCCTGGCATCGGGCCTGCGGAGGGACCCGCTGCGCGCATCTACGACAATGGCTTTGTCCGTCCCGACGCCCGGTCAACACGGACGACCGACTACGGTTATAATGAGCTCGCACAAATTCAGGGCAACACCCTCTCTTTCACTGCATCGGGGGGAGAGCGCCAGGAGGTGAGCCAATCATCCACTGCTGCAGCAACAGGGTGGAATGAGGAAGCAGATCACGTATCGGCGCCCTATCTGAAATTACGCTACCAGAGCGATCTCGGAAACGGATGGAGTGCGGGACCATCCATAAATGTGTCCTTTGCCGAAATCAACGGCTCCCGCCGGGGCCTCAATACGATCTCTGCCCGTGAGCAGATGGACACCTTCGATATTACAGCTACGGATGTGTACGATATCAGTGGACTCGATCTTCCTCGGGAGGTCCCCTACACCGGAGCTCCGAACATCGTCGCCCCACTGGTCCCTAACCAACCGGTGGCCGGCAGTCGACTCTTCACACCCACCCTGCGAACCTCAGACATTGCGCTGTGGAACGATACCATCGACGAATCACTCGATCTTGATACATGGAGTCTGGCGTTCGGCGCAGAGGCCTCCTACCGGTTCGACAACCGATTTCATGCCTCATTGGGAGCTGGCATTGCGCTCAATGTTGCATCGTGGAAAGCAATGCGCAGCAATCAACTCCTCCAGCAGATCAACAATGGTGCTCCTGTGGTTATCGACAGCTCTTCCGCTGACAATATCGGCAGTTCAATTCTCTGGGGCTTTTACCTCCAAGCCTCTGCCGGATATCAGCTCAACGAAAGCTGGTCCCTTGAAGTCAACCTGCGTCACGACCACACGGAAGACCTGAACGGTAGTGTTGGAGGAAGCGTATTCGATGTGGACCTCAGTGGATTCAGCGCGGGACTGGGCCTCGGATACAGCTTCTAGTAATTGGTTATACGGGCCGGAGCGGCTTTCCCACCTCTCAAATACTGCCGCCAGGGCCCCGGAACCACACAGGAGATTCAGACTCGCTCCATAAAGAACTTTGTCACACCAGGTTCTTCCAGACGTGACCGTGGACGTCTGTGAGCCTGAGATCCCGTCCACTCCACCGGAAGGTCAGCTTCTCATGATCGATTCCCAGCTGGTGTAATACGGTCGCCCAAAGGTCGTAAACTGTCGAAATATCCTTTGCAGCCTTATAGCCAAACTCATCGGTCGCACCGTGCGCGGTTCCTCCCTTCATACCACCACCAGCCAACCAGACGCTGAATCCGAATGGGTCATGATCGCGCCCGCTCGACCCCTGTGAGAAGGGAGTGCGTCCAAACTCTCCGGTAAAGACTACCAACGTTTCCTCCAGCATCCCACGCTCACCAAGGTCTTTGAGGAGAGCCGCAATTGGGCCATCGACTTGACCTGCCATCGCACCATGGCCACGCTTCAGGTCCCCATGCTGGTCCCACGGGTTTCCTCCGCCTCCCGCTCCAATTCCGTAGCTGGCACATGAAAGCTCCACAAAGCGCACGCCCCGCTCTACCAAGCGTCGGGCCATGAGACATTGCCGTGCATATTGAGCCTTGTTGGCGTCCTTGCTATCAATCCCATACATCTCACGAGTAGCCTCACTTTCCTTACTGATATCTGTTAATTCAGGAACCGCCTGCTGCATAAGGAAGGCCGTCTCCGCATTCCGGATTGATGAGATGACCGCATCCTTTGCCGCCGTCCGCTCCGAAAAGCGCCGATCCAGTGTTCCTATGAGGTCCAGCGCCCGGCGCTGCTCCGCTTTGAGCATGGCAGGATTGATGTTGGGAACTGCCTGCTTGTCCGTGATGTTGAAAATGGATCCCTGAGTGGTGGCAGGCAAAAAAGCATTACCAAAGATACTCACTCCACCATGCGGAATAGAGGCCTTGTTAGAGCGCAGAACAACATACCCCGGCAGGTTTGGATTCTCTGTTCCACATCCGTAAGTCACCCATGAACCGGCACTGGGATAGCCCAGGAAGGGGAAGCCGGTATGCATGAAAAAATTTCCCTGAGAGTGCTCACTGAACTTGGCCGTCATCGAGCGCACAATAGCGAGGTCATCCGCACGTTCCGCTATCTTGGGAAACATGTCCGTCATCTCCAACCCCGATTGCCCCCACTTTTTCGCCTCCCAGGGCGAAGCCATTATATTGCCGTTCGCATCAAACTGCGTACGTTCGATAGTCATTGGCAGTGGCTTTCCATGCATCTCTTTGAGCTTCGGCTTCGGGTCAAACGAATCCACGTGGGAAAACCCACCAGACATGTAGCACAGGATAACCGACTTGGCCTTCTGCTGGTGGTGCAACTTAGGCGCTGCGGCACCAATTGTAGCTGCGGATCCCTTGTTGAGGAGACTTGAGAGCGCGAGAGCGCTGACCCCACTTGAAGTCAGCTTGAGAAATTCTCGGCGGTCACCAGCCAGCATAGACCGGACCGGGTCATCAGGGTGAATGTTGGGCTCAGTAGACATAAATCAGTTCCTTGGAATTGAGAATCGCGTGCGCAATCTTGAAATAAGGGTCTCCGCCCACATTGAGAGCCTCCCGGGTGCTTTCAATTTCTTGGTCAACCTCTGCGAGCTGCTGTTCAAGAAGGGCAATCTCTCCATCTAGACGCTCAACAGCCTTTTTCTGCTCAGGAGTCATGGCCTCTGCCAGCAAGCCGTCTGTTACCACCTCCAGCAGGGTTCCGGAAGAAGCTGCCGCTGCTTCCTGCGGCGTGAGTGCCCGGTCATAAAGCCTCGCCTCGAAGATGCGGCCCGTGAGGGACCTGCCACGCCCACCCGGGGAAAGACCGTGCCGGGAGCCGAAGACAACCTGCGCTTTGCCCTTCTGATACTCCACCCTGCCCTTGTTGATCGGTTTCCCATACGGTTTACCGTCACGGTAGGCGATAGTTGTGCCGTCTGCCTTGTAGACCATAATTATACGGACGGGCCGCTTGTCGGCTTCCATATCCTCGCTCCCCCCAAAGGGTGCCGTACGAGCATGTTTGTCGCTTCCAGTGAGCCAGGTCTTGGGAGACACCTCCGCATAGACGATGCCATCAAATACCTTGCCGTCGGATCTCTGCAGACTCATTGCTCCCCCTCCGGCCTGGTTTCCATTGTCCAACTGTAGCTGAACTTCGAGGCTGAATTCTCGGAGATCCTTCGAGATCGGGCTCGTCCAGACACCTCCCCCTCTCAGGAACATGGATCCATCGATCACCTTGGCCGCTCCCTTGGATTCCCCGTGCATTCCTCCGCTCGAGTCCTTGGTGTCCCCTTCAAAGTCCCAGCGCGCGAACGGCTTGAGATCGATCTGGACTTCTCCCTGTTCCTTCTGGGCTGCATTCCTCGCATCAACCTCTGCTTGCAGCCGGGACTGCACGGGAGCAATTTTCTGCTCCCGACCACGCCGCAGATCCACAAGCTTCTTCTTGAGATCTTCCTGCTCCTTGACGAGCTTCGGTAGTTTATCACTCACTTTCCCGGAGAGATAATCAAGACAGGCCGTGACCTCTTCTTCACTTGCCGGACGCGCGTAGGCCTGCATGAAAAATCTCTGTATTCTCTCCCGATCCGACTTCAGGGAAGGATCACCTTTCACCCGGTCACTCCATTGCTGGGCAGCTCTTTTGGTAGTCTCCCCATTCATCAGCATAAGAGCCTGCGCAGGAACATTGGTTACATTGCGAACTCCCACTGTGCTCGTAGGAATCGGGTAGTTAAAGGCCGTGAGAAACCGGTTGAGCCCGTTACGTTTCTGGTTGGTGTAGACCGCACGCTGACCAGCCTCGTTAGCGGCCACAAAACGGATAGTATCCAGCACCGCTTCCGCGTCGAGACGCCGCGGGGTGTAATAGGCCAATTGAAGATTAGCATCATCCTTACCCCTGTTTGCAGCCGGCACCGTGCTGGCAGAGCGGAAAGCCCGACTCATGACCAGCTGACGGACCGTACGCTTCATCAACCATCCATTCTCACGAAAATCCACGGCAAGATAGTCAAGGAGTCCCGGATGAGATGGCTTGCTCCCCAACCGTCCAAAATTGTCTGCTGAGGCAACGAGGCCCCGCCCAAAGACATGGTGCCATAGCCGGTTCACTATGACCCGGGTCGTGAGAGTATTATCCTTCCCTACAATGTCCTCTGCCAACTCCCGGCGCCCACTTCCGGTCTTGGTATAAGTTCGACCCCCGAACACTTCCAGAAAGCCTCGCTCTACCGCCTCTCCTTCTTTCTTATAATCACCCCGATCCAGCAGAGGCTGGTCCCAAGGCTCCCCATTCATGACCCCGGGCACCCGAGCTGGATTTCGAATCTCCGCTTCCAGACTGCGATATCTCTCCACGAGGGTTTTCAACTTTCCGGGAAGCCCGGCCACTTCACTTGGCAGAAAGCCCCTGCTCACCATCGAGTTCAGAAGAAGGGCCTGAGCATCGTTCATCTTCAGATTCCTCCAACCATTCAACCCATCCACCAGCGAACGACGGTAAAAACCTTCAAGCGACTTACGGTCCCTGATCGAGCTCAGGTCTCCGGGCAACGCCACCATTGGCGCACCAAGCTCCCGCATCGCCTCGTCTCCCGCATACACTTCGAAGACCCCGAACCACGAGCGTGCGTTTCCTCCATTCCTGAAAGTAGAATCCGAAGAGGTATTGATCTGGTAATAGCCCTTTTCCCCGTTCCAATACCTGTATTTGTTCAAGTTCACCCAACTCATCTGGGGCCTTAGTCCTGGAGTCGGGTGAAGTCCCCCATGGGAGAGAGGATAGCTTCGGAGGGTAAATCGCGCTATCGATCCGTCCCCCATTGCCCGGATAGAATTGCGACCTCCCTTGGCGAGATGAAAAACCGAACTCAGGGTAGCACTGTGCTTGTCTGACAGCATATGGGAATAGACCCCAGCGGGGTAGATTCCCTTCAAGGCACGTCCCCCTTCCGGAGCCACCACGAATGAACCTGCTGGGCTGACCGAATCGCCAAGACCATTACCACTCTTGAACCACCGATCATAGCCAGCCTGCTCCCGGAGATCTGCGTAGAAAGTAGCATTACTCTTTACCTGTTCATTATGAGCCATTCCCTCTTCATGCCGCTTACTCATGCCTTCCAGCTCCCGGACCAGTTCCTCAGGCTTCCTGTCCCGCAACTTCGCCCAACCAGCAAGGGGATCGGTATCCGGAATCTTGTCCAGCTTGTCGCCCCACAGTTTTTCGAGGGCAGAATCCACCTGCTCCATCCAGTATGAAACAAGGGAAGAACGGATCTGCTCCTTGAGTTCGAGAAGCTCCTTCCGGTGCAGGTCCCTTAATTTTGGGGAATCTACGTTGACGATTGCTGGCCGGCTACTCACGACCATCCCATAGAACTTGTAGTAATCCTTCTGGCTGATCGGGTCGAACTTGTGGTTGTGGCAACGCGCACAAGATACGGTCAATCCCATGGTGGCCTTTGTCAGCACATCCACAGCGTTATCCGTAAAAGTAATCTGCTCGTCGTAAGCATCAGTGACTCCAAATCCGTGCGGAACCATGCGGAAATGGGCAGGTCCAATCGCGCTCTCATTGAGCCCCTCCTTCTCGTTGACTCGGGGCTTCTCCAGCAGGTCACCTGCAACCGCTTCGCGCAGCAGCTGATTATAGGGCACGTCCTCGTTAAGAGATCGGATCACATAATCCCGGTAACGGCCTGCATAGGGCACATTCGGATCCCCCTCACTTCCGTATGACTCCGCATAACGGAACCAGTCAAGCCAGTAGCGCCCCCAGCGTTCTCCATAGGCCCCCGAGGACAACAGTCGGTCGACTAGTGCCTCGTAGGCCTCCTCAGTGGGATTCTTCACAAAGGCCTCCACCTCTTCTGGCTTAGGAGGAAGTCCTGTAAGGATCAGGTGAAGACGCCGCACCAGCGTACCCGGTTCAGCAACATCTTGTGGCTCAAGACCGCTCTCCCGCAGGCCAGCGTGAATGAACCGGTCAATCTCCGTCTTATTCCACTCGGCGGCATCCGCCTGCGGAGGATCTTCCTTCACGATAGGCTGGAACGACCACCACTCAGACCTCTTGTCACGGACTGCGTCCCAGTCCACCTGACTTGCCAACTCCTCCTTGGTAGGCTTTGTCACCCGGGGGTCTGGAGCTCCCATCCGAACCCAGTCCTCAAAGTTCTTGATAATCAGCTTGGCCAGCTTGGGCCCCTTAGACGGCATCGGATCATAATCGCCCTCATGCCTGATTGCCTTGATGAGGGCACTCTCCTCGGGGTTTCCCGGGACGATCACTCCGGACTCAGTCAGAGGCTCCCTCCAGTCCAAGGCCAGGTCCCCCTTTTTCTTATCGATACTGTTGTGACACTCGTAGCAAGTCTCCGCCAGAACGGGGCGAATTTTCTTCTCGAAAAATTCTGTCTGTTCAGACGTCAATTCTTCGGCCTGCACCAGCGAGAGAGCGGCGCCCTGGGTCAGGAGCACTAAGACGGTAATGGGTAGCCTCATAGTGGACTCCTCATTGGAGACTCCGAAAGATCATTTTTCAAGTGCCAAGCTTAGGGGAATACTCACACGATCCTCTGACAGAGGCTCCTGACTCAGCATCCTTGCCGTATCGCTTTCCTACCCGGCGGGCAGATACCGTTCCGGCTTCGTTCACCTGCCTGAGAATTGCCCCTGTAGCCAGCCCCTGCACCAAACGGGCATCCGCAATCCTCATCAAAAGACCGTAAAGCTCGAGCTCTCTCACCCGGATCTATCGAACAACTGCGTGAGCACCACCTACAGAAATACTCCAACCCGGTAGGTTTTCTTTTTACGAGATCCAAGGTCTTTTGCCGCCCACCTCCCTCCCGATACCAAGCCTACCTCTAAAATCGCCCGGAAAGACGGTAATTTTACCTATTCGGCTTGCCGATGGATCGATCCTCCCAGGCATCTCGATATTTCCCCTTCACCAAATTTGATTTCCAGAAAGCGACTCGTAGCTTCCTAAGATACGGGCTTGGACACTTTCACAGATTCTCTTGATTCTCCGCGGCCTGAAACTTCTACAACACAATGAAATACCCAAACATCCTCCGCCTCAGGTCTCTCCTTGGCGGGGCATTCGCAGCAGGTCTCGCACTGTCTGCGAATGCTGACAATATTGTAGAGAAGCTGGCCGAAAGACCAGAGTTCTCCACCCTGGTTACCGCAGTGACCGAAGCAGGTCTAGCGGACGCACTCGCATCCGCTGAAGACATCACCATCCTCGCCCCGACCAATGATGCCTTTGCCAGGATTTCAGAAGATGATCTTGCGGCCCTGCTTGCCGACAGGGAGGCCCTCACAAGCGTCCTGACCTACCACGTCATTCCGGAGCGCATTTCGTTTCGAGATTTTGAGTCGGGAGCCACCGATACACTCCTGGCCGGCAACGGAATCGATATCAGCGTCCAGAGCTTTTTCTGGGGATTCTATCGCACCGTCACCATAGATGACGCAGTCATTACCCGTGCAAACCTCCGCGCCGACAACGGGATCATTCACACGATTAACGAGGTTCTGGATCCCGGCTACCAGCAGGTCCCAACTATTCTGGAAATTGCAGCTGACAATCCAGACTTTTCGATTCTTGCCTCCCTTGTGGAGCAGGCAGGTATCGCCCGTGCGCTCGACAGCGAGCATTACAACCTAACCGTTTTTGCTCCGACCAACGCCGCCTTCGAAGCCCTTGGGGAAGAGACTCTCGAGGCTGTGCAGGCTGACCGGAGGCTTCTTCGCAAGATCCTCAAGAATCATATCGTCCGGGGAGATCAAGATAGCAGTTCACTGGTCGAGGACGGCTCAGCCCAAACTGTCCTTGGATTAAGTCTTCCACTGGCGGGGGACCCGGATGCTCCAACAGGATTCAGCATCGCAGGCGAGCCTCTCGAGGCAGTCGATATTGTCGCGAGCAATGGCATCATTCACGTCGTTGGAGGCGTCCTCGTTCCTCCCGCACCCCAGTCCCTTGTCGACATCGCAAGCTCCCGCGAGGAACTTTCAACCTTGGTCACCGCCCTGAATGCCGCGGAACTCGCTTCAACCTTTGACACCACCCAGAGGTGGCCGGCTTTCACCATCTTTGCCCCTGACAATGCCGCCTTCGCCGCACTTCCGGAAGGCACCCTTGACGCCCTTCTCGCAGATCCGACCGGCGCCCTCGCCGAAATCCTGAGCCTGCACGTAGTAGCTGGTCGCCTTGAAGCCGATCGGCTCAGTGACGGACAGGTGCTCGAAAGCCTTTCCGGTGACCGGCTCACGGTCCGTATCGTAGATGGCGAGGTGACTATCAACGGAACCCCAGTGGTTGAAACAGATCTCAAGGCCCAGAACGGCGTTCTCCATGTCGTTGGAAACGTCATTGCCCGAGAGTCCTTCACGGTCGCAGATTTGGTGGCCAGCAAACCTTACCTGAGCACTCTCCTCGTGGCTGCTGATGCCGCCGGCCTTGCCACGGCCCTCGCTGATACGAGCTCAGACCTGACTGTCCTCGCTCCTGTCAACCGGGCCTTCAACTCCCTCTCGGAGGGAACTCTCGAAGCACTACTTGAGACCCCGGAAGGAACACTGCGAGACATCCTCCTGAATCATGTCATTTCCGGAAGCCAAACCGCAGGCGACCTTGTCGAGGATGGTAGCGCAACAACTCTGCTTGGGACCGATCTCGAGATCACCTCCCAGCGGATCCGCTTCTGGTGGTGGCGGACCCCTTACCGGGTTATCAGGGTGAACGGCACCCGGGTTCTCGCCACAAACCTCGAAGCGGACAATGGGCTCGTTCACCTCATCCATGGGGTTCTCCTGCCAGAAGAAGGAGACAACGAGGCTGAGGGGGACAATCCCGGGGATGCCGATACTGGAGAGGACAACGGAGGTCCGTCTGACAACGAAACAATCAAGGGCGAAGAAGGCGATATCTCGGAAGAGGAGATCCTCGAGGAAGTCCCCGCCGAAGGCCCAGCCACAAAAAATTGAAGCCTTCCAGCATTTCATCTGCCCCGTGGGCAACCCGGGGCAGCCCATGACACCATGAACCGGCGCTGGTCACTTTACGTCCTTTCCGCACTTCTGCTCTCAGCGTGTGGAAAGGACGAACCAGCCCCTGAAGGATCTGAGATCCAGCAAAAGTCTGGCCGCAAACAGGTATCTTTTTTCACCCCCCACCGTGGCGATACTGCGACCTCGCCGCGAAAGGAGGCTCCGCTGGAAAAACAAGTCGAGGAACTTCACCTCCTCCCTGACGAAAAACTCGCGCTCGCAGTGAGGGATCTTCTGGAACAAGACGATCAGGAGCATGGCGACAGCCTCCTGACGTTCATATACGATACGATTGAACTTCGCCCTCCCTTCATCCGGTTCCCCATTGTCCTTGAGTTGGCACGCAGAGACAATGGAGCGACCGGGCTCCGCACGACGGCCCTTGCGGAACTTAGGGAATTTCTTGAAGAGGATCATGGAGAATCCTGGACCGACTGGGCTCTCGCCCTGTCCGAGCAGCTGGCCACCAGAGAAGGCTTCCTTCCGACAGATGCTTCATCTGAGCACTGAGAAGCCTTGCCAGCCCTGCTCATTTTACTTCTAGAAAAAGTCCTTCAGGGCCTCCGCTCACTCCACAACCAGCACGCCCTTCATTACCCTCCAGTGTCCCGGAAACGTACATAGGAACGGGTAGCGCCCAGGTTGCTCCGGAGCGGTAAACTCTTGTTCTACCTGCCCCTTTCCGTTCACCAGAGGAGTTGCCCAGATCACCTTATCGGAGTCCGGAACAAACGCTCTTTCCATCGCGTCTGGATCTTGAGCCATCTGGTCCGCCAGCAGACCAATTTCCTCTTCTGCTCCGGGCCTGACGACCACCATGTTGTGAATCTGAAGATCCGGGTTCTGGAAGAAAATTCGAACAGCAGCCCCCGCTTTAAGACGGAACTCTCTTGGAAAAAAGGACAACTGATTCGGTACTGCGCTGACGCGAATCACAGAACCCTTCAGCCCGTGAAGCTGTTCATGCTCGGCAAACATCGCTCGCAGTTGCTCCTCCGTCTCCGCCATCACCAACCCGTCTACCGGGGCACCGAGCGGATCATAGAGATACAGGGGGGCATATCCCCCGGCGCCTCGCCCCTTCACATACTTTACCTCTATCTGGTTGATTCCCTCCTGCAGTTCAACCTGAACATTCCAATCAGAACTCCACCAGTTAGCCGAGGAGATAACCGGGGTCCCATTCAGGAAGACCTTCACGTAACTATGCCTGATCGACAGAAGTGCCTTCCTTCTTTCCGGAGAGCGAACAAAGGTCCGCATCGTTCCGAAAGATCCGGCCTTGGTCCCGAAGGAAAAGAACCGTTCCTTCTGCCCATCCTCCTCGAGTAGCCAGAGACCCAGTTTACTCTCTTCAGGTTTCTGCAGGACGGGAATCTCGGGGCCCATCCCCGAACTGACACCATGACTGGCATCCTCCAGAATGGTCTGAAGCTCCTCGCTTTCGGAGACATCTACTTCCCCGAGGAGAGCCGCATAAGACTGATCTTTCTGTTGAAGGTGGGAAACCACGTGAATCACCTCAGCACGAACTCTGGGGTGAGCATCCCGGGACATTCGCAGTAACAGGCCGTGAGCCTTTTCCAGCTGTCCTTCCTGAAAGCGTATCAGATGAGTTGCCGCTGCCCGGATTCGATAATCGGGAGAGCTCATCAGCCTCTCCAGGAGGGCTTGCCGCACCTCCCCATGATCGTGCAGGATCCAGAGTCCCTCGAGGATAATCTCATCGCTCTCCTGCTCCTGCAGCCACGAATCAACGATCTTCACCACTCCCGGGGTATGCCGCAGTTTCCGCCTGGCATGATCCCGGATCAGATCCTGGGGATGTTCAAGGAGAGACAGAAGCTGCCGGGAGGACGCCCCCTCAAGACGTGGCCAGCTGCTGACCAATGGTTTTCCGGTGTGAGTGATTCGCCAGATCCGCCCGGTATGAGGGTCCCAGCGGGGATCCCGCATTGAGTTCTGGGCATGACCAATAATCCGAGTGCAGAAGTCCGAGACATACATCGCTCCATCAAAGCCGAAGGCGATATCAACCGGCCGGAAGAGGTCACTGGGCGAAGACAGAAGATCGAGCCGGTCACTCGCCTTATAATAGGCTCCATCCGCCCTGTGCTTTGAAATCGAGACGAAGCACTTCCTCAAAAGAACCGCAGAGGCCATCCCCTGCTGATACTCATCAGGAAAATGAGGACTCGAAATGACACAGGCAGCCGAACCCTTCCCATAGGCAATGGAAATCGCCCGACGGAACGGATGGTAGACCCCGAACGGACTCCACGGGATAGCATGGCTATCCTGAACAAACCCATCTCCATACATCTGAAAAAGATTACCCCAGCGATCCCAGGTCACCTTCCATGGATTGGGCGTCAGGGTCTGGTATTCGCGCTCTACAGTGCCTCTGCGCAGGTCTAGCCGGTAGGTGGTGGCATCGACACCCCGGGTTACCCCATGGGGCGTTTCCAGTTGCGAGCGGTGAAACACTCCATCACAAAAAATGACATGCCCCATCGGTCCCATTGCGATCATCCCCCCGTGGTGCGCATCAGTCACATCGATACCCCGTAGGATCTCCCTCGTTTCGTCGGCCTTTCCATCTCCGTCCCGGTCCCTCATGAAGACAAGTCGCGGCTGATGAGAGATAATCACCCCATCCTCATAAAAGGCCAACCCGTCAGGAACAGTGAGACGGTCCGCGAAGACCGTCGACTTGTCCGCTCTCCCATCACGATCCGTATCCTCCAGGATAAGAAT
>CEQX01055305.1_pt1 | contig 11972 bp, 5 predicted proteins | sample 356261 | NCBI WGS metagenome assembly CEQX01 (sample SAMEA2621076, study PRJEB7988) | marine metagenome | isolation source: saline water (ENVO:00002010), including | reverse complement strand
TCTCCATTGATATCGGCCTGAGTGAAGGTGTCACCAGCGGCAAGGGCGGCTCCGCTCAGAACGAGTGTTCCGCCTGCAGGTGCAGTGTCGACGGTGTAGGAGAGGGCGGAAGCTCCATCGCTGATGTGGATGGTTCGAAGGCTGGCTTCGGTGACGAGGGTGCCTGTTGAGTTGACTACTGCATTGAGGGGGAGGTTCACTTCCACAACGGGCGCGGTCGGAGCGGAGGAGATACTGCCGATATTGAGGGCTTGCAGGCCGATCGAATTCGCAATCAGGGAATTGTTCAGTCCGAAGCGGGCCGTCGTAGTTTCCACCGCGTCACCCGCGCTGAGGGGAAGGACTGCGCCTGCCCAGTCCCCGGAATCCCGGGAGCGGTCGCCGCCATTGCCGGCAGTGCGGTCGCGCTGGTAGGCTCCTCCATTGCCATAGGAAATTTTGCCAGCGGTCCCTCCATTCGGAATGGTCTGGAATCCTTGGCGGGTAATGGTCCGGGCTTCGCCGGGAGGGGTGTCGTAATCGTCAAGGAAATGGGAGGCGAGGAAGAGGTAATCCCCGTCCTTATTCACGGTCACCTGAGAAACGCTGGATCCGGCGTCGTAGCTGAAGGAGGCGTTTGAAACTGGAGAGACGTCTGACAGGTTCAGAGGAGTCTCAGGGTTGCCTTGTGCAGCACTAATTTCCTGCGAGGGGCCAGAAAGGCGGATCACCTCTCCGTAATTAGGAAGCTTGAGGATAGTCAGGCCGGTCAGGGCGGCCTCAAGTGCGACTGCGGTGTTGGTGGTGGCTGGATTGTTGTCCCGCAGCACTTCCACGTTCAGAACGCTGTTGTCTGCTGTGGTCTGGATGATGGTGCCAACGGAGCTCGCCCCGGTCACCATAAGACCGCCAAGACCGTCCCCTGAGCCCGAATAGCGAATATAGACTACCGTGGAGGAGTCCTCTACGGGAGTTCCGTCGAGGGCGAGTCGCTGGGTGATCGCCTGGCGGTGGCGGTTCCCACCGCTGATCCGGAAGCCGGTGTTAGCGAAGACGAGATAGCGTCCCGCTTCGTCGAGGGTAATATCGCCGCTTCCACTAGTATGTGTGAATCCCGCGTCGATTTCGTCCTGCACGTCATAACTGACTGTGGAGGGGCCTGCTGAGGTATTACTCATCAGGTTGGCAGCGTTGGCGCTCGCTCTCAGGCGCAGGTAACTAAGACTGTCGTCGAGTTTAACAAGCTGAAGGTCAGCATCCTGCTGAGCGATTCTTAGTTGAGCATTGTTATCAGTGCGCTTCGATTCAAATCCTACAGAGTCGCCTTGGGCTACCTCTACGATCGAGCCACCGCGGACGAAATTATTGTTGTTGCTGCCATCACGGGAGTAGCTCGAGGCCGCACCGTAGGAAATGGGCGAACCATTGATCAGGATGGTATTGTCGAGACCGGCACGGCTTGCAATCCCGGGATTGGTGTTGAGGTAGCGGGTGCCATAGATGACCAGATGGTGACCAGCTGTGAGGTTGACGGCACCACCGTCTTGGAGATCGAAACTATCGGCAGTATCTTCGACTGCGGTGGTGGCAAAATTATGAGCGACAGAATTTCCCAGCCCAGGTTCGATACTGGCTCCGGTGCCAATCGTGTATACAGCGCGATCACCCGGTGTGCCGGAGGCTGCCAGTTGGGCGTCGGCGGGTGGACTTAAGATCAGGAGAGCGGCAGCGAGGTGGGTAGCGATTACCCGAGAATACAAGGTTTTCATTTGTTGGACGGAGTCGGTGTTTTGGGCTGGATCCACGGCTATTCGATGGAACAAGCGCCTTCCAAGTGTCTACGTGTAATTCTCGCCATTTCATCCGAGGGGTCAAGGGTTCTCGAGACCATGGGAGGGGTTTTCCTGACCTTTGTGGCGGCCAAAATGCTGTGGGTCGGAGGGGTGTCGGAGACGGGGCCTTGCTCTTGGGTCAATTTCGCCAAAAACGCCTATTTTCTTTGCAGTTATCGAAGTCGACAGTCGCTGAGGACAAGGATGCTGGAAGACGGCGTCCAGTGGGGTGCGGAAAGCGAGGTGTCCCATGGAAGTCCCTACAAATTGATCAGTAGGGAGCGCTGGGGCCCGGCGAGGGGCTTTTCGGAGGTGGCCCCGAGGCTATTTGGGGTCGGCCTTCAGCTCGCGAATCTTGAGATTGCGGAAGCTGCACTCACTGCCGTGATCGGTGAGCATGAGGCGGGCAGTTAGTTTCTCTCCAAACCCCGCCACCTTTTTGAATTTACTGGAGGCCACGTTTGAGAGGACGTCTTCGCTGCCGCAGATATACTCCAATATTTTACGGCCATTCAGCCAATGGGTGACCTTATTGGCCTCTACCCGGATTCGGGAAGAGTTGATCTTTGGGTAGAATCGCACCGGCGGAGGATCAGCTGGTGCGAGGACAGCGTAGAATCCTCCGGTAGAGCTCTTGCTGGGCTTCTGCTCTACCTTGGCCAGCATCTGATACTCATGGCCGAGATTGCCCCGGGTTTCATCGACGAAGTATTTAACGCCATTGTTTCCCCCGGATTCCATCCGCCATTCCCACGAAAACTCAAAGTTGGAGAATTCTTCCCGGGAGACGATGTTGCCTGGCTTGGCCCCGGCTCTTTTAATCAACCACCCTTGCGAGACCTCCCATCCGCTGGCGGGAGCGACGTCCTTTCCAAATTGGCGCCAAGAGCCCGCAGATTTTCCATCGAAAAGAAGACGCCAGCCATCGGCTCGTTCTTGCTTGGTCAGGGTATTGGGGCTCGATTCCGCTGCCTGAGCTTCCGGCATGGCGGTGAACAGGAGAGAGAGAAAGAAGGTTGTGATCTGGAGTATCAGGAAATGTCTATTCACGGGATTTTGGAGGAAGAAGGGATATGGTGTTCTCACATCGGAGTCGGTCAAAGAATATATTCCGTGCTCAGCGCAGTTCGATACGCAGGCGGGCAAATCTCACCAAGTCTCGCTGGGGAGCAGGCATGGTGAAGCGGTAGAGGGTTGTTCCATCGGGTCTAGCGTTCCGGGAAACCAGAGACTCGGTCGGGGCATCTGTCCAAGTGCGAAGATCAGGGGAAAATTCTACCCAGACGGTGGCGTCATCCGCTGCGCTACGGGTAAGGAAGGAAAGAACAGAGAGGTCCTCCACTACTGAGAACTGGAGCTCCGTATTATCTGTAAGTGCATAATCAAGAAGGTATTGTGACTCTCCTGCGAGGAAAGAGATGGAGTCAGAGGAGTTTGGGTTTCCCCCGGGAAGAATGCTGGCGCGCCAACTGAGCGGGTTGGAAGGGGAGGATTCCCCGGGGGCGACAAGAATGAGGCTTTGCCCAGTCTGGTCCGGGGCTTGTGGCCAGGGTTGGGAATCGCGGTACCGGAAGTCGGAGATGGTGGAGCCGTCGCGGGCCAGCAAGGTAATGCGCTCGCCTCCGTTGGAGAGGCGCGTTCCATTCGTAAAGGATCCGGCAATGGGCAAACCGAGACCATAGGCAATTTCGAAAGCCGTGATATTCTCGACGACGAGCGCGCGTTCGCCTGGGGAAAGGAGGGTGGCCTCGGGGAAGGTGAATACAATGCCATTGGTGAAGGAGAGTCCAGTGAGGTCCACCACTTCATCGGAGATATTGATCAGCTCGAGGAACTCGGTGGGAGAATCCCCGAGAGGGTGATAATGCACTTCGCTGATCGCGATGTGCTCAGAGGTGGCCGGGGTTCCTACCGTAAAGATAGTGCTGGTCAGTGCGGACCATATTCCGTTCCTCAGTGCTCGTGCCTGCAGACGGGTGCTTTGCCCAAGTGCAAGGGAAGGTCCATTGTAAACTTGGGCGGAGGGAGAGACGCCAGCAGGAATGGTTCCAGTGGCTGCTACCATTTCGGGAATGAAGAGAAGATCATTGCTGTCCGATTGCTGGTTCATGCAGTGAACAGCGAGCACGTTGGTGCCAAGTCGCAGGCGATTGATGGAATTGCTGAGATTGAAGGTGCTGAATTCGACCGCTGATCCGTCCGGGTGGGCAGCAGAGGCGTGGGAATTCCAAGCGGGATTGGCGGGTCGATTTGCCGAGGCCGCCTCTCCTCCGTTCAGGTAGGCGATGAACCCGTCATCATAGCGTGCGCGTAGTGTCAGGGAGGTGATTGCAGCCAGCTGAGCTCGGTCCTGAATTTCGAACTCCCACCGGGCGTAAGCCGAGGAGTTCAGAGAATACATTTCACTCAGATCGACCCCGAAAAGACCTTCAAAGCCTGTATCCAGCTCGAATCCGACCCCGCTTGCCCCGCTTATCCAGCCGGTGGCATCAAATTCTGGCTCCGTCCACGTCATCGCGAGGGAGTCATCGGTAGGGACGAACGCCAGGGCTGAAGATCCCTCAGGAAGCAGGAGGGATTCGGATCCTGCAGTGGTGGGCCGCCGGGGATCACTTCCATCAGTGGTATAATAGATTGTGCCTCCGGTGCTCGCGCTGATCGTGATCTCCGATTGATCGGTGAAGAGGCCTCCGTGAGGAGTGAAGTCCGGGGCTTCCACCGAGGGATAGAGTCCGCGAGCCCTGAGTTGAGAGATCAATGTTTCGGTGCGCTGGGGGAAGAAATCGCTCTGCATGGTATTATACATCTGCCGCCAGAAGGTTTCCCGGCGGGCGGGAGGGAAACGATGGCGGTCCCCCCAGCGTATCGCCTCCACGATGAGCGGTTCATAAATCTCATCAGCTCGGGCGTCCCATAGTTGAGCGGCTCCCTCCGGGGTGAAGGTTCCGCCATTAAAACAGTGCAGCCGGACTCGGTCAGCGAAGCGCAGGCGATACTCTTCGTTGGCGGTCAATCGCTGATGCACGCTCGATGGAAAGTTCGGCGTGTTCTCAACCGTGGCATCGTTGGTACTGGAGTTTGTGCCCTGAGTCGCGTTCAGGTCCGTCCGCTCGGAGTCCCATGCGAAGAGCATCCATTTGGCGTCCCGATCCCTGCGCCGGGCTGCTCTCCAGTTGGACTGATCCCAGTCGGTATTTCCGGAATAGAAATTGGTGATAAAATAGTCAATCCAGGTGTCGGGATCGATAAAGATCAGGGCGTTTGCATAGTTTCTGGGGTTGCTCATATCCCGCCTTGTTACCGCTAAAGTGCGATTCCAGGCGCTCAGGTCACCATCGACTACTTCAAGAACGCTCGCCCTCCCCGCATCCTTGATCGCGTCCCAGTCTTCTTCCTCGCCCCCGAAGTGCTCTGCGAGCATATCGTCCTCAAAACGTTCGAAAATATGATACATGCCCCAGTAGAGCCCGTTGAGGTAGAGATGAGCATATATCTGGTGTTGGAAGGGCTGCCCGGTAGCGCGCTGCGCGTCCCGGTGCCACTGATCGCGAATATACTGCGCCCGCTCCACCACACCCGGATTCAGCCATGAGTCGCCATTCCCTCCCCGAAGGATCAGGGAGTTAAACTCGGTAACCTCGGAATCAGCAAAAAGTGGAAACTGCAGCTTGGTGGGGCCATACTCTGAGCGGAAGACTGCCCGGATATTGTGTTTGCCTCGATTGGCGGAGCGACTCGCACGGCCCACCGCCCGGATTCCCCCGTTCAATTGAGTTTGCGCGCCATTCGGAAAATCGAAGAACTCGTAAGAGCACCGCTTTTCCCATTCGTCACCGCGTTGGTCCGAATTGGCGTAAAATCCGCTCTCCCCATCAAAGAGATCGTCGACGTTCATGACAACCGAGATAGAGGGAAGAGAACGCAGCGAATCGATGATCTCCTCCCGGGAGTAGGCTGTGCCTATCAGGTCCGGGTCCATTTCGTAATCGGTTGCGCGCTCTCCCCAGGCCGTGGGAAAGCCCTGCGGCGTTGTGCTTTGAGTGAGCACGCTGGCTGGAAAGATGTAGGTATGGGTGTCAATATTTGTGGAAACGAGTCCGAGTTTCAGCGCCACTGCCCTGACGGTGGCGGTGCCATCGATTGCAAGAGGGCCGTTGTAGAGTATGCCGTTGCTCGAGGACGGCTCGCTCCCATCTAAGGTGTAATAGATGGAAGCGCCCTCGGTTTTGCTGCTGATTGTAAGATTGAAGGGCTCCTCATAGAATCCACGATTAGGCGCGAATTTTGTATCGGCTACAAAAGCCCCAGTGTCAGGTTCCCCGGTGTTTTCTGCCCCCGGAGTAGGAGTCAGGAAGTAGCCGGCAGAGCGTTGTCCAAGATCGATTCCTTCAAGTCGGGCGTTGATGAGGAAGTCACGATCACCGGCGTTGAGGTTTGCTCCGTGCAGGGCAAGAATGTTGTCAGTCGGACGCAGGGCAGGCAGGACTTGCGAGGCGTTGAATTCAACCGTGCTTACGGCCTCCACATTGGTCCGCTCTGTTTGTGCCGTTATGTTCCATGAACTTTCCCCTGGAATGTTCGCGCTCGCGACTTCCTCGCCGTTGATGAAGGCACGAATTCCGTCATCGTAGCGAAGAAAGAGGCGGAGGCCCTCCAGCGAGTAATCGGAGGGGAGGTCAAAGCGTGCGCGGACGAAGAGGGATGAGCCTTGGTTGAGCATCTCGCTCTCGACATTGGTGGTTATGTAGCTGCCGAATCCAATAGAGCTGGAGGGGCGGAAGGTGCCTTGCGCCAGTCTCGTGACAGCGTCAGAAGTCAAGGCGACCTCGTAAAGGGCGACATCTGCGAGGTTGCCAGAGAAATAGAGGGGAGTCCTCTCGACGCGTCGGCCGATAGCGACCTCGAGAGAATCAATACTGGAAATATCAGTATCGACAGGAACATTCGCCGGACCAGTGGCGAGGTCTTCTATGCCGTCGATATAGAATCGAAGATCCGAAAGCGTAGGTGTGGTGTCTTCTTCGAATACAACGGCCACGTGATGCCATTGGTTATCGGCGATACTCGTGGAGCCTATGGCGCTTCCTCCCCCAAGGTCGCATCGGATCGCCCCCAGAGTTCCGCTATCCGGATTGCTGTTGAGGCGAAGATGAAATTTTCCCGACGGAGTGTCCCGATTCCCCCACGAAATGATTCCATGATTCGAGGTGTCATCCGATCGGATCCAGAACACGATGGAGCGGGATGAGGAGCCTCCGATGCCGGGGAGAGTGGTTTGGAGAAAGGTTGCCGTGCCGTCGAATCTCAGGGACGACTCCGGTCCGCCAGCAATGGGCGGAGCATCGAGATCCCACGGTGATGATTCACCCTGTATGCCGATCAGGGAGCCCGGAAAATTCCCACTGGGATCGCGGGCGATGCTTCCGAAGCCATCATCGAGAGGCCAATGGTTTCGTGGTGCAATGGCGCTTCCGTCGTTTCCATCGAGGTCAAATCCGAGAGCAAGGCTTCCGCTGTTCCACGTGGCATCGTCGAAAAGAAGATTGGGCCACTGGGAGCCGAGATCATTCTCGCTCACAGGAACGAGGTAACGGGCTTCCGGAGTCTCTCCGAGGAGGTTGATTTTGAGCGAGGCTTCCCCAGTGCCGTAAGAAATGTCAGGCCGTTGTCGAGGAAAAGGAACGACCTCCGAGCCGAACTCGGTGAGAATGCTGGATCCATCAGGAGCAAGAAGGGAAAGGTAATCGCCACCTGCATTCAGTTCGAAGTTTGTATGTAGTTCAGCTCCGGAGGGGGTGCGATTCTTCCCAGAGGCAAACACCACAAGGTATCCGCCTCCTCTGACGACCGAGCCAGCAGGGAAAACCCATTGTCGTGGTTCCGAGGGGTCATCGGTGAGGGAATGACCTGCGAGGTCGATCGCGGTCGGGTCGGGATTGTGGATTTCAATCCAGTCAGGATAATCTCCGTCCTCGTCGGCGATAATCCCATCGTTGCTGGCCATGAACTCAGTGATCCGGGGGGGCGCGGCCATGAGGGCGGCAGCTTGGAGGAAGACTAGAGTGAGAACTGCCCGGGGCAGTGAGGGGGGGAGGGACATGATGAACGGGTCTCGGGGGATTGTGGGTCCCGTGGATGGTGGGGAGCGAGTCTATTTTCCAATGCTGCCCTGCGGGTGTGGAAGTGAACGTAGAGGCAGGCTGGAACGTGTTTTCCTTCCCGGCTCAGGATATCAGATCTGCTTCAATTGATCGTGCGGGGACTGTCATGATGATCAGGAGTAACCCGGACGGGTTTTGGAATGGCTAGTCCCGGGGGAGACCCTTGTCCTGTGGGAAAGAGTTGCCGGTAAGTCCGAGGGTGAGTGCTCCGCCTATCCGGGGGTCGCTGGCTCCGAGAAAGATCCCCTTCCTCTTCATGACCGTCTGAGTAGAACCAATGGGGCTGGTGGGTCGGATGGTGTGCCCCCGTTTGCTGAGAAGGTTCTTAGTGTTTGCTTCTAGGCCGGTCTCAACAAGCAGCTCATCGGGGAGCCATTGGTGGTGAAAACGAGTCGTTCGGGTCGCCTCCGCGACATTCATGCCATGATCGATGATGTTGCTGACGATCTGCAGGACGATGTTGATGATCCGGCTTCCGCCGGGACTTCCAGTGGCAATAACGGTATCGTCTTCACCCAGCAGAATAGTGGGAGTCATTGAGCTGAGCATTCGCTTTCCCGGTTCGATGGCATTACGCCGACCCCCGATGAGGCCGTAGGCATTTGGGGTTCCAGGTTTTGCAGAGAAGTCGTCCATTTCGTTGTTGAGAAGAATTCCCGTGCCGGGGATGACGATCCGTGATCCGTAACTAAAGTTGAGGGTGTAGGTGTTGGAGACCGCGTTGCCCTCCTTGTCGATGACGCTAAAATGAGTGGTCTCGTTGCTCTCGGGCGGGGGGAGAGGTCCCAGTCCCGGTGCGATCTGGCTGCTGGGCGTGGCGGGTCCATGGGTGATGCCCTTGGCTAGCTTCTGCCCGTAGTTCCTCGAGATGAGCTGGGATACGGGAATCTCGGAAAAGTCAGGATCTCCAAGATAGCGTGAACGGTCGGCGTAGGCCCTTTTCATTGCCTCCGTAATGACATGGATGGTCTCGTCCGAGTTTGAGCCATATTCCCCTATGGGAAAATGATCCATAATATTGAGCATCTGGATGAGATGGATGCCACCTGAGCTTGGGGGAGGCATGGACATGATCTTCCACCCACGGTAGTGCCCCTGGATCGGCATCCTTTCTACGGCGCGGTAGTCAGCGAGATCCTTGCGGCTGACTAGTCCACCATGAGCACGCATATCACGATCAATCGCGGTCGCAATGTCCCCATGGTAAAATGCGGCAGGCCCTTGTTCAGACAGCAGGCGCAGGCTGCGAGCGAGATCCTTCTGAACGAGGGTGCTGCCCACCGGCCAAGCCTTTCCGTTGGCGTTGAGGAAGATGGATCGAGCTTCCTTGTCTGCGTATAAATCATCTGCGCAGGATTTCAGGGAATCGTGAAGGGCCTGCCCTACGACAAATCCATCTGCGGCTAGTTTGATTGCTGGTGCAAGGGCTCTGCGGATTGAGATTGATCCGTAGTGTCGCAGGGCGTGCGCCAGACCACGAACAGTGCCGGGAACTCCCGATGCCAGCCGAGTGTAGCGAGAACGTCTCGGGTCAGGAGCGCCTTCCTTCGTCAGAAACATATCCCGGTGAGCTGCCGACGGTGCTTTCTCCCGATAGTCGAGAGCAATCTGTCGGTTTTCTCCTGCGAGGTGAATCAGCATGAAACCTCCTCCCCCCAGATTGCCGGCTCGCGGGAGGGTGACGGCAAGAGTAAAGCCAGCCGTGACCGCGGCGTCTACGGCATTGCCGCCTTCAGCGAGAACTTCCAGTGCGGCCCTGGTGGCGTGGGCTTCCTGAGTGGCTACCATGCCTCCCTGACCCGTGACGGGCCGGTTCGCAGAGGATGCCTCAGGGGTGGGGGTGTTCGTGTTCTGCGCGAGCAGCGGAACGAAAAAGAGAGAAATGGCTCCCAGAAACAAGGTGGGCATACGGATTCTGGTAAAGAAGAGCAGGGAGCGCATGTGTCGCGTAGTATTGCCTCGTGGAAGTCCGGCTGAACATCCGGAAATATGGGACTTCCTCGTTGTGGGGTGATTTACCGGGTTTTCCCCACTGTTCGCGTTGGAAACTCTCCCCTCTTTCTGTGAAATTGATTGGACCTCTGGTGCGAGAGATGGAGCATGGCGCCCATATGAAGCTCAACATCAGATGCCGTAGACGGGCTTACACCTTTCTGGTCATCCTGATTGCCTCGGGCGGTGTTGCCTGTGCCAATCCCGCCAAGGACCAACTTGCTCAGTTGCTAAAGCGTTTCCCGCAGGCTGATGCAAACAAGGATGGAATACTGACTGTAGCGGAGGCCCTCGCTTTTCGCGACAAGGCAAGCGGTGGAGGTGGTGCGCAACGGGGAGCAGCGCGTTCTTTCAAGGTGCACCCGGGATGGGAGAAGGAGAAATTCCCCGAGCATGCGGTGTGCTACCAGTCTCCGGAACGCATCCGGGAGACCTACGCAAAGGTTCTTGGTTCCGGCAGGGATCCAGTTACTTCCTTCGCCAAACCAAAAGATGGAGGGCTTCGGGTTGTCGGAACGGGACATAGTTTTATGGGCCCCGGATATAAGACTCTCCCTAAAATCTGCCGGGCTGCTGGATTTCAGCAGCCGATGCATCTGCATACCGGGGGGGGGATGACGGGTAGCACCCGCTATAAGTGGGAGCAGGAGAATGGCATCTTTCAGTTTAAGGGAAAGGCGAAGCCAAAGCTTCTGGCCTCCATCGCCAATGCGGAATGGGAAGCCATGATGTGGGGCCCTTATTTTAATGACCGCCCGGAATACTACTCATGCTGGATTGAATTTTGCCTGAAGTATAACCCCGGCATGAAGTTTTTCCTCTCCGACGGCTGGCCTCAGATTGAGCACTTGGACAAAATCGAGGGGGCTACAAAGAAGGGGTTTGTTCCAGAAACGATCAAGCAGCTTGGTGAGTTACAGGGACAGGCTTATGGAGAGCTGATCGCCCCTCTCAATGAGAAATATCCTGGAAGGGTAGTGATCATGCCGACCTGTGAGGCGATGGTGCTGGCATCTCAATATTTTCAGCGGGGTGAGCTGCCTGGAGTGGAAGGTCTCCACCGTGCGCTGGGAGGCAAAGCGAAGTCTCTCTGGCGGGATAAGCTGGGTCACCTCGGGCCGGGATTTGAATGGCTGGAGGGTTATGTATTTTATGCGTCTCTCTACCGTCGATCCCCCGAGTTGATTGGCGGGAAAGTGGAGACTGGGGGGTTCCCGGGAGAGCAGCTCGACAAGGTGTTTCGCAAAATCGCGTGGCAGGCAGTGCTCGCTAATCCCTATTCCGGAATCCGGGACGAGAACAAGGACGGGAAAGCGGACTGAATTGCGATCTTGCGATAGAAGGGTGCATGCGCTGCTGCTATCATCTACTTTTCTGAGATATCATAACAGAGGAGCAGGTCCTGATCGCGGAGGTACAATTTTCCATTGGCCACCACAGGGTGAGCCCACGATTTCTTCTCGCTTCGCTCGGGTTGCTCGAAGCTGCTGATTTCCTTCAATTCTTTTGAAGAAGCTTCAATCAGGGCTACGGGTCCGTTTTCGCTTCGGAGATAGAAGTGTCCATCGGCAAAGGTCGTGGCCCCCTTTCCAGCGCTTCGCTCGCGGTAGATGAGTTCCCCGCTCCTGATGTTCATGCAGGCAAAGCTCCCTCCAGTTGAGCCAAAAACGTGCCCGTCCAGTTCGATGACGCCGCCATGGTGGTTGGCGAATTTTCGGCTCGAATGAATTTCCCTGGCGGACCATTTGTCTCCTTTCCTGTCGATCTGGAAGGCGTGGCAGCCGACTCCATAAGAGGAAGTCACCCAGACAATATTTTGATGAACAACAGGAGTGGTGATCACAGCGGTCTTACCGATGCGCTCGACCCTCCAGAGAACCTTTCCCGACTTGGGATCAATTCCTGCCAAGCTCTTGCCAGTGAGTTGGACATATTGGCGTGTTCCGTTTATGGTTGCGATGATAACCGATGAATAGCCGGTTGGATCCGTCCACTCACTGGTCTGCCA
>CEQX01118489.1_pt1 | contig 11992 bp, 10 predicted proteins | sample 356261 | NCBI WGS metagenome assembly CEQX01 (sample SAMEA2621076, study PRJEB7988) | marine metagenome | isolation source: saline water (ENVO:00002010), including | reverse complement strand
TTTTTTTTATTAAACAGGAATGAAATGGACTTAAAATTTTCAGAATCAGATATCAACTTTAGACAAGAAGTTGTAAATTTTTTAGCTACAGACTATCCAGAAGATATCAAGGCAAAACAAGATAAAAGAATACCACTCGAGAAGGAAGAAATTGTTAGGTGGCAAAAAATCCTCAATAACAAAGGTTGGTTCGCAATCAATTGGCCTTCTGAGTACACAAATCAGGACGAACTTTCTGTCACCCAAAAGTATATACTTCAAGAGGAACTCGCAAAAGCAAATACACCTACAACTATTCCCTTTGGTATGGGTATGTGCGGTCCAGTAATTTATTCTTTTGGTACTGAAGAACAAAAAAATGAATTCCTTCCATCTATTCTCAATAGTGAAGTTTGGTGGTGCCAAGGATATTCTGAACCTGGTTCTGGTTCCGATTTAGCTTCCTTGAAAACAAAAGCGGAATTGCATGGAGATAAGTACATTGTTAATGGTACGAAAACTTGGACTACATTGGCACAACATGCTGATTGGATATTCTGTCTTGTTCGAACTGAAACAACACCTATTAAACAAGAAGGAATTAGTTTTTTACTCATAGATATGAAAACCCCAGGCATAGAAGTAAAACCCATAATCACCATTGACGGTTCTCATGAAGTAAACATGGTTTACTTCGATAATGTAGAAGTACCTGCAAAGAATTTAGTGGGAGAAGAAGGACAAGGATGGAATATAGCTAAATTTCTTTTGGCCCACGAAAGAAGTGGAATTGCAGGTATAGCAGCACTGAAAAGAGAATTGAAAAGGCTGAAAGAACTATCGGCTGATATACCGCTTGGAGAGAGTAGCTTGCTAGAAGATGCACAATTTAGAAACAAAATTGAAGAGACCGAAATCGAGCTTACTGCAACAGAATTTACGGAGCTTAGAACCCTTGCTGCAATGTCTCAAGGAGGCTCTCCGGGAGCAGAGTCTTCGATACTAAAGATAAAAGGGACTGAACTTCAACAGACTATTTCCGAATTGTTTGTTGAAATGTTAGCTTATTACGCCCATCCATTTTATTCAGAAACTGAAATTGGCTCGAACGAGAATGTAGGACCTGACTATGCTGCTCCAGTCATGCCACATTACTTAAACTATAGGAAAGTTTCGATATATGGTGGCAGTAATGAGATTCAGCGCAATGTTATTTCAAAAGCGATATTGGGGTTATAAATATGGATTTTACTTTTAATGAAGAGCAGTCTTTGATTCAAGATCAGGTAGACCAGTTTGTTCAAAAAGAATACGACTGGGAAACAAGACAATCATTATCAAATTCTGATCTTGGTTTTGGTGATGACAACTGGCAGAAATTTGCTGAGCTTGGTTGGCTTGGGATTAGCGTATCTGAAGAAAGCGGAGGTTTTGGAGGATCATCCATAGAGTCAATGCTTATTATGGAAGCTTTTGGAAAGGGTTTGGTAGTTGAACCTTTCCTTGAAACAGTAATTATGTCCGCTAGTTTGATTGATGATCATGGGACGGAGGAGCAGAAATCCTCAATTCTTGAACAAGCTATTGCGGGTAAAATGCATTTGGCTTTAGCTTATGCTGAGCCACAGAGTAGATTTAATCTTTCTGATGTAGTCACGGTCGCAAAAGCTGAGGGAGATAACTATATTTTAAACGGTTACAAGTCTGTGGTCATGAATGGACCTTCAGCTAATAAAGTAATTGTTTCCGCAAGGACCTCTGGTTCACAATTAGATGAGGATGGTATCACTCTATTTATCATAGATTCAGACTGTGACGGAATAGAGAAAACTAATTACAAAACAGTTGATGGAAGAAGAGCTTCTGATATTAATATCGAAAATGTAACTGTTTCTAAAGAAAATATAGTGGGTGAGGTTAATGGCGGTTTCCAATTACTTGATTCTGCTATTGACAAGGCCATATTGGCTATTTCTGCCGAAGCAGTAGGCGCAATGGAAGTTTTGTACAAAACAACAGTAGAGTATACAAAAACTAGAGAGCAGTTCGGAACCGCCATTGGCAAATTCCAAGTTCTACAGCACAGAATGGTAGATATGTTCATGGAGTATGAACAGTGCAAATCTCTCTTGTATATGGCAACTATGAAGCATGAAGAAGGAGCATCTGATGCGAAAAAAGCTATTTCAGGACTGAAATATCAGGTTGGAAAAGCTGGAAAGTTTATCGGTCAGCAAGCTGTTCAACTTCATGGCGGAATGGGTGTGACCGATGAATTAAATGTGGGGCATTACTTTAAAAGATTAACCACAGTCGGCACAATTTTTGGAAATACCGATTATCATCTCAAGAAATACTCATCTCTTTAATGAAAAAAAAGCAACCTGATCAAAGAATTCGTCCTGATCTTCCCAAAGATCCTTTTGGAGATTTTCAATATAGGCAAGCCCTAGCTGAAGAAATGTTACCAATGATTGGGCGTATTTATCGAGATAATGTTCATCTTCTTTTGTATGGTAAGCAATTAGTTAATCTTTCTGTATCGGAAATAATGAACGCTCATAGATTCGTTCGTGAGACTGAAAATAATGAACTTAGTGAATTTGAAACTTATCAGGTCATAGTTGCGCTGAGTGATTTGGAATTAGGACCTGCTGAAGTAGATATAGGAATAATTGCAGCTGCCTATCTTTTTGATGATAAAGAGCTCTCCCTAGAAGATTTTGTTAAAAATTCTGTTAAAGACTTAATTGGAAAAAAAGGGTCTATCTTAGATCAGGCTCAAGATGTTGTTCTTTATGGATTCGGCCGAATAGGTAGGCTTTTAACCAGAATGTTAATTGAGGATTCTGGTGGTGGAGACAACTTAAGACTTCGAGCGATAGTTGTGAGAAAAGCAGTTGACGGAGATTTAATAAAAAGAGCAAATTTAATGAGAACAGACTCTGTGCATGGTCCATTTAAAGGAACGGTTCGTGTTGTAGAGGAGGAAGAAAAATTAATCATAAATGGTAATGAGGTAAAAGTTATTTATGCTAACAACCCTGCGGATATTGACTATTCTGTTTACGGTATTAATGAAGCTCTCTTAATTGATAATACAGGAGTATGGAGAACTGAAGAAGGGCTTGGAACTCATCTAAAATGTAATGGTATCTCAAAAGTTCTCTTAACGGCTCCGGCAAAAGATGGTATAAAAAATATTGTCCATGGAATAAATAATCAAATAATTGATAACGATGACATCTTAGGGGCTGCATCTTGTACTACTAATGCTATTGTTCCAACGCTCAAAGTTTTAAATGACGAGTTCGGCATCATTTCAGGCCATATTGAGAGTGTTCATTCTTATACTAATGATCAAAATCTCATAGACAACTTTCATAAAAAAGAGAGAAGAGGTAGGAGTGCTGCCCTAAACATGGTAATTACAGAAACTGGAGCTGGGAAGGCCGTTGGACAAGTCTTACCTGAATTAATAGGTAAACTGACCGCTAATGCAGTTAGAGTTCCAACTCCAAATGTGTCTTTAGCGATTATGAACCTGCATTTAGGAAAAGAAATAAGCTTAGACGAATTAAATAATTTTTTGAGACAACAAGCATTTCACTCTGATCTTAAAGAACAAATTGGATTTACCAACTCTCCAGAAGTTGTCTCTACTGATTTCGTGGGCGATAGGCATGCCGGTATCATCGACTCCGCTGCTACGATAGTAAATGGAGATAAATGTGTATTATATGTTTGGTATGACAATGAATATGGATACACTGCTCAACTATTAGGACTTGCTAAAGAAATGGTAGGTTTAACTTACCAAAGATATCCAAATTTTATCGAAACGACCTAGTAAATTAGGCCTCAGATCATTATAATACCCACGCGCTATAGGGGTAGTTTCCCACAATCAAACAGGGAATGATAAAAATAAAAAAAGGTTTAGATATACCCATATACGGCACTCCTGCCGAAGTTATAGTCGACTCCAAAAAAAGTAGATCAGTTGCAATCCTAGGAAACGACTATGTTGGCATGAAACCCACAATGTTAGTGGAGGAAGGTGAGTGCGTGAAACTAGGACAGCCACTCTTTGAAGATAAAAAAAATCCTGGTGTATTATTTACCTCACCAGCAGGAGGCAAGGTTGAATCTATAAATAGGGGTGAAAGGAGAGTCCTTCAGTCAGTCGTGATAGAAGTCGATCAGGTCGAAGAAGAAATAGATTTTGACCTCTTTACTAAAGACAAAATTAATGAAACATCTCCTGATACAATCAGACAACAGTTAATTCTATCTGGGCTGTGGACTTCTTTTAGAACTAGACCTTACAGTAAGATACCTAGTATTGATTCTCTCCCCTCTAATATCTTTATCTCTGCAATAGACACTGAACCTTTGAGTCTTGATCCTTTGAAGATAATAGATGCAGAAAAAGAAAACTTTGAATTTGGTGCCTTAGTGCTGAAAAAACTGGTTGATTGTTTGATCCATATATCCGTTAACGATAAGGCGAAATTAGAACTCGATGAATGCGAACAACTTAAAATTCACGAATTTTCGGGGCCTCATCCCACTGGTCTCGTTGGCACACAAATGCATTTCATATCGCCAGCATCTCTTTCAAATATAAATTGGACTGTTGGTTATCAAGATGTCATTGCAATAGGAAAACTTTTTAGTACTGGTAGATTGTCATGTGATAGATACATTTCGCTAGCCGGACCTCAAGTCATTGAACCTACTTATGTAAAAACAAGATTAGGCGCTTGTACGGATGAGCTAACTGCAGGTGAACTCACTCAAAGAGAGAATAGAGTTATTTCTGGATCTGTCATCTCAGGAAGAGAAGCCATAGGACCATATGCATATTTAGGTAGGTACCATAATCAAATTTCAGTTGTTGCAGAACCAAATTCAAAAGATAGAGAATTCATGAACTGGCTTACTCCAGGGCCTAGAAAATTCTCAAAAATTCCTCTTTTTTTATCATCGATTCTTCCTAGGAAGAGATTTAAATTCAAAGCCTTAATGAACGGATCTGATAGGCCAATAATCCCAATTGGTGTCTATGAAGAAGTTCTGCCCTTGAATGTATTACCCGCAATGCTTTTGAGGAATGTTGTATTGATGGATACTGAGAAAATTCAAGCCTTGGGTGGTTTGGAGCTTGACGAAGAGGACCTATCTCTTTGCAGTTACGTGTGTCCTGGTAAGTATGATTTTGGCTCCCTCCTAAGAGCTGGTTTAAATAAAATAGAGGTAGAAGGATAAATGAGACCTCTGAGAAGATTTTTCGATAAACAAAAACCTAAATTCGCTAATGGAGGTCACCTAGAAAAATATTTTCCTCTATATGATGTTTTTGAAAATCTCTTTTATTCTTCGGATAAAAGAACTTTTGGATCAGTCCACGTAAGAGACAGCATTGATCTTCAAAAGGTTATGGTGGTTGTTTGGATGGCAACTTTCCCTGCTATGTTCTACGGAATGTATAATCTTGGATATCAGTCATTGATAGCATTCGAACAGTTGGGTTCAATAGATAAAACAGATTGGCACTTCTTTTTCATAGACATTTTCTGTAACTACAATCCTAAAAACCTCATAGATTGTATTTGGTTTGGTGCTTGTTACTTCATTCCAATTTACTTAGTAACATTCCTAGTAGGGATTGCCTGGGAAGTTGTTTTTGCAATTGTAAGAGGACATGAAATAAATGAAGGGGCTTTTGTAACTACTGTATTATTTGCATTATGTTGTCCGCCAGATGCTCCTTTATGGCAAGTTGCTTTGGGGATTAGCTTTGGAATTGTAGTCGCAAAAGAGATATTCGGAGGAACAGGAAAAAATTTCTTGAATCCAGCTCTGGCAGGAAGAGCCTTTTTATATTTTGCTTATCCAGTTAACTGGTCAGGAGATTCGGTTTGGGTAGCTGCAGATGGCTATAGTTCCCCAACTATTCTTGGAATAGGAGCTCAAGAAGGCCTAGGCGGTATTCAAGAACAATACTCTTGGAGCGATGCCTTCTTTGGATCAATACCTGGATCTATAGGAGAAACTTCAACACTATTCATTCTTATGGGTCTTGCAATATTGCTTTATACTCGAGTTGCATCCTGGAGAATAATTGCTGGAGTCTTATTGGGGACATTTCTTACATCTGAGATCTTTAACTTGATTGGATCGAATTCAAACCCAATGTTCTCATTGCCTTTTCACTGGCACATAGTCATTGGGGGCTTTGCTTTTGGACTTACTTTTATGGCTGTAGAGCCAGTTTCTGGTTCGCACACAAACTTAGGTAGATGGTACTACGGTATTCTAATAGGAATTATGGTAGTTTTGATTCGAGTTGTTAACCCTGCCTATCCCGAGGGTATGATGCTGGCTATACTCTTTGCAAACTTATTTGCTCCACTGATAGATCATTTTGTTCAAGAGAGAAACATTAAACAAAGGCTTAGAAAGGCAAATTAATGAATAACAACGACTCAATCAAGAAAACATTAATAGTTGCAATAGCTTTATGTCTTGTTTGCTCTGCACTTATTTCCTTCTCTGCAGTCGAATTGAGAGATCTTCAGGAAGAGAACAAAACCTTAGATCAACAAACCAAGATTCTATCTGCAGCCGACCTACTTGATGAAGATACTGAGATATCAAAATTATTTGAATCTATCGATGTAAGAATAGTTAATCTTGATACAGGCACTTTTGATACAGACATAACACCTGAGGAATATGACGAAGGTTCATTCTCCAGAGACCCGTCTACATCTATTGAACTGTCTTCTGATTTAGATATCGCCTTGTTGAAGAGAAGAGAAAATTTTCAAACAATTTACCTTCATTATGATCTTGAAAAGCTAAATGCGATAATTCTCCCTGTCAGGGGTTATGGATTGTGGGGGACTATGAAAGGATATCTGGCTCTCAAACCAGATTTTAAAACTATTATTGGACTTGAATTCTTTGATCATAAAGAAACACCAGGCCTGGGTGGTGAAATTGATAATCCCAAATGGAAAGCAATTTGGAAAGGAAAAGAAGTCTATTCGGAATCAGGTGAAGTCTTGATATCAGTAATTAAAGGCTCTGTTGATAAAAGCAGCAAGGAATCAAAGTATCAAGTTGATGGACTCTCCGGGGCAACAATTACGAGTAATGGAGTTACTAATCTACTATCATTCTGGCTTGGAGATATGGGATATGGTCCCTTCATAAGTCAATTCAAAGAAAAGGGTACTAAAGATGTCTAAAGTAAAAGAAGTTCTTTTAAACCCAATCTTTAATGACAATCCAATTGCTTTACAGATCTTAGGAATATGTTCGGCACTTGCGGTGACAGGAAATCTCTACATCACATTGATTATGTGCGTTGCACTTACAACAGTTGTAACACTTTCCAATTTATTTGTTTCACTTATAAGAAACCATATACCCACAAATATCAGAATTATTGTACAAATCTCTATAATCGCAACACTTGTTATGTTGGTAGATGAAGTGCTTCAAGCGTTTGACTACGAGAGTAGTAAAACCTTGTCTGTTTTTGTAGGTTTAATCGTCACCAATTGTATTGTAATGGGAAGAGCTGAGGCCTTTGCGATGAAAAATGGACCTCTCATGAGTGCAATTGATGGATTTGGTAATGGCTTGGGTTACAGTGCAATTTTAATAGTAATCGCAATTATCAGAGAATTTATAGGTGCTGGAACATTCTATGGAATTGAAATAATGCCCCTCACAACTAATGGTGGATGGTACTTAGCTAATAATTTCTTTCTTACTCCTGCTAGCTCATTCTTCATTATAGGTTTTACTATTTGGGCTCTTAGGCAATGGAAGACAGAGCAGATTGAAGAACCAGAATTTAAAATATCAAAAAATAGCTTAGAGGCTGAAAAAAGGACAATTTAATGGTCGAAGCATACCTAAGTTTATTTATCAAAGCAGTTTTTATAGACAATATTGCTATCAATTTCTTTTTAGGTATGTGCACTTTTCTAGCTATCTCTAAAAGAATCCAACCTGCTATAGGGCTAGGTATTGCTGTGATAGTCGTTCTCGGTCTGGCAGTTCCAATTAATAACTTAATTTTTAACTATTTCTTGAAGGAAGATGCTTTATTTCCTGGATCAGACTTACATTTTGTAGGTCTTATTTGTTACATCGGTATTATTGCAGCCCTAGTCCAGATTCTCGAAATGTTCTTAGATAGATACATACCAGCACTGTACAATGCTTTGGGTGTATTCTTGCCACTAATCACAGTAAATTGTGCAATTCTTGGTGGCGTTTTATTTTCTATAGAAAGAAATTTGGCATTTACAGAAAGTATTGTATTTGGATTAGGAGCTGGAACAGGCTGGGCATTAGCAATTGTTGCTTTAGCAGGAATAACAGAAAGGTTAAAATATGCAGATATTCCTGAGGGCCTACAAGGTCTTGGAATAACATTCATTACAGTCGGTTTGATGTGTTTTGGTTTTTTATCTTTTGGAGGTATCTCTTTATAAAAATGAGTTTTCTAGAGAATGAAATAATATTAGGTGTTTTGGTGTTCACAATCGCAGTTAACCTTATGGTATTCGTAATACTTGGAGCGAGAAAGCTCCTTGTATCATCTGGTAATGTCAGCATTTCTATGAATGATGCAGCAAAATCTATAGAGGTTGAGGCTGGTGGAAAGTTATTACAAACACTAGCATCTCAAAATCTATTCTTATCGTCTGCGTGTGGAGGAGGCGGTACATGTGCCCAATGCAAATGTAAAGTGGTTAGCGGTGGAGGGTCTATACTCCCTACTGAAGAATCACACTTTACAAATAAAGAGAAAAAAGAAGGATGGAGACTATCTTGTCAGGTTCCTGTTAAAGACAATATGGAGATAGTTGTACCAGATGAAGTCTTCGGTGCAAGAAAATGGGAGTGTGAGGTTGTTTCGAATGAAAATGTAGCGACTTTTATAAAAGAATTAGTACTAAAACTTCCTGAGGGCGAGGAGGTGGCTTTTAAGGCAGGCGGATATGTGCAAATGGAGATTCCTCCTTATGAGCTAGACTATAAAACTTTTGATATTGAAGAGGAGTATCATGAAGATTGGGATAGGTTTGGTGTTTGGGAGAATAAATCCAAGACACTTGAACCTGTCATAAGAGCTTATTCAATGGCAAATTATCCTAATGAAAAAGGCATCATGAAATTTAACATTAGGATTGCTTCTCCTCCTCCTGGAACAGACTTCCCGCCAGGTGAAATGTCCTCTTACATTTTTAATCTTAAACAAGGTGATAAGCTTACTATATTCGGGCCCTTTGGTGAGTTCTTTGCGGAGGATACTGATGCCGAAATGGTATTCATCGGAGGTGGAGCTGGTATGGCTCCTATGAGATCTCACATATTTGATCAACTACTTAGGCTGGATACTAAGAGAAAAATAACCTTCTTCTATGGGGCTAGAAGTTTAAGAGAGATGTTCTATGCAGATGAATATGACAAACTAGCTGAAGAACATGAGAATTTCGAATGGCACGTCGCTTTATCTGACCCTCTTCCTGAAGATAACTGGGATGGTTATACAGGTTTTATTCATCAAGTTATTCATGATGAGTACCTAAAAGACCATCCTGCTCCAGAGGATTGTGAATATTATATGTGTGGTCCTCCAATGATGATGAGCTCATGTTTTGATATGCTCGATAGTCTAGGTGTTGAGCCGGAAGCTATTAAATTTGATGACTTTGGAAGTTAGTACTTGATATCAAAGAACATAGCACTTCCTTTATTATTCATCACTGTAGGTGTTCTCTTTCTCAGTCTTCAATATAACGATAATACTTCGAAATTAGCCAAAATACATGGCAATATAATGGGAACTACTTATACAGTAAGCTTCTATGGTGAAAAATCAAATGCTCTTGAAAATTCGGTATCTGCGATCCTGAATTCAGTAAATTCTGATATGTCTACTTACTTAGAAGACTCTTTGATATCAAAATTTAATAAATCGAAGACTCACACTTGGTACAGGGTAAATGATGATTTCATTGATCTACTTGTTTACGCACAAAGTCTATGTTTCGAGACTGAAGGGGCCTACGATGTTACTATCGGAAGGTTAGTAAATCAGTGGGGTTTTGGTCCCAAGCAGGTAAGTAATAGACCCGAGTCAGAGCAACTGCAATATTTAAAAGAACAGGTTGGTTGTGACGCAGTTTCCATTGATATCCAAAATAAATCTATAAAAAAAACTAGAGATGTAGCTCTTGATTTTTCGTCCATCGCAAAAGGACATGCAATAGATAAAGTTTACGAATTCTTGACGAATGAAAAAAATATTAAGAATGTTTTTGTAGAATTAGGAGGAGAGGTCAGAGCCAGCAAAATCAAAAACGGATATATGCCTTGGAAAGTTGGCGTAATTAATCCCCAAAACAATAATAACGTTATATATACATTTCTATCAGATAATTACGAAACATTTGCTATGGCAACTTCCGGAGATTATAGGAATTTGAGAATTTTTGATGATCAGCAATTTAGTCATACTATTGATCCTAAATCTGGTCTGCCGAATTCAATCAATAGAAAATCTGTTTCCGTTATTTCAAAGAATGCAATGACAGCTGACGCTGTTGCTACAGCCCTGAACGTTATGTCTTTAGATGAAGCTTTGATATTTGCTGACAATAATAAAATTAAGGCCTTATTTATCATAGAAGGAGACAAGAGGCCTAGATTATTATTTTCTAAAGAGCTTCAAAAGGTTAAAATATAATCATGACTGAAATACTATTAACTTTCTTTGCTCTTTTAACCATCATCTCTTTGATGTGTGTCGGATTGTTTTTTGGTAAGAAGCCAATCGCTGGATCCTGCGGAGGTCTTGCCAACTTAGAGCCAGGTCGGGAATGTGAGTTGTGTGGAGGGAAACCTTCTGATTGCCTAGAGAATTAAAAAAGGGAGCTTAAGACTCCCTTTTTAAATAATATTATCAGAACTGATTCATTGTATTATCTTCACCAGCTGCCTTCAGTGCGGCATCACCTGCAAAATATTCTTTATGATCGTCTCCCATATCGGATCCGGCCATATTTTGATGCTTAACACACGCAATACCTTCTCGTATCTCTTTTCTTTGAACACCTTCTACGTAACCTAACATTCCTTTCTCGCCAAAGTATTCTTTTGCAAGATTATCCGTAGACAGAGCGGCTGTATGATAGGTAGGTAAGGTTATTAGGTGATGGAAAATACCAGCTTGCTTAGCAGCATCAGCTTGAAAAGTTCTTATTTTTTCATCTGCTTGAACGGCTAGATCTGTATCATCATATTTAACATCCATTAGATCATCACGCTCATAATTTGATACATCCTTTCCTTCACTTTCCATTGCATCAAAAACTTGTTGTCTGAAGTTTAGTGTCCAATTAAATGAGGGGCTATTGTTATAAACTAATTTTGCATTGGGTATAACCTTTCTAATCTCATCCATCATAGCTCCAATCTGACCGATATGAGGCTTTTCAGTTTCAATCCAAATAAGATCGGCTCCATTTTGGAGGCTAGTTATAGAATCTAGGATGCATCTTGCCTCTCCAGTTCCTTCTTTAAATCTATAAAGGTTACTCGGCAATCTTTTTGGACGAACAAGTTTACCGTGATGGTTAATTAAGACATCACCATGATTCATCTCATCACCAGAAACTTCTTCAAGATCTAAGAATGAATTGTATTGATCTCCAAGATCACCAACTTCTTGTGTAATTGCTATTTGCTTTGTCAGGCCTGCACCTAATGAGTCAGTTCTTGCAACGATCACACCATCATCAACACCAAGCTCAAGGAAGGCATAACGAACTGCATTTATTTTAGCTAGGAAGTCAGAGTGCGGAACAGTAACTTTACCATCTTGATGACCACACTGTTTTTCATCAGAAACCTGATTTTCTATTTGAATACAGCATGCTCCTGCTTCAATCATTTGTTTTGCCATAAGGTAAGTAGCTTC
>CEQX01064734.1_pt1 | contig 12000 bp, 10 predicted proteins | sample 356261 | NCBI WGS metagenome assembly CEQX01 (sample SAMEA2621076, study PRJEB7988) | marine metagenome | isolation source: saline water (ENVO:00002010), including | reverse complement strand
GACTCACTGTTCCGTAACCAGGCTTTGAAAGGAGAAGTAACGCAATGGAAAAAGTACGCAAGTGGACACACCTACTTTTCTCTACGCGATAATGACGGGCAGATGAGTGCTGTAATCTGGAAGGGGAAATGCGCGGTGGACCCGAGTATCAAAGAAGGGAGTGAAGTTGTTGTGCTTGCGTCACTCGACCTCTATGCCAAGCGAGGGAATATCCAACTTATCGTTGACAAAATTGAACCGATCAGTATTTTGGGGGAACTTGAGAAGAAGAAGCGTCAATTAATCGAGCAACTCAAAAGAGAAGGAGAAATTGACAGAACTCGTCTCCCAATTCCACTGGTACCGAAACACATCGCCTTGGTAACAGGCGCAGGCTCTGCTGCCCTTTCCGATATGCAACGATTGATTGAGAACAGATGGCCAGGATTGCGAAGAACTGTGATTGGAGTCTTGGTTCAGGGGCCAAAAGCTGCTGAAGAAATTGTGCGTGGCCTTGCCATTACAAGAATACTTTCTGACCCTATTCGTGCTGAAAAAAGAGGTGAACCTCCTGTCGACCTCGTCATTTTAGGAAGGGGTGGAGGCTCTCCTGAAGACTTGTGGGCATTCAATCTTGAACCCGTTGCACGAGCAATTCTTGCAAGTCCTGTACCATTGGTTTCGGCAGTTGGTCACGAATCGGATCTCCTCGTATCTGACCTAATTGCCGATTTACGTGCCTCAACGCCATCTGATGCTGTTGAGAGGGTCGTGCCTTCACGAAATGAAATGGAATTCTATCTCGACGAAATGAGTGAGCGGCTTAGTATCGCTTCGCGACGACAGTTTGCCGATTGTCAGAACAGACTCTCCATGTTGCAATCAAGACTCGTGGTGGCTCCGCTCATAGGATTAAATCGCGCCAAAGGAGAACTCATGGGAATCTCATCTCGAATGAATATGGCTGCACATCACAGTTTTGCACGCCAATCTACTCGCCTTGCCCAACTTGGCGCATCTTTAACTTCAATTCATCCACAAAGAGTTCTTGAAAGAGGATATTCAATGACTCAAACCGTAGATGGAACCGTTCTCAGCAGTATCGCCGGTCTGGAAAGTGGACAAGAGGTTGTTCTCAATTTTGCAGACGGAACTGCTGGAGCAGAAATTAAGAAAATAAAAATGAGGGACGAAAATGAGTGATGAGATACCAACATATAACGATGCAGTACAACGATTAGAAACAATCGTTTCCACATTGGAACGCGGTGGAATGGGGCTCGATGAGACGCTCAAATTGTACGAAGAAGGAGCTGAATTACTCAAACTTTGCAAAAAGGAATTAGCTGCTGCAGAAGGAAAATTAAACGAAATGCAACTTGATGAACTCGAAAGTGAACTGGGTTCTGAAACAAACGATTCAAATGCTTAATTTGGTAGGTTTCTCGATTTTAAAACGAGATATGCCGGTAAAGACCACCCGATTACCGAGGCGCTCCATGCGATAATAGAGCCTGTATAAACGCCAAATTCAGGCAGAGAATAGATGGCTACAATGGCATAGATGGCCACACTAACCCCACCAAGCGCCATTGGCCCGGCTGCACCTCTCGGAACTGTCGAGCCTTGAGAGAGCCAGAGCGCGACCATACTGGTGAGAAAAATGGCAGGAAACACTGCTGCAAGACCTGCCACAAACGCCTGTCCTGTGCTTGAAAGCCAAACTGCGATACCGATTGCTACCGCAGCAGCGCTACCTCGAACGACAAGAATAGCGAATGCAACGGGTTGTTTCCCTTTCGGTGCTTCACGATTATTCCAGTTCATCCATGCTGCTAGAACAATAAGTGCCAACAATCCAAACAAGGCAATTCGAACTGGATTTACCCCCTCATCTACTGCGTACTGTACGCCAAACAAAATTGCGAATCCAGTTAGCACCCAAACCACAAGAGAACTCAATGTTGTGATGAAAAGAGGTTTTTTCATCGATTCAATATAAGGAGGAAAAACAATCCACACGCCGAGAAAAAGACTGTTAATCAACATGCCGTAAGGCACGATAATTAAGCTGAGAACCAGAAGTTGTTCATCGCCTGCAAGGTACATCCCTGCTGCAGCAGGAACAATGGTTGAAGGCATTGTTCCAAGTAAACCTCCAGTCAATCCACCCCAACGTTCGATAGCAAGAGTCACGAGAATGGCTACAACCCCTGCAAGCAGAGCGGAAATGAATATCGAAGTCGTCAACATCTCGTATCTCCAGCAGAGATTTACGCAAATGGATCTAAGTGTACGATTTGGTCAACATCTATTTTCTTGTAACCTCGTTCACGAGCATTTTCTGCTGCTTTGGTAAGCATCGCCCTCATCCAGCCAAGAGACATCAGCGTCTGCATTTTGGTGATTGATTCGATAAAATGAACTGGATTGCCGCCAAATTGAGTGTTGCTACGAATATCGGCTTCCAATTTCTCAATCACGAGATAATATGTTTCAATTAATTCCTCAACTGCATCTTTGGTAACTGGCATCTTTGCGTGGGTTTTGGCAAGCGATAAGAGCGATGATTCTGTAAGAATGCCGCCGCCTTGACTTATCACAAAATCTTCGGTTGGAACGGCTGTAGGTGTATCTTCATCCTCGTTTTCACTCGTTATGTTCATTCCCGCAACCGCAATTTCAAGGTGGCGCGGCTTAATCGTTGCAACCCTGTCTTTTTCTGCCGCTACCTCTGCGTGATAGACAATTTTTGAGATATACTTCTCAACTTGAGCAATACCTGCTTGCACCGCTGCTGAACCTACTGATTCAACACCCTTAATTTGGTCAATCATTAGTTCACGCGTGCGGTTGTAATTCAAGCGTGTACGATAGGGGTCATCAAGGGTTTTACGCTCAGGGTCTTGTGCAAGTGTCGCCGATTCCATTTCTGGAACAAAGCGTTGAATTTCTTCGCATGCAAGTTCAACTAATCGTTGTTTAACTGCACCTGCAAGACGCATTTCGGTAAAATTTGACGCAACTGCCCCAATATGGCCGGTCGAGTAAGGTTTTGCCATAGACTGAACACAACGCAGACGCAACTTGAACACTATGGTGAATTTATTTGATTACTCTGCCATGCCATCGAATAATCTTGAGCATGATGGACGAATTAGAGTTGAAAATTGGTTTAAGATGTGCAATTTGGGATACAAATGAGAGAGATTTTCAATAAAATGCGTTTTCTCTATTTTTTTGCGCAGGTATTATCATCTAGTACGTATTCAGTAAAACATGCGAAAATACTTGTTTTTGGTGATTTTAATGCTGATTTCGGCCTCTTTGGCTGGATGTACATCGAATGTTGAAGATGGAATTGAAGACCCTAGTGACACGGACGACAGTACTGGCGACAGTGCGGGTAACAGTACTGGCAACAGTACTGGCGGTAGCAGCGATAATTCTACTGTAATGCTTAATGGCGCTCTTTTTGTCTATATTCAGTCTGGCACATATGCTCCCGAAATTATAGACGAAAATGGCCCGCTATACCTTCATTTCCCCGCACCTCCGATGGCAAATGAGTCTCCTTATTTACTCGAACTGATTTGCTCAGTAGATGATGGGCATGTTTCAGATGTTTACCAGACATGGGTGAATTCATCAGGAGGGAATGCCGGAGATTTCCATGAAATTACCAGTTGGGCGGTAAAAAATAGTGCATCTCCAAATATCCAATTAGAGCATTTTGCTTATACAACAATGTCGGATATTATTGACTTCGTTCACCCAATGGTAGTTTTTGAAGACAATGTAACACTCACTGGTGGAGGGCATTTACCTGCAGTTGTTTTTGACCAAGAAAACTTTGTTTGTATGGATGCTGTTTTAGATGGAACTGGAGACGGTAATGGAACTGGAGACGGTAATGGAACTGGAGGCGGTGACACTGTAGATGACTGTCCATTCCCTAATGAAGCGGGCGATACTGATAGCCCGTGTTTTGCACCAGAGTGCGAAAATCACGAGTCCGATGCTTGTCAAGAATATATTTTGGAATATTGCGAAGCAAATCCGGATGAAGGAGGTTGTGAAATGTTTGAATTTGTTCCAATCATGGAATTTATGGACACACTAAAGATGGATGCTTCTGATATGTGCGGCACATTGAGTGAAATGGGGACATCTATGCGTGTTTCGGGCCTAATGCCTTCAGATGACGGAACACCTATGATGGTTAATTTTGATAGAATTGTTGAGTACGACGGTACTGACACGAGATCAATGATGATGTATCATTTTTTGAACGAAGAGGCTGGATTAACGGCAAGTATGGGCATGGATACAATTACATTCACTCCTTCGGCGAGTGGGAATCACTCATGGTTTGATCAACTGATAAATCTTCACTTAATTACAGCTGATGAAGATGAGAATGGAAATGTAACCTCAACTGAGCATAAATTAATCTTAAGAGATAACTATTCTAGTGGTTCCAATATTTGTGATGAATTTGGAAATAGCGATGAGGATTCAAATCAAACTTTCTGGTGCAGTACAACAGTTGGAGGTACACCAGATACTGAGATTAATTTCACGTTAGTAAATGATGGAGTCGAGGACTGTGGTGATGGCTCTGATGAACCGCAAGATTTTGATGGCGATGGAACTGAAGATAATTGGTTTGATTGTAATGATGATGATTCGAATACAGTTTCAATGAGTGTCGTCAATGATGGCTCTATTGATTGTCCTAATGGTGCTGATGAACCCGGCTCAAATGTTGAAGTCGAAGGTGATATGCCACTTCCATCTCTAGATGGTACGGCATGTGGTGAATCCGACGGAGATAACGGCTCAATGCCAACTGATGCAACAATCGAAGGCCTCGATGGAACATTAGGGGGCATTGCTTACGTTAACATGACATTTGGAAATACAACAGATGTTGGTTACTGTACAATGCAAATTTCAGCCTTCCAATTCAGTCCAGGTTCTGAATGGGTAATGCTCTCTTTTGTTGCTACAAATGGTTCGACCACAATTACCATGGAAAACTGGTTCGAAGTAGAGTTGAATACTGTTGAAGACAATGATGGTGAATGGTCTTGGGGAGCAGCAGATCTCTCAATGATGCCCACAAATAGTTCAATTCACATGTTTAATTGCGGCGAGGATGGCGTGATGGGCGATGATGGACTCGTGGATTCTGGCTCACAATGGATTATTTTCAAGCGTGTAAATGATGATATTGCTGATTGTGTGGATCAATCGGATGAATCAGTAGATTTTGATGGTGATGGAATTTCCGATGTAATGTTCCATTGTGAAACCCCTGATGATGCATCTGATGATATTAACATGGCATTGGTCAACGATGGGAACACTGGAGATTGTCCGAATAATTCTGACGAATACATGCAAATGGGCAGTTCTTACGGAACTTTTGATTGGAATACAACCAATTCTATTGCTGATGGATTTACTTCTTCAATAATTATATTTGGATTCTCAGAACATGATATTAATGCGTCTGAATTAGAATTGAGGATAACGAATGTTGATTCTTCGCACGATAATATTACTGAAGAAGGCCACTGTGGAAATATGACAAGTAGCGATAAAGCGGGATTAACTGTTTTGCTAACCATTCCTCTTGACCAAATGGACTCTTTCTCCACCGTTTTCACCGACAGTAACGGAAAGAATTGGAACGCAATGTATCTGGATAATGACGGAAATGGTTACGTAAACAATGGAGATTCAATCACAATTTATTCATCAGATACGACTGATTTATACTTTACATGTGTTGAACTTCATGACAATTATGTCGATATGTATACCGGTGATACACCCAACATGATGTCTCTTCCAGGATTTACTGCGGTATTTTCTATGGTTGCAATGTTGAGCGCATTCGCTGCAATTTCGAGAAGGGAATAATCACTCAAAGACAATTAATTTCTAATTTCAAACGTACCGGTGAACAATTCGGTGGTTATATTTCGAAATGTACTTACAATCGTAAGGTAGGGTATGAGAAAACTGTGGGTTTATTGTATCTGTTTTTCACGGGGCATTACCACTCCGTTAGCCACGGCCATGCGCCACCTGCAGTCACTGGATGCATCCCTTCTGAATCGCGAATCCAAGTGTCTTCGCTTCCAATACTTCCTTCCTCGTACACGACTTTGGGTTCGATTGCCATGGTGCCCCCAATTGGAAGCGGACGGTCGAAACCAGCAGCCACTACCGGAGATTCATCAAGTTGCAGACCGACTGAATGTCCTAAAAAACGACTCTGGTCGGGATTCATTCCCATCAAGTGTCCCTCATAACCCAGTTCAACGGCAAGAGCATATGCTTCGTTCCACGCATCTTCACAAGTACGGCCTTGATCTAAAACATCCACGACGATGTCCTTTACTGCTAGCATATCCTCAAGGCGTTGATGCCATTGTGGTGAAAGCGTTCCTGCTACAAACATGCGAGTCATATCAACGACGTATCCGCGATGGGCGTGTACTAAATCCACCAGCACCGGCTCGTTTGGTTTGATACGATGAAATCCCGAACCCATGCCAGCCAATGGATGTGCGCCAGTACCCCCAACTGCTGAGTCAAAGAAAGATGGTATTCCACCGGCTCGACCGGATACGATTACCCCTCGATCGCATTGCAGAGGAAAACGGCGCATCTGCACATTACCACCGAATCCTTCAGAGCGGCTTACTGCTTCAGCAGCAGCAACCAATTCCAACTCAGTGACACCTTCACTTCCAACGGCTTCAACTGCCTCAAACATTCGCAATTGAACCTCGGCTGCAGCATCCATTTGCTCTCTTTCCCACTGTGATTTAATTTCACGTTGACCATGGATGATGGAAGTCACATCAGGACATGTTCCCAGTTCACCCAACATACGCTGAAATCTTTGAGAGAAAGTTGCTGGCAACTCACCGTATTGCAAACCGGGGGCGGATTCAACGCCTCTTTGACGCAAGACCTCTACCAACTGAGATGAGCGAGGAAACGGCTGTATATCGTGAGGGGCATTTGTCCCCCCACTTTCATACACTGCTCTTTTCAAAGAACGACGAACAAACAAGACACTGCGGTTCTGTTCAGCCGTACTTGAAGGTATGAACATTGATGCGTTTTGTCGACCACCTGAAAAATAGTACAAGTCAACTGGATGTTGAATAAATGCCCCTGATATTCCAGCTTCAGCAAGCAGTTCACCGAGTTGATTTTGCCGAGCCTCAAGTTCCGATACCGGAACTCTCCAATCCTGACCTTCAGGGCCAGCAAGGTGCTCTTCGTCCCAGCCGGTCATGAAACAACGGTGCTGGCAACCGTTCAAAACGGCATCGCTTAAACTTCGATTTTTGGAGCAATCCAAGGCTCAGTTTCTTCGAGTCGTTTTCTAGCAATCGCACAATACTCTTCGGAAAGGTCGACACCGATGTATGCTCTACCGGTTTTTTTGGCTGCAACACAAGTAGTCCCTGAACCGTTGAATGGGTCGAGTACGACATCACCTGCAAAAGAATACATCTCTATGCAGCGCTTTGGGAGTTCCACTGGGAAAGGTGCTGGATGGTTCACTCGCGAAGCACGTTCGGTTGCAAAGGACCAAATTGATTTGGTATGCTGAATAAAATCATCGCGAGGAATGGTGTCGATTCGTCCCTCTTCTCGTTCGGACTTTTCTCGAAGCAATTTGTAATTACCCTTCGAGAAAATGAGGAGATATTCATGCACATCGCGCAGACATGGATTGCTTGCAGATTGAAAAGAGCCCCATGCACATGAAGAGCCGGCACTTGCGGATTTATCCCAAATAATCTCGCCCCTCATAAGGAATCCCAGTTGGTTCATCATCAGGTTGATGTGGCTTGACAGAGGGATGTACGGTTTCCGTCCAAGGTTGGCCACATTCACTACCATGCGACCCCCTGGAACCAGGACCCTGTAACACTCAGCGAACACATTGTACAACATCTCAAGATATTCACTCAAAGACAAATCTTCATCGTATGCTTTGCTGGCATTGTATGGCGGGGAAGTAACTACCAAATGTACACAATTATCGGGAATTTCGAGATTGCGAGAGTCACCATGAATGACGGTATTGGCGAGAGTTGGAGGCAACTCTTGCTGTTTTCCGACATCCCTGCTTGAAACGATACCGTCGTATAACCGACTACCGTAGTATCTTGATGAATCATGACCTTCTCTTCTCGAGACGCCGAACGAAGATGTGCTGGTACTCGCTCTCTTGCGAGGGCCTTTGAGAGATTCATCCTCACCAAGTTCGCCTCGCGCCATCTATTGTCAGCGGACTTTAGAGATATATCACCTTTCGCGCCAACCGAGACGCTTAGACGCGCGGTTGTAAGGTGAAGAGTGGTTTCCGAATTTGAAATTAAGCCGTTGCAATGAAAAACCGAGGGCTCTTGGACGCTACAATGGCGAGAGTGTTAACCCTCGACAATGTCAATGTCGACAACAAGACAGTCTTGGTTCGTGTTGACATTAATTCTCCTTTACGGCCTGACACCAAAGCGTTTCTTGATACCACTCGAATCAAGGCTATTGTCCCGACGCTTAATCGATTGATTGGGGCCAAAGTCGTCTTGTTAGCCCATCAATCTCGCCCTGGAAAAAATGATTTCACGACAACGCTTGGCCATTCGAGAGAATTGGGTCGTATTCTTGGTCGGCCCATCAAGTGGGTAGATGACCTTGCCGGAGAAAAAGCGATGAATGCTATTGAAAGCCTAAAGGTCGGTGAAATTTTGATGTTGAACAACGTACGTATGTACGATGAGGAACTCAACTCAAAAGGTAATTTTCACCAACTTTCAGAGACAACAATCGTTCAAAACCTTGCGAGTGTAGCTGATTTGTTTGTTTATGATGCCTTTGCGTGCGCTCATCGCAGCACCGCTACTGGTGTCGGTTTCACCCATCTCATACCCTGCGTTGCTGGAGAAGTAATGAACAACGAAATCACAAAACTCGACCTTGCATTGCAGAATCCTGCACGTCCGTGCCTTGCGGTTCTAGGAGGCATCAAGGTTGACGATTCAATTGCCGTTGCAGACCACATGTTACGAAACAACATCTGCGATGAATTCTGGGCCACTGGAGGAGTTGCAAACTTGTTACTTGAACTGTCAGGCTATAACATTGGTTCTGTCAATCATGATTTTTTGGTTAAAGAACTTGGGAAAAACTGGCATCATACCGTTGAAACTGCAAAAGCACTCATTGTTGATTTCAAAGAAAAAATACACCTACCTGTCGATGTTGCCGCTAATATTGAAGACAACCGTGTAGACATCGAAGTCGAAAAATTACCGATTGAAGCACCCATTTTTGACCTCGGGATTCAAGCCATTCGAAATCTTTCGGCCGCAATAAAAAACGCTGGAACTGTACACCTCAACGGTCCTGCCGGAGTATTTGAACGTCCTGACTTCGCTTTTGGAACCATTGAAATGTTGAACGCTTGTGCTGAATCAAAGGCATATGTGGTTGTTGGAGGAGGTCATACTGCGACACTCATCGTGAAACACGGCCTACGAAACAAGATGGGGCATCTCTCAACCGGAGGGGGGGCATGTTTGGATTATATCGCCGGCAAAATTCTGCCAGCAGTAGCAAGCCTCGAGGCCAGCGCAAACGCTTTCACACTTAACATCCAAAAGGCAGTCGACCAATAAAGAGCCACTGGGGAGGTTCGAACTCCCGACCTCCTGATTACGAATCAGGTGCTATACCAGCTAAGCCACAGTGGCGCAAATCACTCGCAGGAATGAAGAGACATAAGCCAAACGGTTGAAAGCGTTCATGAGGGTTGAGGGGAACCCGCTGGCATGGCCGAGGACATGAGTGTGCGCTATCGCAACGCGGTTCTCTATGACGAAAAAGGCCACAAACACGTCGGAGATGTGCTGCTCCATGAGAATGGAAACTGGTCCAAATCAATCGGTGACGAGGATGTTCAACAAGACCTCGATGGCTCCAATCGATTGATAACGCGTAGCCTGCAAAATTGGCATACGCATCTTGCTATGCAGTTGAATGCTCGTGATTTTAGCGATGGTTTTCCACTCCATCGCTGGCTCAACGAAGCAATCTTTCCAACCGAAGCCAAATTAAATCCAGAATATGTTCGAGTTGGGGCTCGAGCTGCTGCTGCTGAAATGATTCGAACAGGTTGCTCGTTCGCAGCTGACATGTACTTCTATCCGGCAATAACCGGCCAAGTTCTATCCGAGGCTGGTCTTCGAGGATTGGTTGGGGGTCCAGTGAGTGATGCTGCTTTACCTTCTCACCCTGATGCTGCATCGGCCCTCGATGAACTTGATTCAATACTCAAAAATCAGAAGCCAGACGATATGGTACAGTATGCCATAGCAACTCACTCGGTCTATCTGTGCAATGAAGAAACTTTGCGGAAAGCCTCTGAACTCGCAGAAAAAAGAGCGGCTCGCCTGCACATACATGTAAGCGAGACTCGCAAAGAAATCGCCGACTGTCATGACAAGACCGGCCTCTATCCTATTGAATACCTAGACAGTCTTGATTTCTTCAAACCCGGAACGGTTTGTGCTCACGCTTCATGGGTGAAGAAAAACGAAATTCGGATGTTGGCCGAGCATGATGTTACTGCTGTTCATTGCCCCTCTTCAAACATGAAAATAGCATGTGGAGGAACGTTGTCCTACCCCGCATATATGGAGGCAGGAGTCGATGTTCGAATCGGCACCGACGGTGCTGCATCATCTGGAAGCGGACTTGATATGCTGTCTGAAGCGAGACTCGCCGCACTTGTCCAACGTCACGACCACTGGGATGCTACGCTTCTGCCGGCAACCGATGTCTTCCAAATTGCATCCAAAGGAAGTAAAGATTGGGCCGTGTGGAACCTCAATGATATCAGAATGCGACCACTCGGGCGCAGCGGAAACAGACACATTGCAAACTTGGTTTTCAATGGTGCGGAATGCCTTGACATGTGGGTCAATGGAGTCGGTGTTCGTATGAATGGGCAAACCACTTCAATCGACGAAATGCAAGCATGGAATGAACTTGACCGTGCTGTTGAAACATATTACGAAGGTGTTGAGTAACTACTTCATTCTCGATAGCCCGATGCCACCTATACCAAGGAGAAAGGTAAACAAATAGGTTGCAGGACCTGCAGAGAAATGAACTTCATAATCAATATTCAATTCGGTGCCTTCAGGAATTACCCCGGACTTGGTACCAACTCCAGCAAAGTATTCACCTGACATCACCTTCCATTCCATGCCTTCAGAACCATCTGCTCCGGTAGACTCGTAGCCGGTGTCGCCAAATTGGCAGGTTTGACTACCGGAAGTTGATATCAAGCCGGCGCCTCCATTTGAACGAATGCCGTCGCATTGAGACTTCTTTCCTTCATCAGCAATGACAACAAAAATGTCGTCTCTATCCCAAGTGATTGTGGTTTTCGCACCAACCAACAGCGGAACTGGATTTCCAGGTATTGCTTCGTCTGAAAAGAAGACAAAACCATCGATGTTTGGAGTGGGGAGGTTTTCAACCTGTCCTTCGGCAGTATAGCCTACCGTCCCGAACACAAGAATCAACACAGCAAAAATCGACAAACCGATACCCATGGTGTTCTTTAGAGCCATAAAAGTCACCTCACATCTGGAAAAAGGCAAGAGCGAGAATTATGTAACATGCTAGCAGCATCACGCCCTCCAACCAATTTGACTTACCATCGCTCATAATCGAATTAGCAATCAAGACCGAAATGAATGTTGCAGCTGTTTCCAACAATCCAAATTCAAGAGTGAGTCCAACACCAAGGAACCACGAAAACAAAATCATCAATGGAGCGACGAACAACGCAATTTGTACGCTGCTACCGATTGCAATAGCAATTGAAAGATCCATCTTGTCTTTTCCTGCGACGAGCACTGCAGTGAAATGTTCAGCAGCATTACCAAAGAAAGGAAGCAGAATAACCCC
>CEQX01047610.1_pt1 | contig 12004 bp, 9 predicted proteins | sample 356261 | NCBI WGS metagenome assembly CEQX01 (sample SAMEA2621076, study PRJEB7988) | marine metagenome | isolation source: saline water (ENVO:00002010), including | reverse complement strand
AGGACATAGAATTGATTTTTACACTGACTCGCTCTTGTACCTGCAGCATAACGGCCGATTCAGCTGATATGTTTGAGTTAAAGAAAGCAAACGAAAGTTGGTAGGAACCTGCAGAAACAGAGGATTGGGTGTCGATCGTTAGATTGACTTCAAGACTTTGGCCAACTGCAAGCATGACCTCGTCATGACTCAAGGTTGCATCTGCACCAGCAGGTAGTCCTAGAAGAGAGCCATAAAGTTGCAAAGCCGAGGTACCAGTGTTGCTCAATGTGAACGATGTCGTTACAGAGTCGCCCGGGCGGGTTTGAATACGCCCATCCAAAGGCCCGTTGAGTGTTGCCTCCTCGACACCAAGCACGTCAATATCAAGGCTAGCATACGATGTTTGACCAAGGTAGGAGACGGAGAAAAGTTGCGAGTAAATACCGTATTCACCTGAAACTCCATCGGTCGAAAGCGTCCATACTCCAACATTACCTGGGCTAACCTCAACACTGGAGGAAGACACGAATGAAGTATCAAGCTCGGGGGGTGTCGTGACATCGAGGTAGAAATTCACGGTTTCGCTACCGTTGTTGATGATTCGCATTTCATAGGTAATCGGACTTCCAGGCGTAACTTCCAGCGCAGTCATTGGCGTGACCAATTCGAATGCTACGGATTCATCCATGTCAATGGTGAAAAAGAACGGTGCGATGGAATGCTGTTGAGATGAGGAGGTCCCAGTTGCTTCGAATCTCAAATCACAATCATCTGTCTTCGTTGCTTCCTCATGTACCGAAATTTGAAATTGTATATCCACGACATCGTCAGGGGACATGCCTGGTGTTGAAGCGGTAACAAGTGATGCAACACATGGACCTTCTATCATCGTTAAGTCCCAGTTATAATCAACTCGAGCATTTCCAGTATTGGTCACTTGGATTTTCGAATTGGTCGAAAGACCGGGAATGAATGCTGAGTCTTGTTCTAAGAAGACAATGCTAAGATTATGTTCTGCATTGACATGCACAACCATCAATGTCGATGTTGAAACATTGCCACCCGTAGAAGCACTGTACAATCGGAAACCGTAATAGTCCGGTGCTGCGTTAGAAGGCACCGAAACTTGGAGGTTCGCAGTAGAAGATGAACCAGCAGGCATATTGGTGAATTGGTCGTCAACCCATTGTACGCTCCAGCCGCTTGGTATTCCTCCGCCAAGCCCTCGACTTGACATCATGGACATTGAGGCAGTAGTAGTGGTCGATTGCCACGGATAAGTGAAGTGTGAAGTTTCGTTGAATACAGTTGCTGCTGCTGCTTGCTGAAGTTGAAGTTTAACCGACGGGGAGAGGGAGACAGTGTCGTTGGAACCGACAGGAGAATTGCCGGTCATTGTGGAGTAAAGCACGCATGCTGCAAGATAACTACCGGAAAGAGATGGATGACTGCCGTCGGCATCATAAAGGTCGAAGAACAAGTTACCAGACAGGGAAGCATTCACCCCTCCTGCAACAACATTGTTGTAGATATGCTCAAACGCTAGCCCCACTGGAGCAATCCAAACAGTATTTCCTGCTGCCGTCATGTTATCGTGATAATCAATGTATCCAGTCTCGAGTCGGTCTTGCATGATAGTGAAGTTTGGATAAAGAGTTGGATTATTAATATCCCCGTTTCTTCGGCCCCAAGTCATAAGAAGAATGGACTCTCCACCTTCAGTGGTAATCTCATTCGCAAGATTGACTGCACCGTTTTTACTGTTGGTCCAATCCGTCGATGAGCGGTAAAATCCTGGTATCTGACTTTGGTCCTGCAAAACAACATAATCCCAATCGATACTGGGATTTCTCAACGTCGTGTTGGCAATGTTGGCTGTAGTATTGACATTGTTCCAATGGCCCGACAAGGTCTGACCTCCACTGGTGACTGCATCTGCATTGACAACACCCATTGACTCCAAAAGTGAATTTAAATTGTTATAGTTCGTGTAACTGTTTCCGAACATCAAGACATTATCGATGGTAACGTTGGAAGAATTACCAGTTCCGTTTCCACCTGTACTGTTGCCGGTACCATTGCCAGTGCCGTTTCCACCAGTGCCGTTTCCGCCAGAGCCGTTGCCGGTACCATTGCCAGACCCGTTACCTCCGGTGCCGTTGCCAGTCCCGTTTCCACCCGTGCCGTTACCTCCAGTTCCGTTACCAGTGCCGTTGTTCGAATTGTTTCCACCGGTTCCATTTGTGTAATTGGCCCACCATGCTGCCAAATCAGGTTCAAATTCAACATCCAAAAGAAGCGTGTCTTCAACCGAACCTAAGTTTTGAACTTCGATTGAATACGAGGCGCTTGAACCAGAATTCATCGAAACCAATGGACCCCCCATTGTAGCCAAATTCAGTGCAGGCATGTATGAAGGAGCCACTGAAACATAAACGGTAATGACGCTCGTGAAATTTTGATCTGGTTCAGTAACATGGATGTCAAACGAACCGCTGTCGGATGGGACTGCACCTTCGGCTAATCGAACCACAATAGTGGTATTTTTACTCCATGTGGGAAAGACATTCTCAACTACTTCTTCGCTTGGAGTGATGTTCCATAGATTTGAAAGTCCGCTGGTGTCAACTGATACATTGAATGATTCAATCGCAGTTGCATTGTTTTCGATATTCAGCGTCACATTACCAGACGAGCCCGGTAGAAGCACGACATGAGAAGTATCTGTCGACAAAAGAATGCTCTGATGTGCTTGTGCAGTCATAGCAAGGGGCGATAGGCTCGCAAACAAGAGGATGAGGACAAAGGCGACAGCGCGAATTGACCGGGACAACATAAGACCAAGTCAAGCCACTCGTACATACCTCTTGAGTGAATCGGCCCTACGGGCCGGAAAAAAAGTGCTTTCTTAATCTAGGAGTGAAGCAATTCTGTTTTGGTCGATTTGCTCCCAAGGGAAAGTTCCGTCATTACCGGGGACTCTTCCAAAATGGCCTCCAGAAGCGGTTACGGAGTAAATCGGCTTGAGGAGTTGAAGGTCTCGAGCAATAGCGCCAGGTCTAAAATCAAAAGTTGCTTTGACTTTCTCAGCGATTTCTCTGTCGCTTTGACTCGAGGTACCGAATGTTTCGACACGTACACTAACGGGTTCTGCAATTCCAATCACATAGGCTAATTGGATTTCACATCGCGTCGCTAGTCCAGCAGCAACAACATGTTTTGCCGCCCAACGAGAAGCATATGCAGCTGAACGGTCAACCTTTGATGGGTCTTTTCCTGAAAATGCTCCTCCTCCGTGTCGACCCATGCCTCCATACGTATCGACGATGATTTTTCGGCCTGTCAAACCTGCATCTGCATAGGGGCCTCCTGGGTCTGCAAAGCGTCCAGTTCCGTTAACGACCAAAGTGCAATCATCATCAAGAAGTTCGGCAGGAATTACTTCACGAACGACGTGTTCCAAAATTTGTTGGCGAACATACTCCAATTCTTTGTCCTCTGAACCTCCAAATTGTTGTTTCAAATCATCATCGTGTTGAATTGCTATAATCACCGTGTGAACCCGAGAGATGTTGCCATCATCATCGTATTCAACGGTAACTTGGGATTTGCCATCTGGTCGAGCCCAAGGGAGAATTCCTTGTTCACGAACGGCCGTTAACCGTCTTGTCAAACGTTGAGATAAAGCTGCAGCAAGGGGGAAATATCGACCTTTCAGTTCTTCAAAACTTTCAGTTTCTGTACATGCATATCCAAACATCAATCCTTGGTCACCTGCACCTTGAGACAACTGATCTTGATTGACTCCTTGGGCAATATATGCCGATTGAGTGGTAATGTGAACCTGAACTTCGGTGTAGTCGGAGGTTGTCGCATCCATTCCAATTGCGTGAGAAGTGTAACCAACAGCTGCTGCTGCATCTCGAGCCACTTTTTCGTAATCTGGTACATTGCCGTTGAGAGAAACCTCTCCTGCAAGGACAATCAGACCTTTATCTTCCTTGCCCTTAACGCACGTTTCAACCGCCACACGAGCATTGGAATCTATGGCAAGGCACGCATCGACAATGGCATCCGAAACAGTATCGCAAAGTTTGTCAGGGTGGCCACGGGTAACTGATTCGGATGAAAAGAGGTCTCCAGTCATGGCAGTGGCGCGATACCCACCATATATGAATAAACCGCTTATCGATAAGACTGAATATTCTTATTCGGAATAAATAACACATTCATTCCTCTTATGGCCGGAATTTTCCAGCATTGGCATACGAATGGTTGATGTTCTACCCCCTAACCCCCTCCACTATGACCACATGGGTTCCGACTGCTTATCGCACGCACACACTCGGCCAAATCCAGAGTATTGGAGCCGAACTCATAGGTAAAGAAGTGAAAGTTGCTGGTTTTTTAGAGGCAAACCGTGGCAAGGGAGCTATCTGCTTTGTCGACCTTCGAGATGGAACTGGTTCTACACAAATTTTTCTCAAAGCCGATAATGTTGGCGAGGAAGCACTGGACATGGTACAGCGCATGACCCGTGAATCAACGTTACAATTCACTGGAGTTGTATCGGAAAAGCGTCCACCGAAGGTGAAAGATGGAGAGCCATTGCCACCTCCTGCTTTCGAGGTTGTTGCTTCCGCTGTTAACGTTATTTCAAGAGCTGAGGCACCTCTACCCCTGGGCGTCACAGACACGGTTCATGTTGCTTTGGACACTCGACTTGACAATCGATTCCTCGACCTTCGTCGCTCCCATGTTAACGCTATGTTTCATCTGCGTGGAAAAATTCTCCAATTTGGCCGTGAGGCTCTAATCAATGAAGGTTTTTTCGAGACGCATACGCCGAAAATAGTTGCAACTGCTACTGAAGGGGGGACTGACCTTTTCCCTATGATGTACTTTGACACGCCCGCTTTCCTCAACCAGTCGCCGCAACTGTACAAGCAACTGTGCATGTCAGGTGGATTGGAAAGAGTCTTTGAAATTGGACCAGCATTCAGGGCTGAAAAACACGACACATACCGTCACTTGAATGAATTTATTTCGTTTGACATCGAATGCTCATGGGCCAACGATGACGATGTTATGGGTGTTCTTGAACGGATGATTCACCACATGTGGAAATCCATTGCGGAAGACCCAGAATCTCAACAACACATTGACACAATCAACACCTACCGAGCGACACAAGATGAAGGACCAATTGAGGTCATCGTGCCGGAATTACCTTTCCCTCGTCTCTCCTATTGCGATGCAATAGAAACCATACAAAGAAAAGGCGGAAAAATCCAGTGGGGTGACGATATAGATGCTGAAAATTCGGATTTACTCGCTGAAGATTTACCTCAGTTCTACTTCCTTCCACGCTGGCCCATGGACCTCAAACCGTTTTATATCCACCATGTCGACGGTGAAAATGGTAGCACTGGGAGGCAACTAAGCCGTGGATTCGACCTGAACTTTGGAAGAGATGAACTCACCTCCGGAGGCCAGCGAGAACATCGCATGGATGTGCTCATTGAAAATTTGAAGAAAATGGACCTCGACCCCGAGGAATTTGAATTCTATATTGCTGGTTTCCGCCACGGCGTACCTCCACATGCAGGATGGGGTTTGGGTGTTGAGCGAATTCTGATGAAATTGACTGGCGCTAAGAACGTTCGTGAAACTGTACTGTTCCCTCGTGACAGGCGTCGAGTGAGCCCCTGAGCAGAAGCAGTGAACAGAGAATTCAAGTGCAGATTCCACTGCGCTCAAGATATGTACGAAATAGTCTACTTTGCCTCACCTGGTTTCGCAGAAGTCTCGCGCTTTTGCTTGGAAATTTCAGGACTCGAATGGAAAAACACCGTGGTAGATTGGGACCAATACACCGAAATGAAAAACCAAGGAGAATTGCCTTGGGGATATTTACCAATCGTTCGAACGCCACATGGAACCGTAGCCGAATCCAATGCACTGCTTCGCTATACTGCTGCACTTGCTGGCCTTGAACCTGAGGACCTCTATGTACGTGCCAAAGTTGACGAATTGGTCGAAGTCATTAACGGTTGGAGAGAACATTTCATGCCCACTTTTTCACTTGAAAACATCGATGAAAAAATCTCTGCCCGAAAGGCGATGTTTGTCGAAGGGGGAAGTATGGATACAGCCCTCAACAACATTTCTGCGGTCTTCGAGCGCTCGACAACGGGATGGCTAGCTAATACTGAGGATATGACGATTGCAGATATCAAAGCCTTCATGGACACGTTCATGATGTTTTCAGGCCAATTCGATGGAATAACTGCAAACATGTTAGGGAATTACCCCACATTGCTCGCTTTCCATGAAAAAATGTCGAACGACAGCCGGGTGAAAAAATACTACGATACTGATGATGAAATGCGTTGGGTATTTCGTCCGGGAGCATTCGAAAAGTTCGGCAACTCACAACACATCTGATGGAGCATCTCGACTTGAATACCGCTTCACTTCACCGTTCGTATCAATAACAAATTTCTCAAAATTCCAACGGATATCTCCGGAGTAACCATCGTCTCTTGTCGAAAGACTGAGTTCGGTAAAGAGGGGATGTTGATGTTCCCCTTTGACATCGGTCTTGGCCATGAGTGGAAAAGTAACACCGTATTTGGATTCGGTAAATTCGCAAATCTCTTTATGAGTACCCGGTTCTTGCCCTCCAAATTGATTGCACGGAAAGCCGACAACTTGCACACCATCCTTCATTGACACTTCTTGCAGTTGAGCGTATTGAGACGTGAAGCCACATGCGCTTGCAACGTTCACAACGACCCATTGTTTCGTTGAAGAATCACCAAGCATTCTCAATGTTGTTGTCCCGTTTTCCATGGTTTCAAATTCGATATCCAGTACATTGGTCATGGCATGTCCTCATGGTTCTTTATCTTCAAGTGTTGTATCAAATTTGTGAGTAAGGGTGATAGATGGCATTTCGCTGCATATCACAATGACCGTCGACAGAATGCAGTGGGGGGCTGAAGAGTGGCAGTTTGCAGACTTGTACATGCCGGATGACCCTTCTCCGTTTCAAAAGGATGAGGGGATACCGTGCATTATGCTGATACACGGTGGCTTTTGGAAAAAAAAATGGACGAGCGATTTGATGAAGCCTATTGCACAAGATCTTGCCGAAGCAGGAGTTGCTGCTTGGAATATTGAATTCAAAGGTTGGAGCGAGGGAGATGAGGGAGTATGGATGGATACTCTATCGGATGTTTTGCGTGCATGGGGACAACTTGCTCTTCTTCCAGGAATCGACATTACCCGCTCGATGGTGATGGGCCATTCTGCTGGTGGCCAACTCGCCCTTTTACTTGCATCAAAAGCAGAAAGAAAACCGTGGCTAGCAATAGCCCAAGCACCGTTAACCGATTTGATAAGCGCTGACAAAGCAAAACTATCCGATGAGGGTGACGCAGTTCGCAAGTGGATTGGGTGCAGTCCAGAAGAGAATCCTTCACTTTGGAAAAAACTGAATCCTGTTGAACATCCTCCAATATCCCCTGTTTTACTTATACACGGCGAGCGAGATGTCGACGTGCCAAAAGAGCAATCAGAAACATATTCACGAGTGATGGCTGCTCGAGGCACCGATGTTCAAAAGTTGTGGCTTCCAGGAGACCATTACTCGATTATCGATGTCGCCTCTGACGACTGGTTGGTCGAACTTGATGCCATACTTGATTGGCTATAACAACAGAAGAGCCTTTGAAGAGCAACGGCTGCCGGTTGCATGGACCTCCTCGGCGTCGACTATCCGTATTCAACAAGTGCTCTATCTGGAAAGCATGCACTGGTATGCGGGGCGAGTAAGGGAATCGGTGCAGCTACTGCAAAAATGCTCGCCAAGGCAGGGGCTGATGTCACTGTATGCGCCCGAAACGAACATGCTTTGAAACAACTTTGCGCTGAAATGGAAACCCTCGGAAACGGTAAACATCACTCGTTGGTTTTGGACCTTGAAGATACTCAATCATTAAATCCGGCTGTGAGTGAATTGATTGAACAACGCGGCACCATTCATATTCTTGTGAACAATGCAGGAGGGCCACCCGGTGGACCTCTCATCGAAAACACTGTCAGTGACTTTGATGCACCATTCAAGCGTCATTTACATGCTGCTCATATCCTCACACAACTCGTAATTCCTGGTATGGAAAGCACAGGCTATGGACGAATTGTTCAAATTATATCGACATCGGTTAAAGAACCAATTCCAAATATCGGACTTTCAAATACGCTGAGAGGTGCTATGGCCTCGTGGGCGAAGAGTTTGTCGCGAGAGTTGCACCCCTGCATCACAATCAACAATGTCTTGCCTGGCTTTACCAATACTGAACGTCTAGGTTCTCTAGCCTCCTCCATCAACCAACGAACAGGTAAGAGTATCGATGAAGTCCACGAAGGTTGGATGAGCCAAGTCCCTATTGAACGACTTATTGAGCCCCTCGAGACTGCTTCGGCAATTACCTTCCTTACACTCCCTGCATCTGGTGGAATCCGAGGTGTTAGTTTAGCGGTTGACGGTGGAAGACTTCGTGGAATCTAATCACCGTTTGATATCAAACCAAACTGGATAATGGTCTGAAACATCACTATCGGAAAAAGATGTATCAACGCCCCAAGTGCCTACAAGGCGACCACCAAGGTCGCCGTTTGTGACGATTCGGTCATAAGCACAGTAACTGTCAGAAACAGTTGTGTCTACATTGTTTTCAATAATCCAAGTATAATTTGAATGGGCTAACGGAGAATTGGAAAGTTCCGAAGAAGAAACATAGGAGCAACCCGCATTAAAATCACCGAGAATGACGACTTCTTCACCTGAATTATTTTCCAAATGTGATTGTACAACATCGTGCAAGGCATTGATTTCACCAATTGTCTCATCCCCAGGTTTTGTGTGAATTGTGATGAGGCTAAAATCAAATCCAGTTCCAGTACCGTTTTCATCAAGAAGTTCAAATTGCCCTATAAACGGCTCTCTTTGAAAAGAATCTTCAACGCTATCGTTGTACAACGTTCCATTTCCTATTGGACGAAACACAGAGGTGTTGAAGTAAAATGCATACTGTTCTTGTGACGATTGGTCGTCGTCTTGCAAGCCACTTCGTGGACTTAACATCATGTCCCATTGCGTTGTTGTGTTTGCGTTAATCGAATCAAGGAAGTCATAGGGAACGGTTTGATCGATGTCTTTTATTTCTTGAACTGCAACTAAATCGTAGGTAAGAACAATATCGACCAACACATCAACTACTGCCGGTTTACTCATTTTTGTCTCACCGAACACTTTGATGTTAAACGAAGCAATACGTGCGACTTCGGAGCGATTGAGTTCTGGAGCACGAGCATTTTCAGATGAGGTATTGTTTTCGATGTAAATTGTCGTGGTTTCATTCTCGCCTGGAACCACAACATAGACCACATCAGTATCGTCACTCATTATCGATTGCAGAGCAATTGGAGCAAGAATAAGAATCGCAGCAAGACTAAGCCCTTGCAAATACCCATCATAGCGACCCATGACACGCTGAAAGTTGGCGCTGTTATCAAGGTTTAACTCCTTAGAACCCTAAAGCATAGGTTCTTGACGCGTAGATGGTGCGAGCAAACATGAACGGAGAAGTCACTGCTGAACAAGCGAGGAAAATCCTCGATATGCTCACCGATGGCGGTGTAATGGACGGCATCAACACCTCACTCGCCCTTCGATTGGTTCCATTAGCGCTGGAACTTGACGATGTCAAGCTGAGTGAACGACTTCTCCAGCACGCAAAAAACAAAGCAACTGATGAACTTGAGAAAGGTTGGGCTACCTTTGAAATAATGAAGAGTACCGACTCAACCATCGATGATTTTGCAGAACTTGCTGTGAAATCAGAAACCATCGAAAATGGGACACCACTGGCAGCAGCAGTGTTCCATCATGTTGCTCTGTTGCACCTAAGCCTCCAAGAATTCCAAGAAGCACAAACCTTTGCTAGTCGGTCGATTCGGTTACGAGAGAAGATAGAGGATTTATCCGGAATTTCCTATGGCCTTGCCCTGTTAGAAACTTGCGCAAAAAGAATGGACGACCACGATACTGCAATCGTTCACGGGACCAAGAGAATCGAACTTGCTCTGAGCATGAAGGATGAAGAGGCGCAGATCGAAGCAATGGCAGACTTGGCTCATTCCCAAGCCACAATTGGAAATTTTGATGCAGCCAAGGACCTGTATCAACAATCACTGGAGTTATCCATCGAACTTGAAGACCTATCGGGTCAACTTGTTGCTCGATGGGGGCTTGCAGATATTGCCGAAATTGCAGAAGACTATGAGACTGCTATGCTGCAGTTATCCGATTGTCTACATACATTCATCAACGCAGGTCTTCCAACACCGATTGCTGTTCGCCAAAGAATTGAAGATCTTGCAGACTTTAACAACACTGTTTCAACCGATGAGTCCGATTCACGATGAGATTCCTTCTCCACACTCATTATGATGTGGGTACACTTGGGTTGATTGGTGCCACCCATGGAGCATGACATTTTTTTCTCAATCAGTCAAACTCCTGATTCTAAGGGAGTGGTACCAACTGAGCAAGAAATGATGAACAATTATTTTCAACAACTCAAATGCGCAGACGCATTAGGATTTGGAGTTGGATGGCTTGCTCAAGCACATTTGTCAACCGAAACTCAGCAATCGAATTCTCAACCTGTTGTGCCACACTGGAAAGGTGAAGTAGGGCTTTGTACAGACTTCCCACAACTAGCGATGGAATCATTTCGCAGAACGAAAAACATCGAAATCGGAAGTGCTGTTGTTTCGATTCTTGCATCCGGCGGACCAATTGCTCAAGCTGAAAGAATTGCAAACACCTTGCAACTTCACGGCTTAAATCCCGAAGAACGTCGGAAATTACACATTGGTTTTTCCGCTGGAAGATTCGAATTTATGGCACGGCCCTATGGAATTGTTCCGCGAAATTCTATCGAAGAAGCTGCCTGGCCAGTTCTTCGTGGACAAATTTTCATGGAGGCAGGGGATGTTTTTCTTCGTCTTCTTCGAGGAGACGTCGTTAATTCGGAAATGACGTACTCCACTGTACTTACTCGTGAAAACTTCAGAAGTGATGAGGATTGGCAAAAGGTACAGAAAGCTGCGGTGGAATTTGAAAATCTCGAATCAATGCCGGAAGAGATAACCATTCCCAAAAGATATTCATTTGAAGATTTGAGAATTATCCCACGACACTTTCGAAGAGAATTATTGGAATTGGTTGCAGGAACTCACGACCCTAAAGCCCAAGTCTTCTTGAACACAATACTGCCAGTGAAAGTGTTTAATTTGTCTATCACAAAGCCAGAAATCATAGATGCTACGCATGAGCGAATGGCCAAAGCATTTCATCCCAACGGAGGGAAATGGGAGCGGCGCGACATGCCTCGGACATCATTCGTTTTTCTCAATGATGAACCGGGCTTGACCGAAGAGCAGCAAAGTAGCGCTGCTCAACAGGAAGCAAAAGCGGCCTTAGGTGCTTATTGGAGTGCTCTGGAAGGAACTATTGACCCTTCAAAAGTTGAAAACGCCGCTCAGAATGCTCTCATCGGCAATGTACAAGATGTCGCAGTACAGATTTGCGAACGATTTCACAAGGACGATCGAATTATGGCGTGGTTTGACTTCTTCAATCATGATTCAGACAGAGTTTGTCGCGACATGACATCGTACATGCAAAAAGTCGTTCCCCTCGTCGAAAAAATGCTCGTGGAGGGTTCGTACTGACCATTGAACACGATACGCCATCTGCTGTTGAGCCCGGTAAGCCCGGCAGTTCATTGTACCCAGAATCTCCTCTTGGTGAACAAATTGAGGGAATCCCAACCGGACGTGAAGTTGCATGGGAGCCTCTGGTTGATTATCGAAGAAACGGTGTGTCTGAAACGACCATTCATGGTGCGATTGCATGGTCACACGGCGATGAAGTGATTCATTCATT
>CEQX01356342.1_pt1 | contig 12008 bp, 14 predicted proteins | sample 356261 | NCBI WGS metagenome assembly CEQX01 (sample SAMEA2621076, study PRJEB7988) | marine metagenome | isolation source: saline water (ENVO:00002010), including | reverse complement strand
GAGGCGATAGATGAGTCTAGTATCAAAATTGTTAAGTCAGTTGTCATACTTTTATTAGTTCAATGTCATAAAATTTAAAAATATCGTGAGCGAGCGAATCTTTGTCGTACTCTTCCGCGTAAATAACTGTTGGGATTTTATAAGCCGCTATTAAGGTGGCGCAATAAGAGCAGGGAAGAAGGGTTGATGCTAATATATTGCACTCATCTATTTTCACCATAGATAGACAATTTGCTTCAGCATGAATCATAAATGGCCTCCTTTTGTCCCTGTCGCCCCAGAAAGACGCCTTGTTCCAAGGATTTATTGTTTTTCCTGACGCTAGCCCATTGTACCCTAAAGCTAAAACTCTCCCATTTTTATCTAAAGCGCAAGCGCCAACTTTTTTGTAGGGGTCTTCGCTTCTTAAGCTAGCTGTTTTGGCAAGCTCAAGAGCATACTCCTTCCAAGTTACTCGGCTCATTTGACTTGTTTAAGAATCGCAGGAATCTGAACCGCAGCAAGTTTCATTTTGGCACGGTAAGTCAGCTCTCCTGTAAACTGTTTTAGGTCGTCCAGTGCGAGGCTTAATTTTACCAACCGAAACTAAATCCCCATTTTTTACAGCCTTATTTATCTTGGCGTGGATAGAAACTCTAGACAGCTTCTTCTCTAAGCTATTGTATATCTCTTCTGCGGTAAATTCATTTGTTGGCCACTCAACCAAGAATGACGGCCTTCCCCTCTTACTTTGAGTTTTTTCTGTACTATTGCTATTTTCGTTCATAACAAATATATCATAACCTATTTTTTAAGAATTGTCAAAAACTTTTTTTAGAAAATAACAGTAAATTCAATTTACAATACATAATGACAGTAACAGACTGTACAAATAGTCTATTCGTATGGTTCCAGAACAACGATTCATTTGAAATAAATGAGGACTTCAATAAAGTAATACTTTTATCGGAGGATAAAGGTAGAGATTCCGCAGCCTTAGAGCTGGCCCTAGAGCGCCTAGAAACCGCTGAACTAATCAAGTCGAAAGAAATGGGTGAAAAAAAATATTGGATACTCAATAAATCTTTTAACAATTTTGAGTCTACCGTTTCGATAGACGCAACTCTTTCATCTGAAATAGCAGAAGATATAAACCAATTTTGCGAAATTATTGGTGACGATACCGACAAATGCGACTCGTCAAATATCACCTCTAAAGATATACAGAATTTACTTTTTATGTATAGGCAAGCTAAAAATATAGTTGGCAAGCAAGCTGCGGATGAAAATTAATTTTGACTTTGAATCAAAAATAGTATAAGGTCATAAAAAATTTTTAAGCTCGCTGGGAACCATCAGTGGAGTTTACCTAAGATAGCTGAAGTAAAGTAAGCGTGGCAGTTGGCCTACTGCCGAATCAAGGGATGGCTGGTTACAGACTGCATGTAGCCAAAAGACACTCGGTTAGTTACCGAGGTTTACCCCATCGTTAGCGAAAGCTAGGTGGCCTAACGTAAGAGGAGTTTTCTGTGGTACGGTCTCTCCCGCCATTACGGTAGTTAGGTTCAGTTTTAAACTGATTTGCAGCGTGTGTGGAATATCCCATCCATTTAAAAAACATTGGGCTTCAAAGAAAAAGCAGCACACGTTACACAGCATCTCCCCCTTCATGGGGGGTGTTGTGTCTTTGCTTAAAGAAAAATTAACACACGCATATTAAAACATTGAAATACTACCAAAAAAGTGATACTATCAAAAAATGGTTATTGGTTTAGCTGGAGTTGCCGGTAGTGGAAAGGATACCTTCTATTCTGTCCTATCTTCTAAGATTAAAGCTAATAGGTTCTCGCTGGCCGATAAGCTCAAGGAAGAAGTTAGACCTTGGTGTTGGAAGCATTACGGTATAGACCCTCTTAATTGTCACCGCCATGAGAAAGAACTCATTCGTGATTTTTTAGTATTTCATGCTAAACACATGAGAGAGAAAACCAATGGTCGATATTGGGTAGACAAGATAGATGATGAGGTTAGAAGTAGTACGGAAAAATATAAGATTATTACAGACATTCGTTATGATGATTACGATAATGATGAGGTTAGCTGGCTGAAGAATGAGTTAGGGGGTGTCCTTGTGCATATATCAATGGTAAAGGGCGACGGCTCTCTTGTGCAACCTGCGAATTCGGAAGAGGCTAGGAACAACCCGAAGTTAATAGAAAAGGCAGATTATAAGATTAAATGGCCTTATAAGAGTGGTTATGATGATATTAATGTAGAGCTTTCCCCGTATGTTGAAGAATTCATGTTTCAGTCTCAGGTAGGGTATTAATAAAATAATTTAAATATAATATTTAATTAACCGTCTTTATATTTAGACCTAAATATGAACGACGAAGAACTAGTCCTCAAGGTAAAAGAGCACAAATGTAACGAAAGTTTAAAGAAATTAATAATAAAGCATTCCCCGCTTTGTTTTAATATTTACAAAAGGTATTCGTCTACATTATCTAAATTCTCGGGCGGACTAAGCTCTTCTGAGATGAGAAACGAAAAAGACTTCATAATCTATAAATCTTGCATTTCATACAATCCTGAAAAAAAGGTTAAATTCTCAACGTGGCTAGGTAATTTTGCTAGATACTATTGTCTCAACCAGATAAATAAAAATAAGAATTTAATCAGCATGGAGGACTCTGATTTACAGTTCTACGTGGACAAGAAGAATGGGGAAGAGTCGATTAATTTACTTCAAGAAACACCCGAGGTATTCCGCGAGTATGTGTTGAATATTTTACTACAGATAAAAGACAAGAGGATTGTGGAGGTATTTAAACTTAGATATTTCAGCGGAGACTCTAAGAAAACTTGGAACTCAGTTAGCAGAAAGCTTGACATCAGCATACAAACAGCTATAAATTTGCACCAGAAAGGAATAGGAATCTTAAGAAATAAAATTAAATCAAAAGATTTATTAGATTCTATTTGACTTTAAACCAAAAACTAAGTAATATAAACACCTATGAATAACGACTCAAGTAATACATCACAAGAGAACTCCACAAAGCAACAGAACGAAGAGTTGGGCGCGCTCTGGAAGCGTACATCAAGGAACAACATGACATATCTGGCTGGGCATATCAAAGTCACACAGCCCGATGGTACAGAGAAGACTGAAAAAGTTGTCGTGTTTAGTAATCAGCACAAGAAGGCTGATAATCAACCAGACTATAGGGTGTACATCTCTAACTCTAACCCGCGTCAGGATAGCGGAGTATCTCAACCAAGTCAGCAGCAGACTCAAGTCTCTGATGAAGAGTTAATGTAGATGAGTAAACTCTGCATAAACGCACAAGTAAATCCACTCTCTATGGGGCAAATCACAATTGCCCTCATTAGAGAGGTTTTACGTCAAAAACTAGACATCTCTTTATTTTTAAGGGGAGAGCAAAACCCTGAAACGGAAGGGGATGCCGAAGCCATTAAGAGGGCTATAGGTGAGCTGGCCGTACATTCCGAGCTAAACCATTCTTACAAAGACTCCTTTGAGTTAGATATATGGCATCTTAACACAACCGCGCTCTCTCGACTTTCAGAGCGAAAGTCTTTACTTTCTTTCTACGAGCTTGACAGTCCAACGAAAATGGAGCTTAATGTAGCGAAGAATCAAGATATATTATATTTTTCCAGTCAATACTCTTGCGATGTTTTTGAAAACGCTGGAGCAGATAACGTAAAGTACCTCCCTTTATTTTTTGACAGCGTTAACTTTAAAACGCTCAATAAGAAATACTTTTCAGACGATAGGGTATCTTTCAACCTAGCCGGTAAATTTGAAAACAGAAAGCATCACAAAAAAATTATACAAGCTTGGGCTAAGAAGTACGGAAACAATAAGAAATATTACCTGAATTGCGCTCTGTATAACACTTTCCTGAGTAATGATGATAATAGAAAATCTATAGTAGAAGCTCTAAACGGAGAGTCTTATTTTAATATTAACTTTCTCTCCAGAATGCCAACAAACGCCATCTACAACGACTATTTAAACTCATCTAATATTATGATTGGAATGTCAGGTGGCGAGGGGTGGGGTCTTCCGGAGTTTCAGTCAGTAGCATTAGGCAAACACTCGGTCATACTAAACGCTCATGGCTATAAGGGTTGGGCTACTAACGAGAACTCAATCCTAGTAGAGCCTTGGGGTAAAACATCATCGGAAGATGGGGTGTTCTTTGCGCCCAATCGACCTACGAACCAAGGCCAACTTTTCGATTGGAAAGAAGATGATTTCATAGATGGGTGCGAGGAGGCAATTAAAAGGGTGGAAAGCGACCCAGTAAACCATGAAGGACTTAAATTACAACAAGAGTTTACTACGGAAAAAACGCTCTCAATCATAATGAAAGACATGTCATAATGACTGAAGAAGAATCTAAAAACAATATAGAAATTCAGTCTCTCATCAAGGAATTGAATCCTGAGACTTTGTTTTCACCGGAATGGAATAATAGGGTTTTTCAAAGCATCGTTCCAACAGGCGGAGAGAAGTATGATAGCGAGAAGATTAACATGTTTAAGATAGAAAACTTCTTAAGCAAGGCTGAATGCGAAGATATAATCTCTACATATAAAACTAAAACTGAAGTTGCTGAAACAACATCCGAGGACGAGGAGTACCGAACTAGTAAAACCTGCATGATTAACTCATTCACTGAGCATGAGCTACTCAAAAAGTCCATTTCACTTGACATCAAAATTAGCAACACATTGAACCTTCACCCATCAATGTCAGAAGGTATAGAGTTTGAATATTTCAAAAGCGGCGACTTCTTTAAACCTCACGTAGATTTTTTTGCCATAGAACCGCAAGGGCAAGCAGGGGCCGAAGAATTAATTTCTAGAGGCCAGCGCACTTGGACGGTTGCGATTTATCTTAACTCCCCAGCTAAAGGTGGAGATACTGTTTTCAGTAATTTAGATTTAAGAATCACCCCAAAGATGGGTACATTAGTATGCTGGAACAACCTAAATAATGATGGCGAGATAACATCCGATTACATACACGAAGAGGAGATGGTCGCTAAGGGTTATAAGGCTATACTAACTAAATATTACAGAGATAAAAGGTGTCAATAATATGCCTATATACCTTTTCAAATCCCCAAAAACACAAGAGGTTATAGAGGTTGTTCAGAAAATGTCTGAGCCTCATGTGTATGTAGACGATGACGGCTTAGAGTGGCAAAGGATATTTCTAAACCCAAATATGTCTGTGGATTCAGAGAACGACGGCACTGAAGAGGGGTTCTTAAGGTATACAAGTAACAGAAAAGGAACGCTAGGGGATATCTGGGACGCTTCTCGCGAAGCAAGCGAAAAGAGGAAGCAAGCCACTGGCCACGACGCTGTTCAAGAAAAATACCACGAAGATTTTTCTAAAAAACGAAAAGGTAAACTGGCTCCAGAAGACAAAAAAAATCAAGCCGGTGGTCTCGACATTACACTGTAATTAGGTGTTTCGATTTTAATTTCTTCTCTGAGTATTTTTTTCTTCCATCCAAATCAAAAATGATGTAATATAACTTTACATCGGGAATGGATTAGAATGAGCTCCACACAAATAAATATCAAAAAACGCAACGGCAAACTTGAGAAGTTAAACATTAATAAAATAAATCTACGCGCAGAAATAGCGTGCGAGGGCTTAGAAGAGACATCCGCCAGTGAGATAGTGTTGGACGCACACGTTCAATTCTACGACAAAATCACTACTCAGGAAATAGACAAGGCTCTCATTATGTCTGCCCGTCAGAAAATTGAAAAAGAGCCTAATTATGCGTATGCTGCTGGTAGACTTTTAGTTTCGAACATACATAAAGAAGTCTTCGGTGAAAGCCATGATAAAGATATTTTTCAAGCTCAATATAAAAACGCCTTTGTAAGAAATTTAAAGAAGTTAATTAAGTTCGGAACGCTCAGAAAAGAGCTTTTAGACTTCGACCTGAAAGCTCTGGCAGAAGCTATAGACCCAGACAGGGATTTAAAATTTAAATACCTTGGGGCACAAATAATCTACGACAGATACCTTCTTCACATAGATGGAAAACGACTAGAGACACCTCAAGCATTTTGGATGAGAGTGGCAATGGGTCTGGCCATAAATGAAAAAGATAAAAATAATAAAGCTATCGAATTTTATAACGCGCTATCGCAGTTCCATCTTTGTTGCTCCACTCCTACCCTTTTTAATAGCGGGAGTGTTCGTAGTCAACTGTCTAGTTGTTATCTCAATACTTTTGATGACTCTATTGACGGTATTTTCGAAGGGGCTTGGCAGGAAGCTAGGAAATCTAAATACGCGGGAGGGCTAGGGTTTGACGTTACCAATTTTCGTTCGTCTGGCGCGTACATTAAGGGAACCAACGGAACATCAAGCGGTTTAGTTCCTTGGCTTAAAATTTACAACGACCTTTTAGTAGCAGTTAATCAAGGCGGAAAAAGGCCGGGAGCGGGTTGCGCTTATATTGAGCCTTGGCACTTGGATATTGAAGAGTTCCTTGACCTCAAGAAAAACACAGGAGACGAACGCAGAAGGTGTCACGATTTAAACACGGCTAACTGGCTACCAGACCTTTTCTTGAAAAAAATCAACAATGACGAGGATTGGTATCTATTCTCTCCCTCGGATGTCAGGGACTTGCACGAATCTTTTGGCTCTGACTTCGATAAGAAGTACAAGAAGTACTGCAAGCAAGCTGATGACGGGACCATAAAGAACTTCAAGGTAATTAAAGCCAAAGACCTATGGAAAAGAATGCTAAGAGTACTCTTTGAAACAGGTCACCCTTGGATGACCTTTAAAGACAATGCTAACATGCGTTACTCAAACTCTCATGAAGGGGTTGTCCACAGTTCCAATTTATGTACGGAAATCTTCCTACACACAAAGCCCTCTCAATTCGACAAGGGGGTGAAGACGGAGGTTGGAGAAACAGCGGTTTGCAATTTAAGCTCTGTGAACCTAAAAGAACACCTAAAAGATAATGGAGAATTAGACTTCAAGCTCCTATCAAAGACTATAGCAACGCAGATGCGCATGCTGGACAATGTTATTGATTTAAACTTTTACCCAACCAAGGAAGCAGAAAACTCAAACCTAAAACACCGCCCAGTAGGAGCTGGTTCGATGGGGTGGGCCGATGTGTTTAACTCTTACGAGGTAAACTTTTCTAGCGATGAAGCTGTAAAGTTCTCAGACGAATTGTATGAGTTTATTTCTTATCATTGCATCCTTAATTCTACTAAAATAGCAAAAGAAAAGGGAACCTACTCCACCTATGAAGGCTCCCTATGGAGTCAGGACACTCTGCCTATTGACACATACAAAAATTTGATAGATTATTTAGGTGAGAAGCAAATGATTCACAGGGGTAAAAAATATTGCCCTGAATTAGATTGGAAAAAAGTAAGGAGTCATATAAAAGAACATGGAATGCGTAATAGTAATACTATGGCAATTGCTCCAACCGCAACCATATCTTATATCCAAGGTTGCTCTCCTTGCATTGAACCAGACTTTTCTGTATTTTTCGTTTACGAGAATAAAAGCGGGAATCTGACCATTATTAATGAGTGGTTCGTGAAGAAGTGCAAAGAGCTAAACATTTGGACTCCCAGCTTGATAGAAGCAATTAAAGCTGTTGATGGAGACCTGTCTAGTATCAGCGACGAGGTTATTCCTAAAGACGTTAAAGAGCAGTTTAAGACCGCCTTTGACCACGACCAGTTTAAGCTAATTGAAGGTGCAGCCGCTAGACAGAAATGGATTGATATGGGGCAGTCCCTTAACCTATTCAACGACAATACGAGCTTGAAGTACCTCAATGACTTGTATATGTTCGCTAGAGCAAAGGGCTTAAAATCTACATACTATTTAAGGAATAAAAGTGCGAGCAAAATTGAGAAATCGACTGCGAATAGCGGTAACATTAATAATAGTGAGTCAAGTGGTGTTGATGGTGATAACATTACTGCTGAGGCTTGCTCAATCTTAGACCCAGAATGTGAAAGTTGTCAATAATGAAGGATGGATTACTACTCGGAGAAGAAATAGCAGGGGTAAATCAAATATTACCCCACAAACATGAATTTGCTTGGGACCTGTTCCTTAAAGGCGTAGCCAACAACTGGTCTCCCTCTGAAATTAATATGGGAGATGATGTTAATCAATGGAAAGGTGGCGAATTATCTAATGATGAAAAATTACTCGTTAAAAGATGTCTTGGCTTTTTTGCTGGAAGTGAGTCCTTGGTTGGCAATAATCTATTACTTACTGTCGCGAGGTGGGTAACAGACCCAGAGTGCCGCCAATACATTCTTAGGCAAGCCTACGAAGAGTCTCTACACAACTGGACCGTGGTTACATGTTGCGACTCTTACTCCCTTAAAGTTGCTGATGTGTACGAGGCTTACGTTAATATCTCATCAATCAAAGCTAAAGATGATTTTTTGATGGAAATTACAACAGATGTAAACAGGCCCGACTTCTCCACCAGAACAATAGAAGGTAAAAGAGAATTCTTAAGGAACTTAATTAGCTACTACATTGTTTGTGAAGGTACATTTTTCTTCAGCGGATTTGCCATGCTACTTGCGCTTGGTAGACAAAATAAGCTGCCCGGACTTTCTGACCAAATTAGGTATACCCTCAGAGATGAGAGCTTACACATTCAATTTGGAACGTATCTAATAAATACTATCAAAGAACAGTATCCATCGGTGTGGACGAAGAAGTTTGAGCAGGAAACTACTGAGCACATCAAAAAAGCTGTAGAGCTTGAGATACAATATGCTCATGACGTTCTCCCAAGAGGAATCTTGGGTCTTAATGCTGATATGTTTGTAGATTATATGCAATACATAGGCAACAGGAGGCTTGAAGGCATTGGCATCGACTTCCGTTTCGACAGCGACCAGAATCCATTCCCGTGGCTTGCTGAAGTTGTTGATACGGGAGCGATGACCAATTTCTTTGAAAGGAAGGTTAAAGATTACCAGAACTCTGGAGTGCTGGAGGATGATTTTTAATCATTCTTTCATTTTTCCTATGATTGAATCCTCGTGAACAACACCGCACCAAGTCTCATCACGGTTGTCTCCGATTACCCAATACTCTTTTTCCTCTAACGTCCAAGGGTACATGGATACCCCTTCGGTGACATTTATGTGACTAAATTCATCAAGATACAAGTCTCCATTTACAAATATCCAACCCTCTATAATTTCTATAGTATCCCTCGGTAAACCTAAAACCCTCTTAATCATAAAATCATCATCTTGGTAATCATAAAAGAGTATTACATCACCCCTCTTAGGAAGCTCAAACTCGTAAGATAGTTTATCAACCAGTATTAAGTCTAAATTCTTGTTAGATGGATTCATAGAGTCACCAATTACGACCACTGGCTCATAACCAAACGAATAAACAAAAACGAGAATACAACCTAAAATTAATAATCTTATGTCTTTTTTTTGCTCTTTTGAAAGCATTTATATATATTTACACCTATTTATTTTTCTAAAAAACAGTTTTCCCTAGTATTAGTTTGACGTGTAATATAGACTAGAATGGACGCACAATTACTTTTTAACATAGTGTTAGGGTGTACCAGTGCATTGGCTGGATGGCTTTTCAAGGTTCTCTACGACCAACTCAAGGACGCTCAAGAGGAGATAAACGACCTAGAAGATAAGGTGGAGAGTGACCATCGCCTGATGCAAGAAAAAATTAATAATCTAGCCTTATCCCTTCCCGAGAAATACGTAAATAAAGGCGACTTCACAGAACTTCAAAAAGTAATGCACCACAGATTCGACAAGCTTGAAGAAAAGCTCGACGCCCTTAAAAAATAATATCTTTACAAATTAGCTCTCGATGCATACAATATAATCAGTATGCCGTTACCAAGTTTTGGTTTTTCACATTCTGAAAATAAGAAAGGGCTAGAGGGTGAACCTGATTCGCCATTGTTGAGTTCTGCTCGCAGGTCGAACAGGGTTAAATTATCATACCGCTACATACCAGAGCATTACCCAAGCAACCAAAGAGTAAACTTAAATAGAGTAAACAGAATAGTTTTTGAAAATGCGTATGGGCTAGGAGACGTTTTTGTTAGCAGGTCTTTAGTAGATAGAATAGTCAGAGAGTTCCCAGATAAAGATTTTTTCTATATTCACGATTACTCTAATCACCTATTTAAAGATTTAAATTTAGAAGAGATTTCTCATGAAGATTTCTACAAAAAATTCAACACTCGCAGCCAGTTTTATATATCCGAAGAAATTAAAGGCTACTTTAAAGACCCCTCTTCGGCTCCAGAAGGTTACAAATTAAAGCAAAGGCAAGATAAGAATTGGTACTTAGACGGAGAGACAGAGCCAGCGGTAAATGATGTAAATCTTCAGTTAGCTTTCGTTAAAGACACTATGCACGTTAATACTTGGTATCACGCTCCACTTAACGCAATCAATGAGTATGGAGGGAGCTGCTGGCCGGTGCTGGTTTATAACTTCAATGAACTTTTCAGGGTGCTCGGTATAGAAGAAAGCATAAATGAAAACCCCAACAACTACCTACCTCAAGTAGACTACGCGACTTATGAACTTGAACCATACAAGTCCAGAATAAACTCTATAAGCTCTAAATTTGACAGGGTAGTATTGGTTTGCAATGAAATACCATCTACAGCCCCTATAGTTAGAAAATTTGACTTCGACTCGCTAATTAAACCTTATACGGCTAAAAATCAAAACACCGCTTTTATATTTACCACAAAAACCAACTACAAAGACAAAAATATATTTTTTACAGACGATGTGCTTGAGGGCGCGCCTCGCCCCGATTTAATATACATGGGGTATATTGCTAGACACTGTGATTTAATTATAGGTAGGAACTCCGGCCCGTTCACGTACTGCATGACTAAAGAAAATTTGATTGATAGCCCTAAAAAATTCCTATCAACCACAGACCACCCCATGCTATGCGAGTTTTTACCTGACAGGGATGAAAAATCTCTTGAGTTTGTTTCGCCCTACAATGAGCCTGATTTTCTCAAAATGCTAGACAGCAACCTCAACAAGTGAAAGTAAGTTACATATCTTCAGCTTGTGTGTTAATCGAAAGTGAAGGGGTTGAAATACTATGTGACCCTTGGCTAACCGATGGCGCGTACTACGGGTCTTGGTGTCATGTACCTCCCCTCAATGTAAAGCCGGAGGATTTTAACGGGGTAGATTATATTTATATCAGTCACATACACCCAGACCACTTTGACCCGAATACTCTTAAAAGAATAAATAAAAATATACCAGTATTAATAAATACATACGGCTCTAAGTTTTTAAAAATGCAGATAGAGCGACTTGGCTTTAATGTTCAAGAACTAGAGCATAACAAACCCTTAAAGCTCAATGACCAATCCTTAGAAATTAAAATCTTATCTGCTGATAACTGCGACCCAGAACTTTGTGCCAAGTTTATGGGTTGCGCCTTCGTAGAAAAGGAGTACAAAAACACACAAATAGACTCGTGCTGTGTCATTAAAGACGAAAACCACACCCTAGTAAATCTAAACGACTGTCCTTGGGAGTTGGCAGAGTCAACGACAAGGCTAATAAAAGATACAGAAAAACAAATAGACTTTCTGCTAGTCGGGTATTTAGGCGCAAGTCCATATCCACAGTGCTTCAAGCTTGAACCTCAACAGTTAGAAGAAGCAATTGCCGCTAAAAAAGAAAAGTTCTTCACCGCCGCTGCAAACTACATAAAACTCTTAAACCCAAAGTATTACATGCCTTTTGCGGGCCGTTACACCCTCGGCGGCAAAGTATCACACCTGAACGGCAGAAGAGGCGACCCAGAACTAGAGGAGGCTAGAAGCTACCTATCTAACCTAGAGGGCGTAGAAGGTAAATGCATCATACTAAATAGAAATGAGCATTTTGACCTAATTAAAGAGTCCTGCTCA
>CEQX01025261.1_pt1 | contig 12011 bp, 24 predicted proteins | sample 356261 | NCBI WGS metagenome assembly CEQX01 (sample SAMEA2621076, study PRJEB7988) | marine metagenome | isolation source: saline water (ENVO:00002010), including | reverse complement strand
TCTAAATGTATTGTAAAGTTTGAACTTGTAAAAGGAGATCCTGTATGCTGTGATATTACTTGTATATTACCTGTAAAGTCTGCATTAGCACCACTGCTTTGATCACTTCCACTTAAAGCATAAGTGTGAGTAATACTGCCGCCAGTATCTCCTGCGGCGCCTGAACCAACGTTCACGTCATTTGTGGAGCCGTCTCCCCAATTATATCTGTAAATTATACCAAAGTCTGAATGACTTCCTACTGTATTTTCAGTATTGTTAGTAAAACTAACTACTCCACCACTAGTGCCTTCCTCATTAATCACATTAGTTGTATTTGCGGCAACCTCTGGCGTATGTGTATCATACACTTTTATAATTGCTGAAGTATTGTTAGGAACAACACTAGGGTCTGCTGTAGTATGAGTTGCAAGTGTTAATTTAACTGTTCTTAATTGATCTGTTTCTGTTGACGTTGTAAATGTATGCTGTAATCTTGCACCTTGTGTACCACCAGCATCTGTATCTGCGGCAATAGAGTTATTAGAACTACCATCGCCCCACTCTATTAGGTATGTAGCATTAGCACTACCTATATTTGTTGTATCATTATCAAAATATAATTCTGTACCGTCGTCAACTATACTTACAGGACTTCCTCCAGCCGATGCCGCATACATATTGAAGGCGGCTACAGGATTTGCTGTATATAATGTTATGAAATTTGTTTTTTGTAAACTTGCTGAACTACCTTCTCCTGCTCCAGTATTGTTAAATGCTGTTACTGTAACATCAAAAGGAGAATTAGTATTGTCAGTATATGTATGGGAAGGAGTACTATCTGATGTTGCTGTATCAGTATCGCCATCTCCCCAAACAATAGTATATCTGTTTGCATTTCCAGTAGCACTAATTGTTAGTGTTGCTGTTAGTGGAGCACCTCCGGCTGATACGTCTGTTGTGTAGTCCAAATCTCTTACAAATGTATTGTTATGTACATTTAACATGGCTTCATTTAATTTGTCAATAGCCTCTGATACTTTTTCTGTATTAGATAGAGATGTTACTGCACCTTGCCTTGTTACTGAACCATTACCTGCGTAGTCTCCTTGGTTAGGAGTAATATGCCAATCACCATCGCCATCTGCGTCAATGTTACCTAATGTTAAATTAAATCCGTCTGAGGCGGCACTTGAACTTACTGCATCTAATTGTGCCTTTGTAACTAATGCTGTTGATGTTGAGCCGTTGGCGGCCTGTATCTGTGTTAAAGATACACCTCCTTCGTTAGTGATTTGAACAGTATCTGTATCGGCATTTCCTAATACTTTAGGACCATTCTTACCAAGTTGTAAGTTATTACCGACGCCAATTATACCGTAGTTCTTGACTTGTGCCACTAAATACTCCTATGCAATACACTTTTATTTATCTGATTTTTTAGAATCATGACAGTAGTAAACAGAAAACATATGATACTAGAATCGCTTGTAGACAGTCTACAAGAGGACACTTTGCCTAATATTACTACAAAAATACTAGCAAAGAAAAGCGATATAACAGAAGCCGCCATTTACAAACATTACAAAGGTAAAAAAGAGATATTTCAGGAACTGTTTAAGTTTATTGAGTCAGCAGTAGTTGATAAAATATACGAAATACGCAACAAACCAATATCTAATCTGGAAAAAGCAAAAACATTATATTACTTTATGGTTTTATTTGTAGAAAGCAATCCTGGTTTTGCTAGATTTTTAAACAGAGAATGCCTAACAGCAGATGAGTTAGATATAATACAAAGTATTGATACACTTTTTAATAATGTAGAAACAGAGTTTGGTAGTTTTGGATTTACAAAAGATCACAGCAGAATGCTAATCACTACACTAGAAGGTGTTTATACCAGATATTCACGTTCTAAGTTCACAGAAAAGCCATCAGAATACATAGATTTTTACTATGATGTACTGGTCAACAGCCTTTCCTAAAAAAAAGGCTTGACAATTCTGTAAAATTTGCTATACTATATGTATAAATTAACTAACTGGGAGGTAACTAATTTATGCAAAACTTAAACACAACAAACCAACACCCTGAAAAGATTCATGTTATACCTGGATATACAATAGGGTCTTTTACTTGCTACAATGAAAACGAAGAAGATGGAAAATCAGTAAATATCCAACTTACTAGTTTAGAAGAAATGTGGTATGGACATGAAGAAAATATTGATCATCCTGCACATAGCGAATATCCTGTAAGTATTAATGTTCCTCACTTAAAAGTGATGAGAGAAAGAGTTTTTGATAGTGTATTAAATAGAACTGGCATTGATGTTAGAAAGTTTGATAGTATTTTACATGCTACAACATCTCCAGGTAGAGATGAGAAAGGTAACATCCTTGACTATGCTAACAATAACATTATTAGAAACGTTTAATTTATGCAATACCTAGTCTTAGGGGACGTACACGCAGACGGACAATCTTTTAGCAAGGTTGTCCAGTTTTGCATTGAGCAAGATATACATCTTGTTAGTGTAGGAGATCTTATAGACAACGGACCAGACGGCGAACAAGTTTGCAGTCAATTTGCTTACTTACTTAAAAAAGGAAAAGCAAGTTTAACATGGGGCAACCATGAATGGAAAATTTATAGATACCTAAAGGGTAACAATGTGCAACTAGGACCTCCCAATTTGGTTACTACTGAGCAAATGGATAAAAGTCCAAACTTTGTAAATACTTTTATAGACATTTGCAATTATGCTCAGGACATAATCAAACTATCTGAAAGCATATATGTTACCCATGCAGGTGTACATCCTAATTATTGGGTAGATCCTGATAGTCTTAAAAGAAGGCAAAAAGATATATTTAAATGGGGTACTAGCGATGACGCAGGTAAAAAATATAGATACAGAGGACAAGATTATCCTATTAGAACATATGATTGGGTAAAGAGTGTTCCTAATGGCACACAATTATTTGTAGGTCATGATCCTAGACCTATGCAAGGTGTACCAGATTTTGATAATTTTCAAGAGCAACCATCAACATACGATAGCGATTTAGGAGGAACAACTACATTCTTAGATTGCGGTGCCGGAAAGGGCGGCAAATTATTTGGTGCAATAGTAAATACAGATACTAATATTGTTGAAGAGTATTTGGATTTTACTTATGTATTATGATTATGTTTTAATTTTAGTTGCTTTAATGTTAGCCTACATTATCTGGAACGACAGAAATAACAGGCCAAAACATTGAAACTAGACTATAAAGATTGCGGAACTATAGGATTTACCTGTAGTACTTTTGACTTATTACATGCAGGTCATGTTGTTATGCTGGAAGAAGCAAAACGGCATTGTGATTATCTAATTGTGGGTCTACAGACAGATCCTACAATAGACAGACCAGATAAAAATACACCAATACAAAGTGTTGTAGAAAGACAAATACAATTGGCGGCAGTAAAATATATAGATGAAATTGTTATGTATGCTACTGAAAGAGATCTAGAAGATCTATTACTAACATTGCCAATAAATATAAGGATAATTGGAGAAGAATACAAATCTAAGGAATTTACTGGTAGAGCAATATGCAAGGAAAGAGGCATAAAAATGGTCTATAATCAGAGAGACCATAGTTTTAGTAGTACAAGTTTAAGGAAAAGAGTTGTATTTGGAGAGAAAGAAAGTAAATGATGACATTAGTAGAGAAAGGCAAAGACTATAGAATATTTAAGGATAAAATATTGGGTATTGTGCCTTACTATTGCTTAGAAGATACCAGTAATGCTACTCAAAAAGGTGGTGTTTGGTATGGTGTAAAACATACTAATTATTATTTTAAAACTTTAGAACAAGTAAAACGCAATATAGAATGAATTTATTAAAAACAGGATTTTTACTTTTTGGTGCTTTAGTAATAAGCAGATTGTTACCACTGCCAGAAAATAGTGAACCTTTGTTAGGACTTGCTGTACTAACACCTTACATTACTAAAAACAATTTAGCATTTTTATTTCCTTTAGGGGTAATGTTCGTATCTGATTTGTTTTTAGGATTAGGTAGTTGGATATTTTACACATATACAGCATTAGCATTGGCACCATTTATTAGTAGGCAAATAGATAACAAATATATAGCATTAGGCACCAGTTGGATAGTGTGGCATGTATTAGCAAATATATCAGCACCTTTCCCACCATTTACACCAGAAGCATTACTGTTTGATTTAAGATTGTTAGCAAGTGGTTTAAGTGTTGTGGTTTTATATGATGTATGTAGGAGATTATGGCAGACAGCATATCGAGAAGTGTAGCAAAAAGTATTACATGGAGAATTATAGCAAGTTTAACATCAGGTGTTATTGCATTAGCATTTGGACTGCCAATGAAGGCGGCAATAGGTGTAGTAATAGTAGATGTTATAATTAAATTTATATTGTATATTGGACATGAAAGAGTTTGGGCAGGAGTTAAACCTAAAAATGAATTTTAATATTTGCAAAACATTTTTACAAAAGGAACTCAGAACTAAAAGTGTTGAACAAATAATGAGAGAAAACAAATTGCTTTATAGATTAGCAAATAAAAAAGTAATGAAGCAGTTAGTGTTAGAAGAGGCACAGAAAAAAGTGGTCCAGGAAAAGAAATTACTGGTTGACAATATAGAGTAATTAAGTTAAAATAATCAGATATTATAGGAATAGAAATGGCAGTTAAAAGTACAACACAAATGACAAAAGCAGAACTAATGGAATTAATTTCTGAGAAAAACAGAATCATTGGTGAACTTAATGCTAAGATAGATGACTTAGAAAGCATGGCAGTTGCCAGTACGGCAAAGCCTTTAGATGCAGATACAAGCAGATTAATTAGTACCCTTAATGCCAGAGTAAAAGCATTAGAGGAAAAATTAGATGCCTAAAAAAGACAAAAAACCAGCATACTTTACAGATGAACAGGAAATGTTCAAGGTTTTTGTATATGGCACATTAAAAAGTGGCGGAGATATTCGTGGACTTAACCAATTTGGAGACGGTGCTAATATTGTTGGTAAAACAAAAACAACTTATCCTGATTACGAAATGATAGATTTAGGAGCCTTTCCAGGTGTATTGGAAGGAGGAGAAAATCATATTGAAGGAGAAGTTTGGGAAGTAGATGCAGAAACTTTAAATCAATTAGATGCAATTGAAGGGTATTCAGGAAAACCTTCTGAAAACTTTTATAATAGAATTGTTGTGGTTACAGATGAAGGTAAAGCATTTATGTATGTGTTGGATAGAAAAATGTATGGCTCAATGCACGACCCAGATAGTACAAGCATTGAAACATATGATAATATTCAACGTTGGAATCTTAGTTTTTAGGAATTAAAAATGGAATACTTCGCTATCGGATTATTCGCTCTATTTACAGTCAAGCACATTGTAGCAGACTATTTTTTACAATTTAGTTGGATGATTCGTGATAAAGGCTTTTATGGAGAAATAGGTGGCATAGCACACTCCGGTATGCATGCCTTTTTAACATTGTTTGTACTTTTATTAGCAAACACAGGTTTGCATATAATATTATTAACACTATTATCTATTTTAGATGGTGTGATTCACTATCATATAGATTGGGTAAAAAGTAATGTTTGGCGAGAGAGAAAATATACTTCTCAAGATCAAATGTACTGGGTAACACATGGTGTAGATCAGGGTCTACATTTTATGACCTATGTACTAATTATTTTATTTTTAGTTTGGTGGTTACAATAAAAACATGAAACACATGATTAAATGGCTGAAAATAACAGCCGGCATTAACATTTACATGTCAGTAATATTGACTTTATTATTCATTACAATACTATTTGCAATAGTATCTGATTATAGTGTTAAAAACACAGAGTACATAAACTTTTTAATAGAAGAACAACTTAAAGAACGTGATCAGTAAATACACATCAAGTTTAAAAATATATTGTTTAGCAGTAGTATGGTGCCATTTACTTTTACTATGTGTTAGTTTTCCCATACCAATGTTATTATTAACATTGTTTTGTATTCCTTTTGCTAGTTTCTTTATGGTATTCTTATTGTTAGACAAAATACACAATGAGTCAGGCTTTACAAGTACTAATTTTGAAAGAATGATGTGTGCATTTGATCCTCATACTACAACAACGCCTATGGCATTATATTTGTACGCAATGGACGATCCTCTGGATATAGATTATGACTTCTATAACTAAACACACTAATAGTTTAAAAACATACGCCTATGTTGTTTTATTTGCTCATTTAGGTATTTTTACATATTTTTACCCAGACTTAGTTTTAGGATTTATATTTACTATAGCAACATTTTTAATTTTATATGCATGGGTAGATTTAACCTATAAAATAGAACAAACTAACCGAGATAACTTAATTATATTAATAAATGCCACCGAAAATGAAATAACTAAAAGTATTTTATTAAATGAATTATGGCTTAATGATTTACATAGCATAGGTGGATTAAACTTAGAACACGATTATAGGATGTAAAATGACAAGAGTAGTAAAAAGCGATAGCACAAAATTAGATGATGTAATTATTGAAACAGCAAAAGGTAAAGAGTTTACTGTAGGAGAAATAAAACATTCCAACAGAGTAATTAAAAGTGCCACTCCTAAACAGGACCTTAGTTGGTATTTAAAATGGATAGCAAGTGTTTTTATTCTTGCAAGTATGAGTATTAGAGGCATAGAAGGATTACAATTATACGATATTATTCTCAGTATAATTGGTGTATCAGGCTGGATGGTTGTAGGACTGTTATGGAAAGACAGAGCATTAATACTATTAAATGGTGTAGGCATATTGTTTTTTGTTAGAACACTAATAACAGAATATATAATGGTATAATGGATTACGCAGATAGTTTTAATAATTGGATGATGTGGGAACAAAACAGTTTAGACATATCCGAATTTGTAAAAAATACTAATTTAATGTTGTTTGATCATCACTGTGAAACTATAGGTGTTGAAGATATAATTAGACGTAGAAACATTGTCAGATTTAAAAACAAAGAAGATATGGCATTTGTTAAAATCATGTTACAAAAAGGTTCGTTCAACAATTTTAATTATTAAAGCATATTTTAATAAATAGTATTAAGGAGATTTGATTTATGAACAAGGACAAAATTTTAGAATATAATAGACAGCCTGAATTATCTGATTGGTTTGATACTCAGTTGGATATTCATATTCAAAAGGGCGTCTATCATGATAATATCTCAGGTTTAGGAGATGTGTTAATAGATAAATTAGCAGATTACAAAAATACATGGGGATTAGAGAACATATTTTTAGGCATGAGTGGGGGCATAGATAGTGCCTTAACAGCCGCCTTATTTAAGAACGCAGGTTGGAATGTTACAGGACTAACATTACCAATACATCAAAATACAGAAGAAACAGACAGAGGTATAGAGGCTTGTGAAAGTTTAGGAATAAATCATTTACAAGTAGATCTTACTCAGGCATTTGAGTCATACTTACAACATGCTACAGAAGAAGCAGACGCAGAATTACACACCAGAGACTTTTATGAAGACAAAAATGCTAGGATCAGAGGAGGAAACATTCGTGCTAGACTCAGAATGATTACACTCTATAACCAAGCAAGTTTACATAAAGGAATAGTTGGAAGTACAGATAATTTTAGTGAGTTGGCCGCAGGTTTTTGGACTCTACATGGAGACGTTGGCGATGTGGCACCAATACAGAGTCTCACTAAAAGTTGGGAAATACCTGCTCTAGCAGATGAGTTAGGTGTTCCTGAATCAATAATTTCTGCAATACCTACTGATGGGTTAGGTGTTGCCAACGGCGACGAGGACCAGTTTGGTTTCAGTTACCTGGAGTTTGATATAGCGATGTTCTCATTGTTTAATGATTTCGATATAGCAGACTTAGAAGATAAGGATATGTCCATAATTAATAATGTAAAACAGCGAATAGGTTCTACAGTATATAAAAGATTCAATCCTTTGAATTTAGAGCACCCATTAGATCAGAATAGATATACTGATCTTGAACAATTAGATATCAACCTGAGGAGATAAAACCATGGAAAATCTAGTAGGAATAGGTATCGTTATAGTGATTGCAGGTTTTGTAGTTTACAAAATGTTTTGGGGCAAAGAAGAAGTTTCAGCACCAGCACCTGTAAAAGCACCAGCACCTGCACCAGCAGAGGCTGAAGCAAAAGTACCTAGCAAGGCACAGTTAAGCAAAATGACAAAGAAAGAACTTGATGATTTTGCTAACGTTGAATTTGGTGTCAAGTTAGATGCTAGACTTAAAAAAGACGATATGATTAAGGCTTTTCAAAAGGAAGTCAAATAACAGACGTTAGTTTGTAATTACAGATTAGGCCCATTTTTGGGCCTTTTCTACGAAAAAACACTTGACAATATGTATAACCTGTGTATAATGTTATACAAGTTGCTATAAAAAGCAATGAAATATTAATAATAGAGAGGAAGTTATGACAACTACTATTAAATCTAAAGTGCTAACAGCACTTCAATCAGGTAGAACATTGAGTTCTGCTCAACTAAGAAGCCAATTTGGTGCAGGTAACCCACAATCAGTGATTCAATCACTAAGATTTGAAGGTTTCCCAATCTATCTAAATACTGTCTCTGACACAAAAGGTAGAACCAGAAACGTTTACCGTTTAGGTACACCAAGCAGAGCCGTCATTGCCGCAGGGTATATGGCTTTGGCTTCAGGAACAGTTACTTCTTAAGTAAAAGTTCTTAATTAAAAGGGTCTTTTTTAAGGCCCTTTTTTTTGGCTTAACGATTTGCTCTTATTCGCTTTCGAGATAACTCTAAGTAAGTACCCAATTGATACAATTAAATGCAAGACAGAGCATTTCTGAGCGTCAGAAAGCATGTTAAAGAACACTAACTAATTAAATACTATTTTAAATAAGTACTCTTTTACTTGACAAATCAGTGTTTTTTGCTATAATAATGGTATAGTTAGGAGAAAAGATATATGATAGGTTGGTTATTAAGTTTTGCATTAGTAGTAATATTTGTACTGTTCATGAAAGACTTTATAAAATTACTGTTTAGTGGTATAGGAGCATTTTTTATACTGGGTGTGGTTTATTTAGGCTGGGATAATTTTGCTACTTTAGTGATTGTTCTTAATTTGATAATCTGGATACCATTAATAATTAGTCATATAGACTACAAATCAAAAGAATTTAACTAAGGATTTAAATGAAAAGACTATCAGAAAAACAGAAGCAAACACAAATACGTCTTGCTCGTAAAAGTGGCATTAAGAAAGCCAAAAGAGCAAAACGCAATCGATTGTTAAAACATCATCAACGTCTAATGGAGATCAAATTCAGAAGAGGTTGGAGACCGCCTGAAATGCCTGTAGCAACAGACAATATAGTTACAGATCAGGTGGACATCACAGGCGAAGTAGAGCAACTACAAGACGACACCAAAGTAACTTTATAATGCTGTTTGAATTTCCAGAAAGGTATTTGCTTACCTACGGAAAAACTGGCAGTACCAGTCTGCGAAGGATGTGCAATACAGCACTAGAGCAAGACATTAATCCAGCATATCCCAGACAGGTTCAGAACAGCGATATCAGTATCCTGGACACAAAAGGCATACAGAGAAATCTACAACAAACAGCAGTAAAAGACAAACCAATTACCATGGTTGTGCGTAATCCAGAGCAGAGATTAATAAGTGCCCTCACAATGATAGTGTTAGAAGATTACTGTAACAAAATGTTATTTCCAGAAAATTACACAGGGCAACCCAAACGCAGATTAACAAAACAGTTTTATTCAGATCTTTTAGGCATCTGGTCAGATCCAGAATACTGGCAGATTGTGTTGGATAAGATACTTTGTGAGAGATTTCCCTATGTGTTTAAACTGGGTAAAGTATCAGGATTGTATCAGGATATGGGCAGTCTGTGGGGAATATTCCAGTCAGGAGAAATAGATCTTAACACAAAGTTCAGGGACTTACCGCAGAACAGTCTGTATAAACAAACACACGGCAACTATAATTGGTATAATTTAGTAAACTATTACCTGGATAATGATGCATATCATCTGGGTAACTGGCAATGTTATGTGCCACTGGACCAGATAACAGATGTGATCAGACTGGAAAACCTAAATGATTGGTGTGCGGCACAGACAGATATACAGTTACCCAACACTAACACAAACAGTGGCAGACACATTATCTGGGCAGAGAACACTTACACCACTCAGGAACACAGACAGATAGTGGATGCCATCAAAACAGCATGTAAACAGATACCACAATGGCCAATGTTTCAGCAGTTAATATCGCCAGAAAATATCAGATTTGCAGAGTATGATGATAAACAATTATGGTGGAAATACAATGACTCCACCAGAGATGGAGGGCAAGGCCGTACTTGAACCCGCGGCGACCGAAATGATTACTTTACTGTTAATACTGGCATTCAGTTTCACACCCATAGCATTAGGCATCACAGTATGGATTTCAGCATCGACGTTGCCAGACGATGTGAACTCCGTAGCGACCGAAACCAATTCTAAACTGTCTGAACTGTCTGAATAAAAGAACAAACTGAGCATTAGTGTAGACCAGGGTGTGTTATTGAGAGAAACTCTTGATAGCACACGGTTTATATTGAGCGGTATTGTGTTCGAATTGTTTAATCCGTACGCATTGGCAGGCATATCAGTTTATAATATAGGTATTGTGTTGGTATTGTGTGGTATTGTGTCTGATTGTGTTGCGGCGAACTAGTAAAACAACACTTACTAAAAGCATAAAACTACCATATATAAACACTATTCACGTGCAATCTCAACGTACATGTATCCTATTTCGTACGTGAAACATACACGCATATACAGATATACGTCGTATGAAAGTCTCGAAATATGTGTATTCGAACACTATAGAACACTGATACCCATACTGATACATAATGGGTGTGCAATAGTGTGTAGAAGTGTGTAACTATTAACTATATGTTGGTATGGCTTACATTATAGGGCAACGGTCATCATTATAAAAAATCTGCTATACAGTTTAAACCCCCAGTGAATACTGTGATCCACAGTGAAAAAACACTTGACAAACACCTGAATAGTGTTATAATGTATGCATACTGTAGGAATCAATCTTACTCCACGTAATTTGTTGCCGATACCTATAGTAAAACATCGGGGGCTATCGCAATGATGCCCCCACACTCTGCGACAGACTGATCATCTGGGCTCAGAGAACATGGTGAATCGCCACATTTTCGCGAAGTGGTGAGAAGAACTACAGGAGAAGTCTGACTGATGGTGAAGAAAACACTTGACAATCTGTAAAGATCTGCTATACTATTGGTATAGTTAGGAAATAGGAGTAACATGCATACGAAAGAATACAGAAGATTAGTTAGAGAATTAGCAAAACAGAACGATATCAGAATAGGCAAGAGCTGGACAGACTATCTGTGCGGCATGACATCTGGAATGTTTAATCGTCATGGCGATCAGAGAGTGGTAACCATGGAGATCTTTGGGGAACTGGAGAACATGACCCAGTTCTGGCAGGAGTTGGTGGTGGATTGTGCCCTGAGAAGTGATCAGAAACCCAGACTCACCAGCACAGGGTACTTGAAATACAACGCCAACATTAAACCAGAGTATGGAATATGGTCAGATGCCGCCCTGGAAGGCTTGACATCTTAACAAAATCTGCTATAATAGTGGCATAAATTAATTAGGTAGGAGCAATTATGTTTATAATAAAAGACACAGTAACAGGGTTAATTCACAGAGAGCCAACCAGAGCCGCATATCGTAGCAAGACATACAAGAGTGCTCGTGCCGCCAAGGCTGGTATAACCAGAACACTGAAGTACTATCAGAAGGCAATAGAGAGCGTCACAGAGGCAGAAGCACAGGGCAAGCCTGCATACAGCAGTAAC
>CEQX01015702.1_pt1 | contig 12086 bp, 11 predicted proteins | sample 356261 | NCBI WGS metagenome assembly CEQX01 (sample SAMEA2621076, study PRJEB7988) | marine metagenome | isolation source: saline water (ENVO:00002010), including | reverse complement strand
ATTATATATAATAAATAAGGAAATCATTATTATTTTTACATATATAAAATATAAAATCAAAAGACATGAGTGGCAAAAGCATATTAAATAAAAAATCGATGAAATTCCTTGAGGAATATTTAAATAATGCATCTCCTACAGGTTATGAATGGGAAGGTCAAAAAATTTGGATGGACTATTTAAAACCCTATGCTGATGATTTTATAACAGATACTTACGGATCTGCTGTAGCAGTAATTAATCCCGAACACAAATATAAAGTTGTAATTGAAGGGCATTCTGACGAAATATCATGGTATGTTAATTATATTTCAGACAAAGGATTAATATCTGTCATTAGAAACGGAGGAAGTGACCATCAAATAGCGCCAAGTAAAATTGTTAATATACATACTGATAAAGGTATAGTTAAAGGAGTATTCGGATGGCCTGCAATACACACAAGACTTGCAACTAAAGAAGAAACCCCAAAACTAGATAATATATTTATAGATGTAGGTTGTAAAACTAAGAAAGAAGTTGAAAAATTAGGTGTTCACGTGGGATGTGTTATAACTTATCCTGATACCTTTCATATCTTAAACAAGGATAATTTTGTTTGTAGAGCACTTGACAATAGAATTGGAGGTTTTATGATTGCTGAAGTTGCAAGATTAATTAAAGAAAATAAGAAAAAGTTACCTTTTGGACTCTACGTAACTAATTCTGTTCAAGAAGAAGTGGGATTAAGAGGTGCTGAAATGATAACCCAGACAATTAAACCTAATGTTGCAATAGTGACAGATGTTACACACGACACCACTACCCCGATGATTAATCAAAAAAAGCAAGGGTATTGTGAGCTAAACAAAGGACCTGTTGTAACATATGCACCTGCAGTTCAACAAAAATTAAGAGATTTAATATTGGATACTGCTAAGAAAAATAAAATACCTTTTCAAAGAGCTGCATCTAGCAGGTATACAGGCACCGACACTGACGCATTTGCATACAGCAATGGAGGAGTTCCATCTGCATTGATTTCACTTCCTTTAAGATATATGCATACAACTGTAGAAATGGTACATAGAAATGATGTTGAAAATGTAATTAAATTGATATATAATTCAATTTTAAATATTAAATCTGGTGAAGATTTTAGTTATTTTAAATAAACTAGAAGATTAAAAAATTAAATTGACTATATAGAATTATCTTTAATTTCTTGAACTATTTCAGGATTTAAAAGAGTACTAATATCTCCTAAATCATCATATTGTTTAGATGCTATTTTTCTTAAAATACGTCGCATTATTTTACCAGATCTGGTTTTAGGCAAACCACTTGCAAATTGAATTTTATCTAATTTAGCAATCGGCCCAATTTTATTAGAAATTAGATTATTTATTTCTTTTTTAATTAATTTTTCATCATTTATCTCGTCTTTTAATGTAACAAAACCGTATAAAGCATTTCCTTTAATATCGTGAGGAAAACCAACAATTGCTGATTCTGCTACTTTTTTATGCTCATTTATAGCATCTTCAATTGGAGCTGTACCTAAATTATGACCTGAAACAATAATAACATCATCTACCCTTCCAGTAATTCTAAAATTACCCTCATCATCCTTAAAAGCACCGTCACCAGTAAAATACATATTGTCATATGCGGAAAAATATGTATTAATATATCTTTCGTGATTTCCCCAGATGGTTCTTGCAATTGATGGCCATGGATATTTGATACATAGCTTCCCTACAATGTTAGCTTCATTTAATTCATCTCCACTATCATCTATTAAAATTGGCTGAATACCAATAAATGGCTTAGTTGCAAAAGTTCGTTTGTCAGGAATAACATTAGGAATCGATGAAATTAAAATTCCTCCTGTTTCTGTTTGCCACCATGTATCAACAATAGGACATTTATTTTTTCCAATATTATTATCATACCATTCCCATGCTTCTTCGTTAATTGGCTCACCTACAGTTCCAAGGACTTTTAAAGATTTTAATGAGGCGTCTTTAAGAAAATCATCACCTTGTTTTGCTAAAGCCCTAATTGCTGTTGGAGCTGTATAAAATTGATTTACCTTATACTTATCAACTATCTGCCAAAATCGACTAAAATCAGGATAACTTGGAACACCTTCAAACATTAATGTTGTTGCTCCATTTGATAATGGACCGTATAAAATATAACTATGACCTGTTATCCATCCTATATCAGCTGTACACCAATAAACATCCTCAGGTTGATATTGAAATATATTTTTAAATGTATAAGAAGTATAAACCATATATCCGGCACATGTATGTACCATACCCTTAGGTTTACCTGTTGAACCTGATGTGTATAAAATAAATAATGGGTCTTCAGCATCCATAATTTCAGGTTCACATACATCGTTAACAGAATCTATTAAATCATTTAAAAGATAATCCCTCTCATGTTTGAGATTCATCGACTCATTAGTTCTCTTAACAACCAAAACTTTTTGTTTTGTTTCACAAATTTCAAGAGCATCATCAACAATTTGCTTTAAATTTAATATTTTATCTCCTCTATACGACCCGTCAGATGTTATAATTAAACTACTTTCACAATCATCAATTCTTGTAGCAAGCGCATTTGAAGAAAAACCAGCAAATACAACTGAATGTATTGCTCCAATTCTAGCACATGCTAAAACAGAAAAAGCCAATTCAGGGATCATAGGTAAATAAATACAAACTCTATCCCCCTTTTTAACACCCATCGACTTCAAAACATTAGCCATTTTACAAACCTCGACCAATAATTCTGAATATGAGTATGATTTATGTTTTTCATTTGGATTATTTGGTTCAAAAATAATTGCTGTTTTTTGTGGATTCTTAATCACATGTCTGTCTAAACAATTGACTGTTATGTTTAATTTTGCATCCTTAAACCATGAAATTTTAGCCATTTTAAAATCCCAATCAACAACTTTGGACCATTTTTTATTCCAAACAAAATTATTGGAGGCTAATTTATCCCAAAATTTTTCAGGTGATTGGGTAGAAGAATTATATAATTCTAAGTACTTTTTATTTGAATCAATTGTATAGTTATTCATATTCAGGTGTTCTAATATTATCAACAATATCTTTAATCTTTTCAGGAGTTGGTGAGGTAAAATTCATCACTAAAAATGAAACAATAAAATTGAGTAACATAGCAACAGTACCAAATCCTTCTGGCGAGATACCAAACCAATAATCCTCAACATCACCCCCTCCAAAAAAATCAAATTTAAATTTCAACATATAGAATAGCATTAAACCTATACCAGCTAACATCCCGGCAATTGCTCCTTCCCTATTCATCTTTTTATAAAAAATACCCATAACTATTGCTGGGAAAAATGATGCTGCTGCTAATCCAAAAGCTAAAGCAACAACAGCAGCTACAAAGCCCGGGGGATTAATACCAAAATATCCTGCAATACATACTGCAAAAAAAGCAGATATTCTTGCAGCAATCAATTCACCCTTATCAGTTATTTCAGGGTATATCACTCTTTTAATTAAATCATGAGAAACTGATGCTGAGATAACTAATAACAGACCGGCAGCAGTAGATAAAGCTGCGGCTAAACCTCCAGCAGCTACAAGTGCTACAACCCAATTTGGAAGATTAGCTATTTCAGGATTTGCTAAAACCATTATATCACGATCCACATACAATTCATTGGAATCATTATTTGAATAACCAATCATTCCATCATTATTCAAATCTTCAAATTTTATCAAACCCGTATTTTCCCATTTCTTAAACCATTGAGGAATATCAGAATATGATTTATTTGAGATTGTTTCTAATAGATTAGTTCTAGCAAAAGCTGCTACAGCTGGAGCTGTTGTATAGAGAATCGCTATTAATAACAGTGCTATACCAGCAGATTTTCTTGCATCTGAAACTCTTTTAACAGTGAAAAACCTAACTATAACATGAGGTAAACCAGCAGTTCCAACCATTAAAGCAAATGTAATTGCAAAAATATCAATCAAAGGTTTTGTGTTTTCCGTATATTCATTAAAACCTAACTCAACGTTAAGATTATCAAGCTTATCTAATAAATACATAGATGACCCGTCACTTAACTGACTTCCAAATCCGAATTGAGGAATCGGATTACCGGTCATTTGTATTGAAATAAAAATTGCAGGCACCATAAAAGCAAAAATTAAGACACAATATTGTGCCACCTGAGTATAAGTTATCCCCTTCATACCACCTAAAACAGCATAAAAAAGAACTATCAGCATTCCTATAACTACTCCTGTATTTATATCTACTTCAAGAAATCTTGAAAAAACAATTCCAACACCTCTCATTTGACCAGCAACATAAGTGAAAGAAACTAATAATGCACAAAACACAGCCACCAGCCTTGCATTATTAGAATAATATCTCTCCCCTATAAAATCAGGAACAGTGAATTTGCCAAATTTTCTTAAATATGGTGCTAATAAAAGAGCTAACAAAACATAACCTCCTGTCCAACCCATCAAGTATACAGCTCCATCATATCCAGCAAATGAAATAATTCCAGCCATTGAAATAAATGAAGCTGCACTCATCCAATCTGCAGCAGTTGCCATTCCGTTAGCCCATGCACCAACTCCGCCACCGGCAACATAAAATTCTTTTGTTGATTGAACTCGTGACCAAATTGCAATTCCTATGTAAACTGAAAAAGTAATTCCAACAATTATATATGTCCAGGTTTGAATACTCATATTTTATTTTTTATATCCATATTTTTTATCTAGATTATTCATCAATCTTACATAAATAAAGATCAATAAAACAAAAACATAAATTGAACCTTGCTGAGCAAACCAGAATCCAAGCTTGAATCCAGCAAATGAAAATTCATTTAAAAAATCTTTTAAAATTATCCCAAACAAAAAAGAGAAAGTAAACCAAAATAAAAGAAGTACAATAACGTACTTTATGTTAGTTTCCCAATAAGATTTTAAATTATTTTTTGATTTCATAATTATTTAGTTTTTCTAAAACTTTTGGAGCTAAAATTAGCGTAGCAATCATGGTTGGTATTGCCATTAATGCGAAAAATGTGTCAATTAGATTAATCATCATAGACAATGACGTCGTAGCACCAAGCATTATACTAATTATATAAATGTAATTATATTTTTTTTTGTTTTTAGCTCCAATTATAAATGATAAGCATTTAGTTCCATAGTATGAATAAGAAAACAAAGAGGAAATACTAAAAACAAAAACACAAATTAACAAAATATAATTTCCGTAAAAAGAGAATGAAGACTCAAAGGCAGCTGCGGTTAAAGAAACACCATCAACATCTAATTTCCATGCATCTGTAACTAAAATTGCTAAAGCTGTTAGAGTACAAACCAATAATGTGTCTATGGCAGGTCCCAGCATGGCTACCAATCCTTCTTTTATTGGATTGTTAGTTTTAGCTGCGCCATGTGCCATTGGAGCCATTCCTATTCCTGCTTCGTTTGAAAAAGCTCCTCGTCTGATACCTAATATTATCAAAGCACCTAAAACACCACCTAAAGCTGAATTACCATCGTAATAATCTGCATGAAATGCATCGTAAAATATTAAATAAATGTAGTTTGGAATTTTATCATAATGTATTACTAAAATTACTAGTACCATAATCATATAAACTCCAACCATAAAAGGAACTAATTTAGCAGAAACCCTACTTATTCTTTTTAAACCACCAAGAATAACAATTGAAGTTATAATTATTAATATCATCCCAATTATAAAGTTTGAAAAAAGACTTATTTGGACTCCATTTGGAACTAAAATTATATCATTAACGGCTTGTGTTAACTGATTTACATTGAATACAGGCAAAGCTCCAACCATACCACAAAAACTAAAGAAAATAGCTAAAGGAAACCATTTATCCCCTAATCCGTTAACAATAAAATACATTGGGCCACCTTGTTTATTTCCCTGAGAATCAACACCTCTGTACATTACAGCTAAAGATGCCGTAAAGAACTTTGTTGACATTCCAATTATGCCACTAATCCACATCCAAAAGATTGCACCAGGACCCCCAATTGAAATTGCTACTGCTACTCCAGCAATATTACCCATACCTACTGTTGCTGAAAGGGCAGTTGTTAAAGCTTGGAAATGACTTATTTCTCCATCAGAATGCTTATCATTAAATTTTCCTCTTATTATATCAATAGCATGAAAAAAATATCTGAAAGGCTTAAATTTTGAGATAACTAAAAGATAAAAACCTCCTCCAATTAAAATTATAAGTAAAGGGTATCCCCATACAAATGATGAAATTTCAGAAATTAATTTTTCAATGTTCAAAATATTGCTTTAAAAAGTTTTCTGTATTTGTATATATTCTTTGGTGGATATTTTGAGGATTAGATTTAACAAATTCATCGGAAGTAATATTCTCATATAACTCGATATACCTTTCTGAAACAGATTTGATATAATCATCTGACATATTAGGCACTGATTGGCCTTTAAGACCTTGGAAATTATTTTGTATTAGCCATTGCCTAACAAATTCCTTTGATAATTGTTTTTGAGGTAGATTATTATTTTGTCTTTGCATATATCCTTCCTTGTAAAAATATCTTGATGAATCTGGAGTATGAATTTCATCAATAAGAACTATTTCACCATTTTTTGTCTTACCAAACTCGTATTTTGTATCAACAAGAATCAAACCTCTACTATCGGCTAATTTAGATCCTCTTTTAAAAAGTAACTTTGTATAATTTTCAAGAATCTCATAATCTTCAGTTGATACAATACCTTTGGAAATAATTTCTTCTTTACTTATATCTTCATCGTGATTACCAAAATCTGCTTTAGTAGCTGGTGTTATTATAGGGTCGGGGAATTTATCATTCTCCCTCATTCCATCTGGCATTTCAACACCACATAAAATTCTTTTTCCTTTTTTATATTCTCTGTTAGCATGACCAGACAAATAGCCTCTAATAACCATTTCAACTTTAAATGGCACACATAAATGACCTACTGATACGTTTGGATCAGGACTGTTAATTAACCAATTTGGAACTAATTCAGATGTTTCATTCATCATTTTAACAGCAATCTGATTTAAAATTTGACCCTTAAAAGGAATTCCTTTAGGCATTACCACGTCGAAAGCAGATATTCTATCAGATGCTACCATTACAACAATATCATTCTGAAGATAATAGACATCTCTAACTTTTCCTTTGTAGACATTAATCAATTTTGAAAATTTAAAATCAGATTTAGTAATTGTTTCCAGCATTTCTAATTATTGTTTTCGATGTTTCTATAAGCATCAACAATTTTTTTTACAAGTTTATTCCTAATTACATCCGATTCATCTAAATGTACAATACCGACCCCATTTGTATTCTTTAGAATAAGAATAGCCTCTTTGATACCAGAAATAGCATTTCTCGGTAAATCAACCTGACCAGGATCACCAGTTATAATAAATTTTGCATTTTTTCCCATTCTAGTTAAGAACATCTTCATTTGTGAGTGAGTAGTATTTTGTCCTTCATCTAAAATTACAAAAGCATTATCTAGTGTCCTCCCTCTCATGAAAGCTAGTGGTGCAATTTGAATCACCTCATCTTCTAAGTATTTTTTTAATTTTTCTGACGGAATCATGTCCTTTAGTGCATCGTATAGAGGCTGCATATATGGATCAAGTTTTTCTTTTAAGTCACCAGGTAAAAAACCTAAATTTTCACCAGCTTCAATTGCAGGTCTTGTTAATATGATTTTTTTTACAGTTTTATTCTTTAAAGCTTTTACAGCTAATGCAATTCCTGTATATGTCTTACCAGTTCCAGCTGGTCCAATCGCAAAAACCATGTTGTTATTGTTGACACTATCGATAATCTTTCTTTGATTAAGAGTTCTTGCTTTAATTACTCTACCACTGACACCATGCAAAATAGGCTTATGGCTTTCTGATGATGTTTCTAGCTCTAAATCTGATTTGGTTAACAAAGTTTCAATCTCGTTGTCAGAGAGGATATTATATTTGAGAAAATAATTGATTATTTTATTTACTCTGGTTTCTAATTCTGAAAGATCTTCAATTTTACCATATGCTTTAATTTGGCTTCCTCTTGCAACAATCTTGATATTAGGAAAATTATTTTTAAGAACTTTAATATTTTTATTTTGTGGCCCAAAAAAATCTTTAGGATCTATGCTGTCAATTTTAATTACTTTTTCTTCCAAATTTTACAATGTTATTAATCAGAATATATTTTACTAGAATACTAAATCTAAAATACGTAATTTCATAACCACTTTTGTTATTAAATATTAACAATTTAATGTCTATAATTACACTTATTACAGATTTTGGAAACAAAGATCATTTTGTAGCAAAAATGAAAGGTAATATTTACACTAAATATCCTGACGCTAAAATTATTGATATCTCTAATCATGTCTCCCCATTTAATATAATGGAAGCTGCATATATACTTGAAAACTCATACAAGAGTTTTCCTGAAAAATCTGTTCACATAATTGATGTTGACTCTGAAAAAACAATTGAAAAAAAACACATTGTTGTCTATTTAGATAATCATTATTTTGTCTGTTCAGATAATGGAATTTTAAGCATTTTAGCTCAGAATATTAACCCTGAAAAGATATATGAAATTATAATTCAGGAAGACCTAAATACAATAGATTCTAGTACAAATATATTTTCTCAAGTTGCTTGTCATTTAGCAAAGGGTGGAAAACCTGAACTAATTGGTAAAGAAATTAGTGATATAAAATCTGTGAAAAATCTAAAACCTTTTATTAATGAAGACTCAAACCAAATTGTTTCGAGTGTTATTTATATTGATAATTTTGGAAATGTAATTACAAATCTTAAGAAAAATATATTTGAAGAAATAAGGAAAGGAAGATCATTTGTAATCTCTGTTAGAAACTACAAATTCGAAAAAATATTCAACAAGTATAGTGATATAGTAAACTACAAAGTACCTGTTAACGAGAGAAATGATGAAGGTAAGGGCTTGGTTGTTTTTAACTCAAACAATCTTCTACAAATTTCAATATATAGAAGTAACCCTCAAAATGTAGGAACAGCATCATCACTAATGGGATTAAAAATATACGATTCCGTCACTATTTCTTTTAAATAACCTGTTTATGTTAATAAGTTTATTTAAGAATATTTTATCAATATGATATATTTGTTAATTATTATACTAATCATCACCTCATGAAATTTATTGTATCAAGCAGTACACTTTTAAAAAAACTTCAGATTCTAGGCGGAGTAATAAATACATCCAATACAATCCCAGTTTTAGATCATTTTTTATTTGAATTAGATAATTCTAATCTTAAAATTACTTCTAGTGATTTAGAAACAACAATGATTTCATCAATTGAGGTAGATAGTTCAAGTAAAGGTTCTGTTGCAATTCCTTCAAAACTTCTTATTGACACCTTAAAAACATTTCCAGAACAACCACTTACATTTTCTATTGAAGATAATAATACAGTCGAAATTAGTTCAAATCATGGAAAATATGCCCTTGCATATACAGAAGGTGATCAATTTCCCAAAACAATATCTTTGGACAACCCATCAAGTACAAAGATTTCAAGCATGGTGTTAGCAAAAGCAATTAATTCAACAATATTTGCCTCAGGAAATGATGAGTTAAGGCGTAATATGAATGGGGTGTTTTTTCAATTATCATCAGATAATATAACATTTGTGGCAACTGATGCTCATAAACTAGTAAAATACAAGAGAAATGATATTAAAGCTTCAAATCTTGCGGAATTTATAATGCCTAAAAAGCCATTAAATCTATTAAAAAATATCATTGATAATGAACAAGAAATAACAATAGAATATAATAATTCTAATGCAAAGTTTGATATGGAAGGGTTAACCGTTATTTGTAGATTAATTGAGGGGCAATACCCGAATTATGAAGCTGTAATCCCAAATGAAAACCCTAATGTATTAACTATTGACCGTTCACTTCTATTGAGTTCGCTTAAAAGAGTATCTATTTTTTCAAATAAAACAACACATCAGGTTAGATTAAAAATTGCTGGAGCCGAATTGAATATTTCTGCAGAAGATGTAGATTTCAGCAATAAAGCTGAAGAAAGACTAACATGTGAATATAATGGAGAAGATATTGAGATAGGTTTTAATTCAAGGTTTCTTATTGAAATGACCAATAATTTAGAATGCAAAGATGTTAAGTTAGAAATGAGTCTACCAAACCGTGCTGGTATTCTAAAACCTTTAGATGGATATACTGACGATGAAGAGTTAATTATGCTTGTAATGCCGGTAATGCTTAATAACTAGTATCCTCTATTTCTTAAATACAACTAATTTAGCTTTGTACCCTGTAGAAATCAACCATTTCTTGTTTGATAACTGATTTCCAAATTCATCTAATACAATTAATTGTGCAGTATTAGGACTAGACTCACCTTCGTTTAATGCTATAAAATCAATATTGTTATATCCTTCATCTAAATCTACATCTACAATGTAATAAACTGAAGTTAGAGAAATATTTGGATGAATGACAGCTCCGTTTAATAATAATCTAATTCTATCTCCGTCAACATATTCATGGTCTCTACATTTTATAACTATATATTTTGACTTTGTTTCTAGGTCGCCTAAATAAAAGTCTTTACTGAATTTTGATTTGTTACCGCTTCCCTCATTGAATGTTTGACGAATTTTCCAAGTTGGGCTAACTAAATCTGTCTTATATGTAATATCAATTTCATTATTTTTTGACTTTATGTCAAAATCAAGATTGTAATTAAAAAAATTTTTAGAAGGCTTATTAGTCAGTCCCTTTGGAGTTATTCTATTAAGGTTAAAGCTTTCTTTGACAACGTTATTAGTGTCTAAAGATTTTATTTTCAATGACTTAATAGATGTCTCCTGTGAAAATAAATTAACAGATAAAAAAAGAAATAAAAATAATAGCGTATAGGATTTCATCTTCAATCAAAATTACAAGCAAAGATATCTAAAATGATTGTCAGATTTTAAAATATTAAACTTATCTTAACACAAAACTAACGGCTAAAACATTTCCTTGGAAACATTTGAACTTTTAGGATATATTGGCGCTTTTACAGTTGGTCTAATCTTAGGGCTAATTGGAAGCGGTGGATCAATACTTTCTGTACCTATATTAGTTTATTTATTTGGGATTAACCCTGTAACTGCAACTGCTTATTCATTATTTATTGTAGGGACAACCTCATTAATAGGATCAATTAAAAATTTAAGAAATAAATTAATTAATTACAGCACTACATTATTATTTTCATTATCTGCAGTAATTACAGTATATATTACAAGAAGATATCTTATCCATTTAATTCCTGAGACAATAATAAGTTCAGAATCAATATATCTGACAAAAGATCAACTGATTATGTTACTTTTTGCACTACTAATGTTAGTAGCAGGATTTTTGATGATTAAGAGAACTCCAAAAACTATCGTAGGCTTAAAACAAACTAAAACAATAGCTCCTAATAAATTTTTAATATTTGCTGAGGGTTCACTAATTGGTTTTTTAACCGGATTGGTTGGTGCTGGTGGAGGTTTTATTATCATCCCTATCCTTGTTATACTATCTGACTTAAGAATGAAAGCTGCAATTGCCACTTCATTAGCAATTATTTCATTGAAATCGTTGATAGGATTTGTCGGAGATATTCAAAATTTAGAGATAGACTGGATGTTTTTACTAATATTTACTTCTATTTCTGTTGCTGGTATTTTTATTGGACAACAATTTTCTCAAAAAGTTCCAGACAATAAACTTAAAATGGTATTCGGATTATTTGTAATAGGAATTGCCTTTAGTATACTTTTTATTGAATTTATTTAGATTTTTTTAAAGAAAATATCCCTAAAGGAAAGACTAAAAACAAAGCATAGATTTTAAATAAAAACCCTATTAAAGGAATAATTATCATAAGAAAAATTAAAAGATTTTTATTCTTTAACATCTAATATTTAGGTTGACACTTTT
>CEQX01045622.1_pt1 | contig 12118 bp, 7 predicted proteins | sample 356261 | NCBI WGS metagenome assembly CEQX01 (sample SAMEA2621076, study PRJEB7988) | marine metagenome | isolation source: saline water (ENVO:00002010), including | reverse complement strand
CGCTAACTTTCTCAAGAACGGAGAGTCCCCCCGCAACTCCGAACTCCCCGAACCCCAGCATGCAGCCCTCGCAACCGTCTGTCTCGGCATCCTGAATCTGGACGAAGCACTCACCAAGGAATAGGCTCCATCCCACTTTTGCGAACCTCCAAGGCCTATCCGATCCAACGCCGATGAATCCGCTCACACAACACCAGCTGAACATCAACCGCCGCCATTTCTTCGGCAAGAGCGCTACCGGCATCGGCACTGCTGCCCTTTCTACTCTCCTCGGTAAAGAGGGCCTCTCCGCTAACCCTCAGGGTAACGACAAGATTCCCGACTACATTCGCCAGATCGCCCCAAAGGCCAAGCGCGTCATCTACCTCTTTCAAAACGGCGCACCCACCCACTGCGACCTCTGGGACTATAAACCCAAGCTCAAGGAACTTCACAACACTCCGGTGCCGGAGAGCTATGTCGGCGGCAAGCGCTTCAGCACCATGACCGGTAACGCCAACGGCAAGCTCCTCCTCGCTCCGGTTGAACCCTTCAAGCAATACGGCCAGAGCGGAGCATGGGTCAGCGACTTCATGCCCCATATTGGCGGGATCGCGGACAAGGTCTGCTTCGTAAAGAGCATGCATACCGATGCGGTGAACCACGCCCCGGGCATCTCTTTTTTCATGAGCGGGGCAGAGCTGCCGGGGCGACCGACAATGGGCGCCTGGCTCAGCTATGGACTGGGCACCATGAACGACAACCTCCCCGCTTTCGTGGTGATGACCTCGGTCAGTAAGGGGACCACCTGCGGACAAATCTTCTACGACTTTTACTGGGGCTCAGGGTTCCTGCCCACTCGCCACCAGGGCGTCAAGTTCCGCCCCGCCAGCGACCCTGTTCTCTATCTCTCCAACCCCGATGGAATGAGTAAACCCATGCGGCGTGAACTCCTCGACGATATCGGCCGCCTCAACGAGATGAAGCATCAGGATTACGGTGATCCAGAAATCGCCACCCGCATTGCGCAGTACGAAATGGCCTACCGTATGCAGACCAGCGTACCGGAACTCGCCGACATCTCCGACGAACCACAGGAAGTCCTCGATCTCTACGGTCCTGGCGTCCACGAATCCGGCACCTTCGCCCGTAATGCCCTCCTCGCCCGGCGCCTCGCTGAACGTGGAACACAATTTATCCAGCTCATGCACGCCGGCTGGGACCAGCACCGCTCTCTCACTACCGAGCTTTATACTCAGTGTAAGGACACCGACCAGCCCAGTGCCGGTCTCATCCGTGATCTCGAACAACGTGGCATGCTCGATGAGACCCTCGTCATCTGGGGTGGTGAATTCGGCCGCACCCCCTTCCTTCAAGGCAACATGAAGGACCGCAAAGGCTGGGGCCGTGACCATCACCCCTACGCCTTTACCACCTGGATGGCTGGAGGCGGAGTCAAGCCCGGCATCACCCATGGAGCCTCCGACGATATCGGCTTCAACGCCGTGCACGACAAAGTCCACGTTCATGACTTTCAGGCCACCGTCCTGCACCTGCTGGGCATCGATCACGAGCAACTGACCTTCAAGTTCCAAGGCAGGCATTTTCGCCTAACCGATGTCCACGGCAAGGTCGTGAAGGACATCGTCTCGTAGGGATTTCGGACTCTACCAGACCATTTTTTGTCCGCCTCCGGCTTTTCTCCCTCGCAAAATTGCGCCCATAAGAAGAAAACCCACTGCAACAGGCGCTAAGGGAGCCTCAGCCGTGACTCCCGCAGCCTCAGCGCCGCACGTCTCATCAGAATAAAGATCGCCGTCTCTCCGAACCCGGATGGGGCGCCGATCTTGAAAGCTCCAACCTCCCTATCATTGTATGACTGAAGACCAATCCAACTCACCGGAGAGCCCACCGGAATCAGGATCCTCGGAATCCGAGCTCATCGCTATTCGTCGAGAGAAGCTTGCACGCCTGCGCGAACTCGGCGTGGATCCTTTCGGAAGCAGATTCGAAACCGATACTACTGCTTTCGATCTCAAGGAGGCTTTCGTGGATGATCAAGCTGTTCGATTGGCCGGCAGAATCCTCGCCATACGAGACATGGGCAAATCGGTCTTCTTTGTCATCGGCGACGTGCACGGTCGCATTCAAGGCTACTTGAACAAAAAGGGAGTTTCCGAAAAAGACTGGGAGGTCTGGCAATTGCTCGACCGGGGAGATTGGATCGGAATTGAGGGTGTCACCTTCACGACCGGGAAGGGTGAGCCTACCGTCAAAGTGGGCTCCCTGCAGGTCCTCTCGAAAGCGCTCCGTCCCATGCCAGATAAATGGCATGGAGTTGCCGACCGGGAGATCAAGTATCGCAAACGACACCTAGACCTCATGGCGAATCAGCGGAGCGCTGATCTTTTTGTGCTTCGGTCCCGCATGCTGGCCGAAATCCGAAATTTCTTCCATGAGCGGGACTTCCTCGAGGTCGAGACGCCCATGCTTCAGGACGTGGCAGGAGGGGCTGCAGCCCGACCCTTCGAGACCCACCATAACGCGCTCAATATGCCGCTCACCCTGCGTATCGCTCCCGAGCTCTACCTCAAGAGGCTTCTGGTAGGAGGATTCCCCAAGGTTTTTGAGTTAAACAGAAACTTCCGCAATGAGGGGATCTCAAGGAGGCACAACCCCGAGTTTACCATGCTGGAAGCTTACTGGGCATTCGCAGATTTTGAGAAAATGGCCGAACTGGTCGAAGAGCTGGTGTGCTCACTGGCAGAAAAGTTCTTTGGCACTCTGCAAATCGAACACAAAGATGAAGAAGGTGAAGTGATAAGAACCATCGACCTCTCGCGCCCTTGGAAACGTCGTCCATATCGCGAACTTGTTTGTGAAGCGGCTGGCAAAGACTGGTTTGATATCAGCCCCGACGAGCGAAGAGCACGTGCCGAAACGGACTTCAACCTCGAAATTGGAGCGGAACTCGAAGATTACGAGGTCACTCAGCAAGTCTTTGAGAAACTGGTGGAGGAGCACACCTTCGACCCCTGTTACGTCACTCATGTGGACGCCAAGCTGATCCCACTCGCCAAGCTCAATGAGGCGGACCCTGCCACCATCGATGTCTACGAACTCATCATTAACGGTCAGGAAATTTCCCCTGGATACTCAGAGCTCAACGACCCCGACTCTCAACGAACCCGTTTCGAGGAGCAAAGCGGGGGGGAAGCTCAGGAAATCGATGAGGATTTTGTCGAAACTCTCGAGCACGGCATGCCGCCGGCAGGAGGAATCGGAATTGGTATTGATCGACTGATCATGCTTCTCACCGGTGCTCCAACGATTCGGGACGTCATCCTCTTTCCCCAGTTGAAACGTAAGGACTAATTCTCCCCAAACCGTCCGTCCGGCCGGGGATCACTGGAGATCTGCCTCCCAGCCTCTGACTCTCTCAACACCGCGGTTCCACCGCGCCTTGATTCCGGAGAAATCTTCCTCGGAAGGGTCAAAACAACGATCCAGTTCCCACTGCCTCCGGAAATCACCTCGATCCTTCCAAACTCCAGTGGCAAGCCCGGCCAGAGCGGCAGCACCAAACGCGGTAGTTTCAACATGGCTGGGGCGCAAGACCTTACGCTGCAGGAGATCACTTTGGATCTGCATGAGGAGGTCGCTTTTTGAAGCGCCACCATCAACCCGCACTTCGAGTAATTTCATCCCTGCATCTCGTTCCATGCAGCCAAACAATTCAACACATTGAAGAGCTACGGCTTCCAGAGAAGCCCTGCAGAGCTGGGCCTGCGAAGTTCCCCTGGTCAGGCCAAATACTGCTCCCCGCGCATACGGGTCCCAATGAGGAGCACCAAGTCCTGCGAATGCAGGAACAACAACGCATCCACCACTATCAGCCACAGTGGCGGCCATTTCATCGAGATCGCTGGCAGTCTGTACAATTTTAAGCTCGTCCCGGAGCCACTGAAAGAGCGCTCCTGCAACGAAGATAGATCCCTCCAACGCGTAAGTCACCTCCGAGCCAATACGCCACCCTATCGTGGTAAGAAGACCATTTTCAGAACTGACTGCCTCACCACCAGTATTCATGAGTAGGAAGCATCCCGTTCCATAAGTGCTCTTAGCCATCCCGGGGTCAAAGCACGCCTGACCAAAAAGAGCGGCCTGCTGATCACCGGCCATTCCCCCGATCGGTATACCTCGCCACTCGCCTACCACACCACTGGAATCGACTACCTCAGGAAGAATCGCCCTCGGAACCCGGAACATCTCAAGAAGAGCTTCGTCCCACTCAAGGGCATGAATATTGAACAAGCTCGTTCTGGAGGCATTGGAGACATCCGTTACGTGGACTCTCCCACCGGTCAACTTCCAGATAATCCATGAGTCGATCGTTCCAAAGCGGAGCTTTCCTGCCTCCGCCCTCTCCCGCGCACCATCTACGTGATCCAGAATCCACTCAATCTTGGTAGCGCTGAAATATGGATCCAACCGCAGTCCAGTCCTCTCCGTAACCTCCCTCTCCCTGCCATCCCCTTTCATGCGCCTGCAGCGTTCCGCCGTCCGGCGGTCCTGCCAGACAATGGCAGGGTATACCGCCTCCCCAGTCTCTGCATCCCACAGCACAGTAGTTTCACGTTGATTGGAAATACCTATCCCTGCGATAGATCCCCCCTCAAACTCAGCTACTATTTCCTCAAGAGTCTCTCGCTGGGATGCCCAGATTTCCTCCGGGTCGTGCTCCACCCACCCTGGCTCGGGATAATACTGGGGAAACTCCCTCTGGGTAGAGCGGATAACCCTGCCCTTCTCGTCGAAAAGCAGACTACGCGAACTCGTGGTTCCCTGATCCAGAGCGAGGACAAACTTCATTCTCCATTCAGGGGATCGCACCTTGAATCGCTTTTCAAGCGGTCTTCCCGTGAAACTGAATCTGTCCTTTTCCGCTATCACCCGCTGAGACCCCTAAGAATCATCCAACGAGGCACACAATTTCCCTACCCTCGCGAGTCCTCCAAAATTTAAAGAATAGGGAGGTTCATAGCCGGAAACACCGCTGTTCAGCATCTTCCCTCCTATTTCCTAATATCGCTTAACCAATAACCCATTGACCACAGCCCATCCATTTCGTCCGCTCTCAGAAACGCGTCCTTGGAATGAAACATACAATCACATCACTCTCCCTCATCAGTCTCGTTCTCTCCGCCTGCAGTCCAAGCTCGGACGACGGCAAAGGAAAGGGCGCCAACTCCAACTCAAGCAACGAAACCAAAGTGGAATCCTACGGCAAACTCGCAGATGGTTCAGAGGTGAAACTCTTCACCTTCGGCAACAAGAACGGAATGATCGCTAAGGTCACTGAGTATGGCGCTATCCTCACCAGCTTGGAAGTGCCCGATAAGGACGGCAACGTGAAGGACGTCACTCATGGTTATGACGATCTGGCCGGCTGGCTTACCAACAGCTCCTACTTTGGCGCTACCGTGGGCCGCTATGGAAATCGTATTGCTGAAGGCAAATTCGAAATCGATGGTGAAGTCTATGACAAGTTGGCCATCAACAACGAACCGAATCATCTGCACGGCGGAGAAAAAGGCTTCGACAAGGTCCTCTGGAAAGGCGAGGCAATCGAAGGAGGAGTCAAACTCACCTACACTTCCGCAGACGGCGAGGAAGGATATCCCGGCAATCTCGAGGTTACCGTGAGCTACACCCTCAATGACAATAACGAACTGAAATGGGTTTGCACCGCCACAACTGACAAAGCGACTCCGGTCAATATTGTCCAGCACGCTTACTGGAACCTGAGCGGAGACCCAACGACTTCGATCAACGACCATATTCTCACCATTCCGGCGAAGTATTTCCTCCCTACCGACGAGACCCTCATCCCTGACGGAAACTTGGCCGAAGTCGAAAATACCCCCTTCGATTTCAATACTGCCACCGTCATCGGAGATCGGATTGAAGCAGCAAGCATTCCCCTCCAGTTCGGGAAGGGCTACGATCACTGCTGGGCAGTAGATGGCGAAGGTCTGCGTCAGGCCGCTATTCTCCGGGATCCAAAGACCGGTCGCTCCATGGAACTCCACTCTGACCAACCCGGCGTGCAGTTTTACGGAGGCAACTTCCTCGATGGAGAAACAACTGGTAAAGGTGGAGTGAAATACGGACACCGCACCGCATGCTGTCTGGAAACCCAGATGTTCCCCGACTCCCCCAACAAACAGGATAACCCAGCGTTTCCCAATTGCATCATTAAGCCAGGTGAAACCTACACTCACACCATGGTAAGCAAGTTTTCCTGGTAAGCACCTGAATCAACCCGTTGATCATCACCAGCAGAATGGGGGATCGCTAATTGCGGTCCCCTCCTTCTATCGACCCCGTCAAAATCTGAAACAAGACCGCCATGGATGCCCCAACCGTGATTTCCTTCCTCTTCTTTACCGGCCTAGTGGCTTTTCTAACATGGCGTCTGACACGGGGGCGCCTCGACAATACCGAAGAGGGCTACTTCCTTGCCGGACGCAGCCTGAGTGGCGTGGTTATCGCAGGATCCCTCCTCCTGACCAACCTCTCCACCGAGCAACTCGTTGGTTTAAATGGTGATGCCTATGCTAACGGACTTGCGGTCATGGCATGGGAGGTCATTGCCGGCGCCTCCCTTGTGGTCCTCGCTCTCTTTTTCCTGCCGCGCTACCTCAAGTCTGGGATCGCGACTGTTCCGCAATTCCTGGAAGAGCGCTATGGGCCAGCTACCCGGGCCCTCACAACGTTTATCTTCATCGTAGCCTACATGTTGATTCTCCTTCCGTTCGTCCTCTTCCTCGGCGCCAAGGGACTCGGTGGAATGCTGAATCTGGAAGAAATGCTTGGCCTCGGCGAGGTCGGAACAATCTGGGCGGTTGTGGTCTTCATTGGGGTAGTGGGGTCCGCCTACGCAATCTTCGGTGGCCTCCGCGCGGTCGCCGTCTCTGACACCTTCAATGGCCTCGGCCTTCTCATCGGCGGGCTGATGATAACCTTTTTCGCCTTTCAAATAGCCTCCGGGGATGGCGGAGTCTCCGAAGCTTTTGCCAAGCTTAAGCAAGAAAAGCCCGAACATCTGCGTTCGGTCGCCACTGACGGAGAGCACTACCTGCACTGGTCTACTCTCTTCACCGGAGTCCTCCTTCTCAACTTCTTCTACTGGACCACCAACCAGCAGATCATCCAGCGCACCTTTGCAGCCAAAAGTCTGGCGGAAGGCCAAAAGGGGGTTCTTCTTGCCTCTTTCTTCAAAATTCTGGCTCCTCTTATCCTCGTTGTCCCCGGGTTGCTCGCTTGGCAGGTTTTTGCGAACAAGGGCATCGATCAGGCCAACATGGCGCAGGGCGAGGTTTACGGACAACTCGTACGCACTGTCCTTCCAACTTGGCTGACCGGCTTCTTTGCAGCCGTCGTGATGGGATCTATTCTCTCTACCTTCAACTCGGTGCTCAATTCCAGTGCGACTCTCTTTTCACTCGGCGTTTACAAGAAAATCATCCACCCCAATGCCAGCCAGCATCAACTCGTAATGTCGGGACGTATCTGCAGTGCTGTTGTAGCAGTGCTCGCCGTCATCGCGGCACCCCTCATCTTCCTGAATGTTGATGGTCTCTTCGAGCAATTTCAGTCTCTCAACGGGATCTATTTCATCCCACTTCTGGCCATAGTCCTCTTCGGCTTCTTCAACCGAACCGCAAATGGAGCCACTGCTGTGATCACAATTGTGGCAGGACTTGCCGCTATGGTGCTCGGCACCTTTTTCGGAGGAGCAGAAGCCCTCGACCCGGAAACAAACGAAGTCATTTCCAAGGGTTGGATGATCGATACCTTCCGCTCGGGATTCCACTATATGGGCGCGGTCTTTGCCGCCCTCCTGCTTCTCCAGTTTATCCTCGGCGGGTTCATGAAGCGTTCTACTCCATACGTTCAACAGGATGCAAAGGTCGTCGACCTAACGCCTTGGAAGCATGCCAAAACAGTAGGAATCAGCCTGATCGCTATCGTCCTTGTCATTTATCTGATCTTCGCATTCTAGAGACCCTCGCCCCCCACTCGGCTGGCGGGAACTTTCTCTTCAGAGAAGGATTTTCCCGGTCCCCTATTGCGATGGTCATGAGAGAGACGCGGCATTCCAGCCTCACTTGCTATCATGTCCCAGCAAACCATTAACGCCGCGCCATGATCCCACGCATCGCCCTGGTCGTTTTCCTGCTTGGGAGCAGCCTTTTATCCGGTGCGGATTATCGCTTTTCTTTGGACGGAAGCACTCTCGACCCCCGCATTCTTCCCGTCGCCGGAACTCGCAAGGGCGACCCTGTTCCCGGTGATATTGGCCGGGTTGGGCCCTTCCCCTTCGTGCTGGGGCTCCCCGGACATTATCAGTTCCAGTTTGGGGGAGTCGATAAGACCAAGCTCATCTGCCGTATCGATAAAGCTCCTCCACGGTGCGTGGCGGTAAAAATCACTGAATCTCAGAACCATCCTGGCAGAAAGCCGGTTCTCCTTAATCCTCTTGCCGCCATGACAATGGAGGAGCGTGCTCAAATCCGAGGTATCCTCATAGATACCGACGCCGCGGACTGGCATGAAATCCTCAAAACGGAAGGACTCGACTGGCGTCGGACAGCCCTGACCCTCGACTACCAATACGATGGCCGAGACCACCGCCTCCTTCCTGAGCTCCCCAGCGATTTGCGTTATCTGTCCATCTCCTGTGAGGGAGTCACGGGCTTGAAGGAGATCGACAGTCTGAGGGGAAACAATAAGCTCCACTTTCTCGACCTGCGACTCTATGACCAGAGCGTCGATTTGTCCTCGATCTGCACCAATCCTGATCTCGTCAATCTCAGTATCTCCGGAGGCTCTCTGGAGTCCGTCAATGAGCTCGCCGGGCTATCCGGCATCAAGTTCCTCAAGCTTCGGAGAACGGAGAATCTCCACTCCATAGACTTTGTCTCCGCAATGCCGGAATTGCGGGTATTCAAAGTGGATTCCACGGCGGTGACCGATCTCCGCCCGCTTTCCGGGTGCTTGCAGCTCCGCCTTCTCTCGGCATCCAGCACCCCAGTCAAACATCTCCCCGATGGCAGGAATCTTGCCTACCTCCGCGACGTTCGAGTCCTAGACACTCCTTCTCCTACGAGAAAAAACGAGGCCGCGACACTCCAAAAGGCAAGGCCTGCCTCTACCGTGCAAGCCTCATGGGAGGACGCCCTCCAGGTCGGACTTGTCCGCGCCGACAGACTCTCCCTCAGCGCTCTTTCCGTTCAACGGCAGCACGACCCTGAGCGAAATTCCCCTATAGAGATCCAAGGGGCCGAAAACGTCCAGAAACTGATTTCCAACATGAGAATCACCCCTCGCAACTCAGGCTCGTACCGCATGTCCAATAGCGACTACCAGCTGGATTTCTATGAGGGGGAGAGGCTGGTCGCCACCATGGGACTTCACCATGGCAGGTTTCTTCGCTGGCACCGCGGTCGGTGGCCCGGAGATGCCGAACTCACAATACCGGCGGCCAGACCCCTGTGTGATCTCCTTGCCAGTGGAGGGCACGAGGAGCCTCAACGAGAGCTCAGACAGGCTATTGCCCGGAAGCGAGCACGAGTGAAAAACTGGGAGCCTTCCATCAGGTCCTTCGAAAAAGTAGATCAGGAATCCCCTCCCTCAAAAAATTCCATTCTTCTCACTGGAAGCTCCAGTATTCGCAAGTGGAACCTGAAAGAATCATTCCCGGGAAAACCCATGATCAACCGGGGCTTCGGCGGGTCGGAACTATCAGACGCCATCCTGTATTTCGATCGGATCGTCCTGCCCCATCGACCCAGGGTGATCTTTCTTTATGCAGGGGATAATGACATTGAGCGAGGAAAGTCCGCTCAGCAGGTTGTCGAGGATTACAAGGCCTACTCTCGGCTCATTCGGCAGAAGGTTCCGGGCACCAAGCTTGGATTTATTGCTATAAAACCCAGCATCAAGAGGTGGCACCTCTGGCCCGAAATGGCTTTGGCAAACCGAACCATCCAATCCATTTGTGAGACCGAGGAGAACTCCTACTACATCGATATTGTCAGCCCGATGCTGAATTCAGAGGGTCTCCTGCGTGAAGACCTTTTTGCCAAGGACAGGTTACATCTCAGCGAAAAAGGGTATCAAGCCTGGACCAGAGTTCTCTCCCGGTGGCTTGAACAGCACGACCCGGGCTCCTGAGGTGTCACAAGGCAGGCAACGCACCCCGCATTCAGCGGGTATGAGCTCTTCCATACCCTCAGGACAAAAAGCTCTGAACTCCCTATTCGGCAGCGACTTCCATCTCTGCATACATCTCGGAAGCGCGCTGGATTTCTGAACGGGCAGGAAGCTTGCCCTCCACAATGGCAAATGCGTAATTCACCGTGAGGGACTCCCCTTTCTTTATTTCCTTTTCAAAAAAGGATCCGAACCGCCCGTAATCACGGTAGGCGGAGTGCACCGTTCCCTTCGGATTGGTAGGATGATTCAGCTGCACCACGCTATGCGCCTTGTCCCCAAGCCAGTAGGTTTCCGCAATCCAGGCCAGATCTTTCTCCTTCTTGACGTTTGCAGTGGTGATCTCTTCTTTCGGGAACAGATAAACCGTCTTCTTTCGATCTACCTCATCCGCTGGTCTATACTGAATCCCCGCGTGCTCCGGGTCTCCCTTCAAGGCGATATCACCATAGGATGCAGTTAACTTACTCTTGAAGAAAATCACCGTTCGTGCCCAGCCCTCTCCCGGAGTCCAGACCGTCATCGTCCGCTCCTCATCAAGAATAGGCTTCTTTGCAGCATCCTGCCACTCGGTCACCGATGTAATCGACGCGGTGTTCTCCTTCGCTTCCTTCTTCTTGAAACTCTGGTGAACGATCGCACCGTCCTTCATGTGCCAACGGTCATATTTTTTTCCGTTAAACCCGATTTTGCTCCATCCGATGAAGATTCCCCGGTGATGAGTGAACTGTCCCCCAGGGCCTTTTGTGATGAGGCTTTTCCCGTCGGCATCGAAGACATGGAGATACGGCTTATACGTCGCATGCTTGGTCTTATCCGTTGAGGTATCATACTCATACATGTAGCGAACAAGAGACTTACCTCCCGATACGATATCGAGGCTCTTCCCCTCCACATCCTTGATTTCCAGCTGCGCTTTCAGGGGGACAAGGAGCCCAGTCACAAATGTCAGGGCAAGAAAAGGGACATTGAGTTTCTTCATGCTCCTTTCTCTATACCCCGGAAGCCTACCCCCTGATCAAGCTATTCCCTCACCCCGTCCCCAAACTCTCCGTATTTAGACAGTTTTTCCCTGAAGGCGTGCGGATCAATATGGACGAATAGGCGATTCGGGCGCAACCTGTATCCCGTGACTACACGGCGCAAATTCATCACAACTACCGGTTCAACCATGGCTGCGGCCTCAATAGCCCCTGCAGCTGATGCCGATAAGGATGCGCCCCTCCTCTCATTCGGACTCATTGCTGACTGCCAGTATGCTGATGTTGATCCAGCCGGAACACGATTCTACCGGCAAAGCGCGGCGAAACTGGATCAAGCTGTGAGCCAACTGAATCGCCATGACCTCAGGTTCTCTCTCCATCTGGGAGACTTCATCGACCGTGACTTCAAGAGCTTTACCGAACTCAAGCCCGTCATCACCAAGCTCAAATCTCGACTCTATCATGCCCTTGGAAATCACGATTTTGATGTAGAGGACCAACTCAAGTCCAAGGTTCCTGCGGAATTAGGACTCACCAACACTTATTACGCCTTTCACCACGCGGGGTTCCGTTTTCTGGTCCTTGATACCACCGAAGTAAGTACATACCGCTATCCCGGCAAAGATGCTGCTACCCTGAGCGCTCAGGAAGAGCTCCGCGCATTGGCTGCCGCTGGCAAGCCTTACGCTCAGTCGTGGAACGGAAGAGTGAGTGACCGGCAGTTCCTGTGGCTCACGGAGCAACTTAAACAAGCAACTGATGCAGGAGAATCCGTTCTCGCCTTCGGTCACCACCCTATCTTACCCGAAGAGGCTCACTGCACTTGGAATTGTGGGGCTCTTCACAAGCTGCTATCCCAGTTTCCCTGCTGCAAG
>CEQX01131336.1_pt1 | contig 12129 bp, 8 predicted proteins | sample 356261 | NCBI WGS metagenome assembly CEQX01 (sample SAMEA2621076, study PRJEB7988) | marine metagenome | isolation source: saline water (ENVO:00002010), including | reverse complement strand
GTGCTCTTGCTGGATGACCCAACCCGTGGCATAGATGTCGGTGCAAAAGCTGAGTTGTACGAACTCATTGACACATTATGTCAGAGTGGTTTGGCAGTCGTACTAACATCGAGTGAATTACCAGAATTACTGACGCTTTCAGATCGAATCATTGTTATGGCTGAAGGAAGGGTTACTGCCGAATTTTCACGAGATGAGGCTAATGAGAAAAAAATAATGACTGCAGCAACTTTGGCTTAGAGAGCGGGTTACATTCCAACACATTTGGACACAATGGCACGGGCCTGGGAAGGATCGCGTGTCCCAGTAACGATAAGCCGACCATCAGCAAAAACAGATACGACGATTCCGGGTTCCACTTCCGTCCGTACTAACCATTTGTTTTCGGTCACATTTCCAAAACAACTGAGGTTCTTTGCAATATTGCAAAGGTCCGGTGTTTTGCCAGGATGGTGGAATTGTACGGCATCTTGCCCACAGAGAATGGCAGTCTGGTGTCGAGACGTGTCGAGCCATTCATGGTCATCCCCTTGGCAACTTAAGCAACCAGCTTCTGAAAGTGATCGAAGATCAATAGTCTTCCATGTAGAATCCCAAAGATCGAACACGAACAGTTTACTTTCCGTATCTTGTTCAGGATTGACGATGACCTTAATCGTTTCCGCTGTCTGGATTCCAGCAACGACCATTACCGCAGCTCCTAGCACGCCGGCTGTATTGCATGTTGGCAGGCTGCCAGGAGTTGGTAGGTCCGGAATGAGGCATCGCAAGCATGCCGTTTTACCGGGTATGACTGTCATGACTCTCCCCTCTGCGCCAATGACACCGCCGTAGATCCAAGGCATGTTCTCGCGGCAGGCAAAGTCATTCATCAGAAACCGGGTCTCGAAGTTATCGGTGCCGTCAACAATAATATCAACCGATGCAAGCAGGTCGGAGATGTTGTGAGCAGTTAGATCAGCCACGTGGGGTATCACGTGTACATTACTGTCGATTTCCCTCAGTCTTTGCTCTGCAATAATTGCTTTTGGTAATCCATCGCGAACGTCTTTCTCGGTATAGAGAAGTTGCCTTGGTAAATTACTCCACTCCGGTAGATCCCGATCAATGATTGTGAGAGTGCCTATCCCAGCTCGTGTCAGTGATACTGCCGTTGCACTTCCGAGTGCACCACACCCAACAATTCCTACGTGTGCCTGCGAAAGCTTTTGTTGCCCTTCAGGTCCGAGTTGTTGGTATCGTATTTGACGAATAAAACGCGACTCATCGAAGTATTTTTCAGTTTGCATTTGACGAACTTGTTTAAGTTTGGTGGTTAATCGTTTCGTCGCCAGCGAAAAACCCAGCCCAATCCCAGGAAGATGGCGGGCTTTTTGAAGTAGTTCTCCAGTTAGCGAGCAAAGCCTGAAGCCGATCGCATTCCTGTCGTTGCGAAGGCACTCCTGTCTGCCACGCAATGACTGGATATGGCGGAGGAGTCTTCCACGAGGAATCGGGCACTGTCTGAGAGAGCCGAACAATGGCAAGGTCAACGCCGTTCGGTAATTTCGGAGGAGGTGCAAGTTCAGCAGAAACTTCTGTCGCAAAGAGCATCGTGCCCTTATATGCAGAAATTTTTGGCACCTCTTGCAGCAAGGTATTTGGAATGACTATTAGTAACACGGCAGGATGATTTGTGAGAGTGCAGATTACAGCAGGAATGGAACATGGTTGACTAGTAGGGTGTAGACGAACAATTATTGGTCTGCCGTCTTCATCAGCAGATTTGAGGTTTTCGTCCAGTTTGAGTCGCTGGGAGTCGGTTTCAGAGGAAACTCCTGGAGACAAATCAATAATTTCTGCAGTCTTATAGTCTTTCAGAGGGGCGGGCCGTTGTTCTGTTGATTTGTTTTCTCGGTCGCTACACGTGACGCCACGTATCACGAATCGATGACCCTCAAGCCAAAGAGAATGGTTACGAATACCAAGACGACGAAGACCGACAGTCTCACTCAGTAAAGCTACGTCTTGACCGGAAGAAGTGATTCTACATTTTACGGAGTAGAGCATTGGCACGTTTGGTGTCCAAAATGCAGGCTCTGTGAGAATAGAATGCCCGAGGATTTCAATGTCATCATCAACAATTTTTTGTGAGTGAATTCTGATGTTCTGTCGAATAGGAAGTGTGCTTGCACGTGTTGATAGTGGGCCAGTTAGAAGCCCTTCAAGTGCTAGGGAAGGCTCAGTCTCCTTTGAAATCGGTACCCTCATTTGAAAGAAGACATCGGCTTTGAGATCGTCAGCTCTTCCGAGAATTGCCCTAAATTGCACGTGCTGAGGAAGATTGTGGCAGCTTGCACTATTCGGTGTCTGAGTTATCACAAAAAAGTCCTTTTGCAATTTCGTTTATTTTTCGCAAATCAAGTTTTCCTGAACCGAGAACAGGTAATTCTTCTATTTTTGTAAAGCTGTCGGACGATGGAATCCATAGATTCGGAAGTCCGGACTGGGCAAGTTCACGACAGATTTTTTGCGGGTCAGCTAAATGTCTCATAGATAAAACAACAAGGCGTTCACCTTTTGCTGCATGAGGCACTGCGGTGACCACGGCAAGAAGTTCACCATCGGTTGCACCAAGAATCGTATTAACAGCTTCTTCAATCAACATATGGGGAACCATTTCACCACCAATCTTCGAAAATCGGCTTTGTCGACCGGTTATTGTGATGAATCCATCAGTATCTAGTTTTGCAATGTCACCGGTGCGATACCAGCCCTCATGAATGACCTGCTGGGTAAGGTCGTCACGATCAAGGTAGCCCTGCATGACATTGGGTCCATGAATCCATAAAAGTCCTTCTTCGCCGATGGGTAGTTCATCAAACCCCTCTCTATCCGTAATCTTTGCGGTGCAGCCAAGTATTGGTTTACCAACCGTTCCTTCTCGGGCGTCGATTGCCCTACCTGGAACATGGCGCGAGGGCGGTACGTTTGCTGCTACTAAAGGAGAGAGTTCCGTTGCACCGTACGCTTCACGGGGCCGGACGCCAAATTTCTCTTCGAATGCGTCTGTGACATCTGTTGTCAGTTTTTCAGCAGCACCAAAAACAACTTCAAGTGTTGAAAGGTCGTCTGGCTCCGTACGGCGAATATACGTTCTCAAGAATGTAGGCGTCGCCATTAAAACAGTTGCGTGATAGTCCCTTGCAAGTTTGCCAACAACTTTTGCATCAAGGGGATTAGTGTGATAGACAACCGCAGGCTCAAGCATGAGTGGTACCCATAGGGCGGTTGTGTAGCCGTATGAGTGAAAGAAAGGTAGTACGCCGAGTGCGGTGTCAGCTGGCGAAAGGTGGAGTAAATCAGAAATTGCTCGAACATTACTCCCAACATTTTCAATGCTAAGAACAACACCTTTTGGGTCACCTGTTGAGCCCGAGGTGAAGATAATCGTCAGAACATCATCAGGCCGAATGCTCCCTAGGCTGAGGTGCCGTTCGAGCAGTGATAGTGGCATAAGGGTTGCTTCTGACCAGGCCTGGATCTTTTGCAGGGTCGTAAGTCTTTTGCGTAGATCAGCAGCATCAAGAAGAAAATCCCCGACCGCCAGTTCAATCCGAGATAAAAATGTTGGACTGGATATCACGTGTCGAATCCCAGCGCGTTTAATACATGTTTCAAGTATTGACTGAGAAGATGTGTAGTTCAGATTCACAGCGACGCGGCCCATAAGCGCGAGCGCAGCGTTTACGATTGCAGCGCCGGCAGTGGGAGGGAGCAGGATGCCGACCCGCTTTTCGGAAGGATCAAGAGTTTTTTCGAGAACAAGTCTCGCGGCGAGAATCCGAGTAAGAAGTTGACGGCCGTTGAGTCGTGTCCCAAGCGAGTCGGCCATTTTAAGCCGCCGACCGGCATCGCGCAGGCTTTTCAGAAGTTGATGGTGGGGCGTCGAAGAGATCTCGCACGCAGGAATATGGAAGTGTTTCCCAGTTTCATCAGGATGTGTCTCTCGATTCAAAAGTCTGGCCCCCTTGAGTGAACGAATTGCGGAAGATCTTGGGTTTTATCGCCGTACCCGTGGCTCTTGCCGAAGCGTTGTCGGAACTTTCCGGTCTATTAGACTCAACAAATTGTAGCGTCCAATCATCATACATCCCTTAAACCGATAGCGTTGACCGACTAATGCCAAAATACAACCCGTCTGTCATAGAACCGAAATGGCAAATTTGGTGGGCTGAGCAGAAAACATTTCGTTCACCCCGTCTTCCTAGCGGTAAAAAGGCATATATTCTCGATATGTTTCCGTATCCAAGTGGTGACGGCTTGCACGTTGGTCATCCGGAGGGTTACACCGCGACAGATATTGTGAGTCGTTTTGAACGCATGCGGGGTACAAGCGTTATACATCCAATGGGTTTCGATGCCTTTGGGTTACCGGCTGAAGAGCATGCAATACGCACGGGCACTCCGCCACGAGAAAGCACAGAGCGAAACATCGCTACGTTCAGGCGGCAGTTACAAATGCTTGGGTTCAGCTATGACTGGGAGCGTGAGACCTCTACTACAGATCCAGAGTTTGTTCGTTGGACACAATGGATTTTTCTGCTTTTGTACGACACGTGGTTTGATGCTGATCGACAACAGGGCCGACCGATCTCAGACCTTCCGATTCCTGAGGATGTTCAGGAATCAGGTGAAGAAGCAGTGAATTCCTACCGCGATGACCACCGCCTTGCATACCAGTCGGAAGCACCTGTTAACTGGTGCCCGGAACTTGGAACGGTACTTGCTAATGAAGAAGTTATAGGTGGGCTCAGTGAGCGTGGCGGTCATCCGGTTGTCCGGTTACCACTACGGCAATGGATGTTGCGAATCACAGCATACGCTGATCGCCTTGGGACAGAGTTAGACGGTCTTGATTGGCCAGAGAGTATTAAAAAACTTCAGAGAGACTGGATTGGTCGTAGCACAGGTGCAGAAGTAGATTTTTTTCTTCCACCACAAGGCTCGTCAGAAAAAGATTCAAAAGATGCTTTTCTTGTCTGGAAGAGTTCGCGTGAAAGCAATGAATACCCGGTGAAAGCACCGAGTGATTGTCTTCGGATTTACACAACAAGACCAGATACCTTGTTCGGAGTGAGTTGCATGGTCATCGCACCAGAGCATCCGCTGCGAAATCAATTAACTATTCCTGCTGAAGCAGACGTGGTGAATGCGTATTGTGAGGCGGCATGCCATAAGAGTGATCTTGATCGAACAGATTTAGCGCAGGAAAAAACAGGTGTCTTCACAGGCTCATACTGCATCCATCCATTGACCGATGAATCGGTGCCAATCTGGGTGGCTGACTATGTGCTCGCTTCATACGGCACAGGAGCAATTATGTCAGTGCCAGCCCACGACAGCAGGGATTTTGAATTTGCTCAGATATTCAATTTGAAGATCGTTTCAGTTGTTGAGCCAATAGATGGCGCTACTGAGGGCACCGAAATATTTACTGGCTATGGCAGATCAATCGATTCTGGTCAGTATACAGGTATGCGCAGCGAAGCCTTTATTGAAAAAGTGGCTGCAGACTTACTTGATAGAGGTCTTGGGAGGCCTGCCACAAACTATAAATTGCGTGATTGGCTCTTTAGTCGTCAGCGATTCTGGGGTGAGCCATTTCCTATCTTGCACGAGATTGATGAGTCAGGTCAGCCAACAGGTGTTGTTCGGCCACTTGATCCACACGAGTTGCCGGTACCACTTCCTGAGCTCGATGACTTTCGGCCAGGAAAAACACCCAATCCGCCACTCTCTCGAGCCAATGATGCTTGGCTGTACGTTGAACGAGACGGTAAAAGATACCGTCGAGAAACGAATACAATGCCCCAATGGGCTGGTTCGTGCTGGTATTACCTGAGATTTCTTGATCCCACGAATCATGAACAGTTCATTGATCCAGAGATTGAGAATGCCTGGATGCCTGTTGATCTGTATGTGGGTGGAGCTGAGCATGCTGTTCTTCATCTGCTATACAGCCGATTCTGGCACAAGGTGCTTTATGACCGGGGGTATGTTTCTGCAGTTGAGCCCTTTGCTCGGCTGGTGAATCAAGGAATGATTCTTGGTGAGGTTGAGTTTACTGGGTATCGGGGAAGTTCAGGTGGTTGGGTGTCAGCGGGCCAGCAGAGCGGCTCAGACACTCCGACCAAGATTGCTGCTGAGAATGTAGAAAAGCAGGGCGAGCACTTTGTGCTTCGGGATGCACCGGAAGTACGTGTGGAGAGCCGAGCCTATAAGATGTCCAAAAGTCGTGGAAACGTCGTGAATCCGGACAAAATTGTCCGAGAGTTTGGTGCTGATGCATTGCGACTGTATGAGATGTTTATGGGGCCTCTTGAGGCAACGAAGCCATGGAGCACCTCTGGTGTTGGAGGAGTTCGAAGTTTTCTTGATCGGTGCTGGCGACTCGTGGTTGACGAGGGAGCCGAAGATATTCAGCTTGCGCCGCAAGTTACAGACAAAGAGCCTACTGATGAACAGATGCGAGTGGCACATCGCATGCTTGACAAAGTAACGTCGGATATTGAATCACTCTCGTTCAATACCGCGATAGCGAAAATGATGGAATTTGTAAACTTTGCCACACCACTTCAAGAGCGACCGCGGGAGATGCTTTCTCTTTTCGTTTCGGTACTTTCTCCTTTTGCACCTCATATTGCAGAGGAACTCTGGATTGTCTTGGGGAATAAAAGCCCTGTCTCGTTGGCTGCCTGGCCTCCTGTAGACGAACATTGGCTTCAGGACGACATTCTAGAAATTCCAGTACAGGTTCAAGGTAAACTTCGTGCACGTATCACTGTGGCTACGGGTACAGATGCCGCGGGGCTAGAAGCTGCTGCAGTGGCAGAGCCAAAAATTGCGGCGATACTTGCTGGAAAGACGGTTGTGAAAGTAGTTGCTGTACCAGGTCGGATGGTGAACTTTGTTCTCAAGAAATGACCGGGCCGTCATGAATGTATCGAAGTGATAAATGGTACAGGTGTGGTGTTCGGAAAAATTGGTGTGGAATGACCTGTTCCACGAGACTGTTTGTCAGTTTTCAATGAGGTTTACTTGGTCCTGAGGCCGGAGCAACGTAGCATGTACAAGAGGGGATTTGTGGTGCCACATATCCACTTTGTAATTTTGTTGAGGCACCCTCAACGCGGAGAATCATTGGATGAGTGTGAGTAATGTATTAGCTTTGGTGCTTGGCGGAGGTCGTGGGACGCGGCTTTATCCTCTGACACGAGACCGTTCAAAGCCTGCGGTTCCTCTTGCTGGTAAATATCGCATTATCGACGTACCTCTATCGAACTGTATCAATAGTGGGGTGCAACGAATCTATGTAATGACCCAATTTAATTCAGTGAGCCTCCATAGGCATATTCGTCGTACATACAGATTCGACGCCTTCAGTGGTGGCTATGTCGAAATATTGGCTGCACAGCAAACCAATGAAGCTATGGCATGGTATCAAGGGACGGCTGATGCTGTTCGGCAGCACATCAAGTTGCTTCAAGATTCTGATATTAAACAGGTATTGGTGCTTTCCGGTGACCAACTGTATCGAATGAATTATGCCGATCTTTTAGCAACCCATGAGGCAAATAACGCGGATGTGACAATTGCTGGAATTCCTGTAGCCGATGATGTTTCGTCGTCATTTGGAATTATGCGATTTGATTCAACAGGCCGTGTAGAGGGTTTTCTAGAAAAACCTAAAACAGCTGCTGAGCTCGATTTAGTTCGGACTGATCCCTCATGGATCGAACAGGCGGGCATTCAAGCAGCGGGCCGAAGCCTCATGGCTAGCATGGGAATATATCTATTTGATCGCGACTGTTTGTTGGATCTATTACTCAAAACCGATTATCAAGATTTTGGTAAGGAGGTTTTCCCGGCTGCAATTCGTGCAAAGCATGTTCAGCTCCACCCTTTTGATGGGTACTGGGAAGATATCGGAACGATCTGCTCATACTATCAGTGCAACATTGATCTCGCGTCTTCAAAACCACCGTTTGAATTAGCCGCACCACACGCGCCCATCTACTCACGAGCCCGATTTTTGCCACCTTCTCGAGTGGATGGGGCTCGTGTGCAAGGGAGCCTCATTTCAGATGGCTGTACTATCGGTGCGGGCACCGTCATTGAAAATAGTATCATAGGTTTGCGGTGCCAGATTGGCAAAGACGTAGTTATCCGTAACTCAGTTATTCTAGGAAACGACTACTACGAGACACCAGAACATCTGAAAGTTGACTTGTCCCAAAATGTTCCGCCTCTAGGAATCGGTGACGGAACCATCATTGAGAAGGCAATTATTGATAAAAACGTGCGAATTGGAAGTCGGGCCAAAATCATTAATGATCGTGGACTGACAGAACTGCCTGAGAGCACGCAGTTTACGATTCGAGATGGCGTGATTGTCGTGCCAAAAAATGCGGTGTTAAAAAATGACTGGAAGCCAGACTTGCGTTCCAGTTGAGATCAATACGAAGCCAAAATGTGGTTCGCTAATTCTTTTTGTTTTTTGCTAAGAACCTCGAGGTGACAGTGAGTAGGCACTTTCGGTAGTTGTTTCAGAAGAACTAGAATTATTTTTCTCAGGCTGTTCGTCCTCTAGAGGTATTGCTTGGAGTGAGTGTTCTATAAGAATGGAACTATTTCTTCGAATGGTTGGCACCTCTTCGGCATGTGATGCCACGATTACGCGAGATACTGCTGGGGTGTCATCAGAAACATCACTGGCCGCTAAGTGAGGCTCTTCGGACTCCTGAGACACAACTGGAGGCCACGGTTTTGGTCGTCTCCAAATGGGAAGGATGCCATTTGCCCGTATTCGAAAATCGTTTTGATTTACAGAGCCGGGCACTGTGCCTGAATAATCATAAGGTGATGGGCACATGGTGCATCCATTACTTACAAAAGCGATAATGGATGAAAAAAGTAGGCACAGAGAGAGACAGGGCTTTCGGTTTGGTCCCTTTCGAAGATACACCTATCTGCCTCCCCTGCCTATTCGTCCAAGGCGTAATCAAACACGGCGGCTGTTCCCCGCAATTCCCAAACAACCTGAATCTTTCTTCGGACCGTCAAAGGTGATACCTTCACAAAAAGTTGGCCGAGATACCGAAAAAGAGCACTATTCTCGAACAAGTAGTTGTGATCCTTGGCCAAGAATGCCGGCTAAATCGTTGAAGTCAGCGGATGATACGAGAAGTACATTGTCTTCTGGTGTTTTCATGACAAAGCCAGGGTCGTCGGCTGGTTGAATACGTAACCCGCTATCGAGAATGATTGCGGATCGACTTTTGGGATGATAGCCAACTGGAACTGTCTGGGTGGTTTGGCTTTTCGTATCATCCTGAATATCAATCAATTTCACCGAGGAGCCTATGCGGCTCACGAAACCGTTGCCAATGGCGGCGGGAAAGGTTCCTGCATAGCGACCACCGACTTGAAGACTTATTCTGCGTCTGGAAACACTTACAACTCCATCGAATGGACCTCGCAAGACTTTGATCCGCTGGCCAGTTGTAAGTTCATTAGAAGCTATACCATTTATTTTCGAAAGAAGTTTCCAAGGGATATTGAGTGGCTTGGCAATAGTTTCAAGTGTCTCTCCAGCAGCTACCGTATGTGGTGGTAAAAGCATGTCTTGCGTTGAATAAATAACAGTACCAGCGAGTTGTCCGAGAATTCTTTCGAGTTGATGATTTTCTTCAACGCTTAAGGAAAGATCGTCATGCCACACCGAAAGAACAGCAAGCGCTTCGGCATACCGACCAGCCTCAAGTTTATTATGGGCATCCGTCCACGCTGCAGTAAAAGCCGCTGACTCTTTCTGTTCCGACATGTTTTCCGTAACTATGCCGGCCGTGTCATCAGGTGATTGTGACTGAGGAGGAACGGCAGGGACGGCATTAATGTACGTTGGTGGCATCTGCTCAGTACCTGGAAGCACAGATTGATTGGCTGCCAACGTTTGGGCGTTATGGCTCACCGAAGGAGGTGGTATTCGATTGGGTGGAAGATTCGTGAGCGCCTCAGGAGGACTCTGTAATTCCACTGAAGGTGGTGTGGATACTTGCGGCGTAGGTACTGATGGTTTGAATGGCGGCGCATCAGAAGTTGTGGCGTGGGTTGACCCCGGAGGATGCCATTCCTGATTCGTTTCTTTGGGGTCTTTCTGAATAATTGAATAGGCACCATATAGAATCATGCCTAACAGCCCCAGCACAATGAGTGGACGCAGGGCTTCTAGAGGATCGTTTTGGTGTTCTCTACGATGCTTTGATTTTGATCGACGTGCCATCGAACATGGCTCCTAATGCTGAGGAATTCGAACTACCTCGAAGACACTAAACAAGGGAGGAAATCTGTTCCAGATCGCTTCTGGCAAATGATTCATTCCGCACAGAATGTTCACAGTTTTCGAGAATTACTCATTCTTATTCTGTACTCGCCTGTGATTAGGCTGTCCCCAAGGGCTGCAAATTGCCCTATTTAACTCATGTCATGTTCCGAGGCAGGTAGTCTTTTGTTTTTTTGGAGGACGAGGCCGTACGGGCATTTTGTCTTCCACCATCTCATTTTTAGTAAAGCGGTTGTCATGATGGGCCATTTGCTGGTGAAATACAGTTATGCACCGAAGAAATCTTCTTATTGTTGCGATTGTTGTGCCAGGATGCCTTCTCGCGTGCGCTGCTCAGGACCGAACTGGTCAGGGAAAGCGTTTTGCTGAAGTCATCCAACGTATTGATAAGGGGTATTTCCGAACGGTTGATTCAGAGCAACTCTTCCAAGCGGCAATGGAGGGTGTCTTTCGTAAACTCGACGATCGCTCTGAATTCATTGAGCCATCAAAGTTAAAAAACTATGAGAGAGACTTTAAGAAAGAGTTTGCGGGCATAGGTGTAGAACTGGATACCGAGCCATCCTCAGGAGATATTATCGTAGTTGCTCCCGTGTATGGCGGACCTGCTTGGCGGGCCGGTATTCGATCTGGCGATTGTATAATCAGTGTTGAGAATATTAAGACAAGCGGACGGACTCTTTCCGAAGTAGTTTCTCAGTTTCGCGGTGTAGTAGGAAGTAAGGTTGATCTTTGTATTAAAAAGCAAGGAGTAAGCCAGAATGGTCTCTCAACGGTTCAAGACGTTACTATCAGTCGCCAGAATATTACAATTGAAAGTGTGCGAGGAGACCGCCGTTTGCCTGGTGGGAAGTGGAATTGGTGGCTGGAAGGTGAGCCAAAAATTGTATATCTGAGAATCAGTCACTTTGGTAATCGGACAGTCCTCGAGATCACCGAGTTGATTGAAAAGCTTGTATTCAATCAAGTTCCAAAAGGTCTTATTATTGACCTGCGGGGTAATTCTGGTGGTATGTTGCAGGCCGGTATTGCTGTATGCGATCTTTTTCTTGAGGACGGATTGATTGCTGCAGTTGCAAATGACAGATCGAAGGATCGTTCTAATCGTAAGCAGCTTCAACAGGAGTGGACCGCAACTCCTGGCCAAGTACTTGAAGGTACACCGATCGCCATTCTCGTTGATGAATTTACTGCAAGTGTAGCAGAAATAGTTGCAGCCAGTCTTCAAGATCACAAGCGTGCAACGATTGTTGGCAGTCGTTCTTTTGGAAATGCATCTGTGCAAACAATAACGACACTTTCAAGTGGCCCGGGAGCTATTCGACTTACAACAAACGAATATCAGCGACCGAGTGGTACTTCACTTAATCGTTTAAGTACAAGCCGTGACTCAGATGCATGGGGTGTTCGACCTGATTCAAACTTCGCTTTTTCACCTACCAGAAAGCAGCTCGAGGACTGGATTACTTGGAGGCAGGATCGAGATCGCGTTCGTTCTACTCAGGCAGATGTGGTACTTGATCCAGGTGAATTATTGCCAAGAAATGCGGACCCTGTTCTTGGCCGAGCACTCACGCTTTTTGATCCTTAAAAGCAACTTTAATTATTCAATGGTGAAAGCAGTTGGCCCTCACCTCATGAATTAATAAGTGAGGTCAGCACTGCACGGACTTCAGTAGCCAGAAAAAAACTGCCTGCTATGCACAGCAAACCTTTTCCACCTGAAAGCCGTTTGCCAACCATTA
>CEQX01026246.1_pt1 | contig 12134 bp, 10 predicted proteins | sample 356261 | NCBI WGS metagenome assembly CEQX01 (sample SAMEA2621076, study PRJEB7988) | marine metagenome | isolation source: saline water (ENVO:00002010), including | reverse complement strand
CCCGCCCCTATCTCAATTACTCGACTGCTTTCTCCTACGCCCGATAGTCGAGCTATGCGCCTGACAGTGTTCGGGTCAATAACAAAATTTTGTCCGAGGCTCTTTTTCGGATCTATTCCCGCTTCGCTCAGCAATCGCCGGACATCAGCTACCGATAACGTCATTCCCTGACCTGCCATCTGGACCAACCGAAATATTGTTTACAGCCCGGCCAACCGTTCCATCCCTGAGCTTGCCAGAGAAGGTTGGCCCGATAGATCTGCTCTTCTTTGCTGGCATCAGCTGGGCTTCCTTCTCCTCCCATCCACTGCCATGACCCCAAGGCGAATTGAAGCCCTCCGAAATAACCATTTCCAGTGTCCACATCCCATGTCTGTCTTGACTCACACCATGCCATCCGTTCCCACATTGCGAGACTCGGCCAGGTGTCAAGATAAGGCTGCCCAAAAACGATTACCTGCCCTTCCTGCTCTGGTTCGAAGGATTCTTCGGTTGGTTCATCACTCACAAAACCTGTCGTTGTCGACGGTGCAATCGTCGTTGTCGATGGAGGAGCGGTCGTTGTCGATGGTGCAATCGTCGTTGTCGATGGAGGAACGGTCGTGGCTACGGCACTAGTGGCTGTTGCTTGCGTGGTCGACGGAGTCGAGTTCCGATTCGATGTTTCCGGCTCATTTATTGGGGAAACTGGTTTCGTCGTTGGAGGTGAGGAACCTATGAGTGTTTCAGGAATCGATGTGGTTGACAGCCCACTGGTAGTTGACGCATCCGAAATCCCGGTCGAGGTGTGAGGTGTTCCGGAACTTGAGTCCGAACCACCCGAAGCTGCTTCGCCTATCGAACTTTGCGACATTGATTGTGTTCCCGAAAATAAGTCACTGACTAGCGAGACCGCCAAGCTACCGACCCTAAAGCCGGCCAACGAAAGGTCCGGCGTTGGAAATTCGCCGAGTATGCGACTAGCCGGTTGTGGGGCACGTTTCTCGTATTCGGGTTCCGACTCATTAATCGATAGGGTTGCTACAGCTATTACCGCCACACCTAGAAGCAAGAGTGCGACACGGGTCTGCCATCTCTTCCGAAACATAGGTTGCACTAGTTACCACCTGATATTGCCGCTACTCAATTGAGCCTACTGAACGAGGAGATTTCTCTCGTCAGCCAACTAGTCCGTAAAAAGTTGAAGCTGTGGTCCAAGACTCTGCAGCTACTGTCTCAACTTCAACTCCACGTGCCGCCGCGACACCTTCTCCCACAAGGGTGACCCAAGATGGATGGTTCTGTTTTCCTCTTTTGGGGACTGGCGCCAAGTAAGGAGCATCAGTTTCAACCATGTAGCGATCAGCGGGGGTTAGAGCAGCAGCTTCACGTAACTCTGGAGCGCTAGGAAACGTAATTATCCCGCTAAATGAAAGATATGCACCTCTTTGGAGTCCAGCTTCTGCTTCGCCGGGTCCACCTGTAAAGCAATGAAAAACTGTTTTGCTAGGGATGCCTTCGAGATCAAGGATGTCGAAGGTGTCATCCCATGCATCTCTCGTATGGATGACTAACGGCAACTCACGTTGATGAGCTAGCTGAATCTGTTTGGCGAAGATTTCCCGTTGAATATCTCGTGGGGAGTTGTCGTAGTGATAGTCCAGACCACATTCCCCAATCGCGACCACCTTTGGAGAGCTCGCTAGCTGGTCTAAACCGTTAATTCCATCTTTCGCATCATGTGGATGCACACCTGCTGTAGCCCACACTCCTTCGATTTCATTGGCTCGCGTTATGCATTTAAGGCTGTGTTCTATTGAGGTGCCTACATCAATGAGCCTATGGACGCCCGACTCTTTGGCAGCTTGCACCACTTGCAATGCTAGGTCCAGGTCGTCTGGCAGGTGACAGTGATTATCTGTCCACTTCATTTCGATCACTTGAGTCGCGGGAACAGTGGGTCGCCCTTGAGGACTGGAAGTCCACCTGGGTATTGACCCCATTCGATGCTGTCTGGCAACTGTTGTTGTGTGGGGTCTTCATCAAGTCCTATCCGACGACGAATTTCGATACAGGCGTTCGGAACCGCTGGTGAAGCCAGGATTGAAACTATTCGCAGGATTTCTAGAGCGTCTCCCAGAATCGCATCTACATCTGGGCCGGGGTCAGATTTCCAGGGCTCGGCATTTTCGAGGTATGCATTTGTTTCGCGAATAATTCTCCACGTTGCATCGAGAGCTTCGGAAGGCGCGATCCGCTGCCATCCATCAGCAATCTTTTGATATTCGGCCTGAACAATTTCAGCTAACGGGCTATCAGGGTTTGCTGCTGGTCCAACTCCCTCACACTTCGAGGTGACGACTGTTGTTACTCGACTAAGTAAATTACCTAAGTTGTTGGCTAGGTCAGCGTTGTAGCGAGCTGTCATTCCTTCGTGGCTAAAGTCGCCATCCGGTCCAAAAGTTTGGTCATGCAAAAAATGATGCCTCACTCCATCAACACCGAAATCTTCGACGAGGTCGGCTGGGGCAATTTGGTTCAGCCGAGTTTTCGACATCTTTTCTCCACCGACTAGCAAGAACCCATGAACATGGACGCGTTCAGGCGGTTGGAGACCCGCGCTCATAAGCATTGCCGGCCAATACACGCAGTGGAAACGGAGAATATCTTTGCCAATCAGGTGCACAGCTGGCCAGCGGGATTCGAACTCCTCTGGATTGTCGACGTAGCCCGCTGCAGTTATGTAATTCGTTAGAGCGTCGAACCAAACGTAAGTGACGTGACCTGGATCCCATGGAAGGGGAATCCCCCAGTCAATAGACGTTCTACTTATTGAGAAGTCTTGTAACCCTTGGTTGATGAACCCAAGCGCTTCATTTCTTTTGGTTGCGGGCTGAACAAAATCAGGGTGAGCGGCGTACCAGTCTTTTAGGGCGTCTTCGTAGCGACTCAACTTAAAGAAATAGTTCTCTTCGGTTACATGTTCTACGGGTCGGCCGTGAATTGGACAATTTCCTTCGTCTAAATCAGTTTCGTTGAAATAGGCCTCACAGCTGACGCAATACAGACCTTCATATGTTTGAAGGTCCACATCCCCGTTGTCATAGCAGGCCTGCAACAGCTTCTGTACAGCCGCATAGTGTCGTTTTTCGCTAGTCCGGATGAAATCGTCATTTGATATTTGGAGTTGGTTCCAAGCGTCTTGGAATCTGACTACGGTTTGATCAGCCCATTCGATCGGTGAACAATCATTTTCTTCAGCTGCACGCTGCACCTTGAGGCCGTGTTCATCAGTTCCAGTCAGAAAGTGGACGTCACGACCTAATAGCCGATTCCATCTCGCGACGGCATCGGCAGTGATCGTTGTGTACGCATGCCCAATATGGGGCGCGTCATTTACGTAATAGATAGGAGTGGTGACGTAGTAGGGGTTGGTCACGTCTGCCATGGTACCGACCCAACCTTCGGCAGACGTCAGGGTTCAGCAGCGGAAGGCCTATTTCCGAATCTCGTGTGCAAGTGAATACACACGATTTCGTGCCGCCTTGAGGTTTGCTGCCACTTGGCTCACGGCTGAACTTTTGGTCGCTCCCGTAATCAGTTCAGCTTCCAAAGCGCTAAGAATCGCTTCGTCGCTTACATATTGCACGGGAGCGGGGCTGACGACAACGACGATTTCTCCTTTGACGTCGGCATCAAATCTTTCTGATAATTCAGCCAAGGTCCCGCGCGCCGTTTCCTCGAACAACTTGGTGAGCTCCCGCAGGACCGCTGCTTGGCGATCAGCCCCGCATACAGCAGCAAGGTCGGTAAGAGTTTTCCTCAGTCGTTTGGGCGATTCAAAGATAACCGTAGTTCGCTCATCGGACGCCACACTCTCAAGTCGCGCATCTCGTTCCTGGCCTTTTCGCGGTAGAAAGCCCTCCATTACCCATCGATGGGTGGGAAGACCCGAGAGTGTTAGGGCTGTCAAGACGGCACTAGGACCCGGCACAGCTGACACACGATGATCGTGAGCTATGACGTAGCTCACCAGGTGTTCACCCGGATCTGATATCGCGGGCGTTCCTGCATCACTCACAAGCGCAACATCTTGGCCTCGGTCGAGTAGGTCAACGATAGTCGTCCCGGCCAAAGCTTCCGTGTGTTCATTAGCCAGCATAAGTCGGTGAGTCGATAGCCCTAAGAGCTCTAAAAGCTTCCCAGTCCTGCGGGTATCCTCGCATGCGATAACTTCAACTTGCTCGAGGATTTCGCAGGCGCGTTGGGAGATGTCACCTAAGTTGCCGATTGGCGTAGCCACCAGGTAGAGAGTTCCTTTGTTGAAATTTTCGTCAGATTTAGTCATCGGCTAGAACCTAAAAACAGTTTGTCATTTGGGGCGCAGCCTCACGCTATTTCTGGAAATTACGAAACTTTCTTTCCCTTATACGTTGAATCGGAATTCGACGACGTCCCCATCTCGCATCAGGTAGTCCTTGCCTTCAAGCCGAAGTTGGCCCGCATCCCTCGCTGCAGACCAGGACCCCAAAGCAAGTAGCTCTTCGTTGGCGATTACTTCAGCTCGAATGAACCCGCGTTCGAAATCTGTATGGATTCTGCCGGCACATTGCGGTGCCTTCCAACCTTCTTTAAAAGTCCAAGCCCGCGATTCTTGTTCGCCGGTTGTCAAAAAAGTCCGGAGCCCTAACATGGCATGCGCTGCTCGCACGAATACAGGAAGAGCACCTTCTCCCAATCCTAAGCCTTCAAGTAATTCAGCTCTTTCTTCATCGGGTAGCAAAGCCGCTTCAGCTTCAAGCTGCACTGAAAGGGGTAGGACTTCGGCACCCGGAAGTGCAGATTCCAAAGCTGAACCGAGTTCGTGTGCTTCGTCTAGCTGATCTTCGCCGATGTTCAACACTGCCATCACTGGTTTGTTGGTCAGCAGGAAATGTTCTCGCAGCGCAGACCGGCGTTCGTCGGAAAGGTCGGAACGATAAATCGGGGTTCCTTCTGATAACAGCTTCAAAGCTTCTTCTAACGCATCTACCTCTGCAACTAAAACTGCATCACGCGGATCGGCCTTTAGTGCCTTTCGGCGACGGTCGATTCGCGATTCCACAGACTCGAGATCAGCCAAAGTGAGTTCGATTTCAACGACACGTAAATGTTCTATCGGGTCACTTGGTCCGGGAACGTCTTCGTCAGAAAAAGTGCGAAGAACCAATACCAACGCATCGACTTCTCTGATTCCTGCAAGGAATTTGTTACCAAGGCCTTCTCCTTGACTCGCCCCTTCTACCAGTCCCCCTATGTCAACGAACTCAGTGGTTGAATAAACAACTTTCCGACTTTCGCTCATTGTGGCGAGCGCATCCAATCGTTGATCAGGAACTTTTACTACTCCAACGTTTGGGTCGGTCGTAGCGAATGCGTAGGGCGCGGCAAGTGCTCCTCCACCCGCTAAGGCGTTAAACAAAGAAGACTTACCAGCGTTAGGCAGGCCGACGAATCCAAATCTTTCCATGGGCAGGCGAGGATACCGTCACTCGGAGGCAAGTCACCCTTCGATAGTGAAGAGCGTCTTCTGCTGTGAAAGAATCCGGTAACTAGCTTTTTTGTGGAGGATGTTGTGGGACCACTAAGTGGACTGAAAGTTGTCGAATTAGCGGGCATCGGACCAGGGCCATTTTGCGCGATGCTCTTGGCTGACCTGGGAGCCGATGTCGTGCGGGTTGATCGAACGGCTCAGGTCGATCTTGGGATAGATAGGGGCAGAAAGTTCAGCGTTCTTAATAGAAGTCGTCGATCCGTTTCAGTTGATCTAAAGAATCCTGATGGTGTCGAAACCGTGCTCAAGCTGGTTGAGGAAGCAGATGCCCTAATCGAAGGTTTTCGTCCGGGCGTAACTGAAAGGCTTGGTTTAGGCCCTGAAGAGTGTCTTCGAAGAAACCCAAAATTGGTCTATGGCCGAATGACTGGTTGGGGTCAAGACGGGCCGATGTCTCATGCGGCTGGTCACGACATCAACTACATCGCTTTGACCGGGGCACTGCACGCTATTGGTTCAGCGGATAAGCCCTCACCTCCCCTTAATCTCATCGGTGATTTTGGCGGTGGAGGAATTTATCTCGCCTTCGGAATATGTGCAGCCCTCCTCGAGGCTAAGACCTCAGGCGAAGGTCAGGTTGTTGATGCCGCGATGACTGAAGGTGCGGCTTCCTTGATGAGTTCTATTTATGGAATGCATGCTTCGGGTCATTGGTCTGACAATCGCGAAGATAATGTCCTTGACGGCGGCTCTTATTACTACGGGGTTTATGAAACTTCAGATGAGAAATTCATCTCGATCGGCTCTATCGAAGGAAAATTTCACGATGAACTTCTTGAACTGACGGGATTCACTGACGCTCCCACAGAGGACCGGAATGTTCAGCAGACTTGGGATGAGAAAAAGGCTCGGCTCGCAGAAGTAATCAAATCCAAAAGTCGTGATGAATGGGATGACATCATGCTTGGAAGTGACGTGTGTTACGCGCCAGTTCTCGACTTATCAGAAGCACCTGGCCACCCCCACAATGTGGCTCGCGGTTCTTTCGTTGAGGTAGATGGCGTGATGCAGCCAGGACCCGCTCCTAGGTTCAGCCGGACGCCTGGTGAGGTTCAAATGCCCCCTCCTGCGCCCGGGCAACACACACTGGAAGTGTTGACTGATTGGGGATTTTCAAGCGAAGACGTCGAAAAGTTGAAAGATATCGGAGCTATTACTTGAGTAGTTGAGTTCCTTATCTTTAGGGAATTTGTCAATACACCGATAGCCTTGTCCTCATGTCGAAGCGCAAAAAGAAACTTAGGCTCCGCGCTCGTCGCAGCAAAGCCAACCACGGTAAAAGGCCAAACTGCGGTAGAGGCTAATTTCGTAACTCAGCCGGTTACCCAATATTGCTCTATAGCTGCGACGACAGCAGCGGTTATGAGCCTGGCTCCATTTGATTGGTAGTGAGTGCCATCGTCTGTGCGTACTTCAAGTAGTTCGCCGTTTTCACCCAGAATCTCTTTCGTCCATACTCCGTTGGGGGAAACGATGGACGCCGCGTCTACCCATGCAGAACGTTCACCATTGCCAAATACCTCTTTGGTAATTGGGTTCACAGCATCAGGCAGTGGGACCATAAACGGGATCTGAAAGTGCGGCATCCCAACCCAAATCACTAGCCGGCCTGGCCGATCCAAGATCCGCAATATTTCTTGGACCCGCTGACGGTATTCCTGAGTCCACTGGGCGCTTCCCTTCTCAGATGGGCCTCCGCGAAAGCCCTGCCAGTCATTACCTCCTATGGACAGCACGATGACTTCGTAAGGGCCGTCGGCTACTTCTTGTTTGAGGTGTTGCGCCCAATCGAAGTACCAGTCACTGACAACACCGGTCGACTTTCTTACGTCTTCGGTATAGAGCCAGCGACCTTCTTTTCTTTCTAATTCTCTAAATCCCAGGGCAGGTCCACCGGCTATAGAGTCCCCACCGACCCAGATGCTTAGTGGGTTTGTTTGTGTTCCTTCGGGTAGAAGTGATGTTCGGTTTCGACGACTCCAGTGGTAATAGGCTTCTTCCCGCCCTATGTGTGAGTCGGTCAAACTCGGCCACCGGTGGTGAGGAGCGCCCCATGGGTCGAACTCTGAGCTTCGAACACTGGTCGGCGCCAACATTTCACTTTCTTGGTTTTCAGCGCCGCTCGGTTTCGCTGCAATCCAACACATCCCTATCGCGGCAACGACACACACACCGAATCGGAACTTCATTCTGCCCAAAGCCCGTCTAGTTCGGGAGACTTCTTGATCTCATCTAGAAGAAGCGCAGATAGCCATTCGCCGCCCCAGTGACTCAAGTGCACGCCATCTGTCAATCGCACATCCGTCAATTTGCCTGATGAGTTGGGAAGATACCGAGCATAATTTCCAGACTCATCAGTGAACAATGACCGAAGATCGAGGTATTTCACACCCGGACGCTTATCAGCCTCCGAGCGGTAGAGATCATTCAACTGTCGCATACGCGAGTCAAATCCGTCTCCACGCATTGGTGGTTGACCAACCCAAAGCACAATCCTTGCCTCCTTGCCGGTCGCAAGGTCCATGACGAGTGCAATCCGCTTCCGGTACTCCTCTTCCCATTGCGCAGTAAATCGCTCCAGCCATTGACCATCATCAGTCTTAATGTTCTGAGCATCATTGCCGCCAAACATCAGAATCACAGCGTCTGGGTCATGCCCAGTAATCACTGCGGAAATTCGGGCCGGCCAGTCGAAATAATCGGGGCGACTTAATCCGCTGGCCAATTTAGGTTCAGATGTGGCTGCAACCAAAGCGGACCTTTCTGCCATCGCCACAAAGGTCTCACCGAAAAATTGGACCATAGAGTCACCTAACACCCAGATGGTGAATGGGTTTTCCGGACTCCAAACCGGGCCCGAGGTTACGCTCGGGGTCTGATCTAACTGATCACCAGGTGCCTCTTCTTCCACTGCGAGCACTACCCATTCTTCTTTTCCCGATTCAGGTTTGGCTCCAATTTGTTCGCGTTGAAGACTGATCCGAACTTCGTCTTCGTCGCGGCCAAGCAGAGAGTCGCCTACTGTCCTTGGCCACGTCAGCTTGAGTGTCGAAGCCACTTCCTCAATCGGCGTCCATATAGCCACCGATAGCGAACGACTTCTGCTGTCCGGCAGACGTTCCGCGTCGGCCAACAAAGTCGACGAGTTGACAGCTACAGCTAGTATTAGGCCGGCTACCCCGCTCAGGAATACTTTTCCTGCCGGAAAGCCAACACTATCCGGGTGCAACTGAGGTTCGGTGTCGGTCTTATCTTCCATCAGAATTGGAAATAGATGAAGGGGGCAACTCCCTCCGGTCCGAACAAGTCGATTAAGACAAGTCCGAATCCAAAGGCTAAGCCCTGCGTCAGTACTCTTTGTTTACTTAACCACTGTTTCACGTCCTCCGACTTTGAATGCGGGAAAAATTGTGCCATCAACATCCCAGCCAAAAGAAGGATTGCAAACGCACTCGTTAGCTCCAAAGAACTAGGTGAGCTCCCTATCGCCCTAAACACATCTATCGCCGAAGAAAGAGAATCTGCCCTGAAGAACACCCAGGCAAAGCAGACGATATGAAAAGTAATAAACCAGCGAATAACAGGGTGAGTTTGCCGATTCGGCAACATCCGCTCTACGGCTAGCGCCAGTCCGTGAATAAAGCCCCAAATTACGAAATTCCAGGTGCTGCCATGCCATAAGCCTCCCAGGATCATGGTCAGAAGCAAATTACGATAGGTGTCCGCTTGCCTCCCACGGTTGCCCCCTAACGGGATGTAGAGGTAATCGCGCAACCAAGATGACAAGGTTATGTGCCACCTTTTCCAAAATTCTCTGAGCGATAGGGCGCTATAAGGTCGATCAAAATTAGTTGGAAACCTAAATCCGAGAAGCAAAGCGACGCCGATTGCTATGTCGGTATAACCAGAAAAGTCCGCATAGATCTGGATGGCGTAGCCATATACCCCAACGAGTACATCCTGGCTGCTGTGACTCTCGGGGTTCGAGAAGACATCATCAACTATTGAGCTGGCTAACCAACTGGATATAACGACTTTTTTGAACAAGCCTCGAAGTATTAGGTGGAAGGCTTCCGCTGAGGCCACTCGTCGGGGGTCGGGCTGGTTCCTGATTTGAGGCGCCATTTCAGCGGCGCGGACTATGGGGCCAGCCACAAGCTGCGGGAAAAAAGAAAGATAAACGGCGAAATCAAGCATCGGCATAGGCTCGATAACCCTTCGGTGCAGGTCAATCACGTAACTCATGGCTTGGAAGGTAAAGAATGAAATCCCTACCGGGAGCGTCAGTTCCAACAATGGGACCGCTGTTTTACCGCCAAACAGATTCGACAGCTCCACAGCGAAGAAGTCGTAGTACTTGAACACACCTAGGAGCACAAGATCTCCGACTATCGCTGTGCGCATCCAGTTTCTGGCTAGCTGATTACTCCCAGCATGAAGCTGTTTAGCTATCTGAGATCCAGCCACCCAATTGGAGGTAATTGCCCATAAAAGGAGGAAAACAAACCGCCAGTTCCACCAGCCATAGAAGAAAAGACTGGCTCCCACCATGACGGTTTTCCATACCAACGGGTGCGGGCGCGTCAACCAGTTAAGGAGAAACACGACTACGAAGAACAGGCCGAAGGCCAGAGTGGGAAAAAGCATCTGTTGATCAAATGGTGAAAGGGCAACGCTATCGTGCCTGGTAAGGCAGGGTGGCTTCGTGAGTGATGCTTCATCAAGACTTTTAATTCAGCCAAAGGCTTGGCTTGACGTCGATCCAGATCCGCGCAGCCGATCTGCGCTGGATCAATTGTCTTCTAATCCCGAATTACTTGTTTCTCACTTCGGTAACAAACTTTCATTCGGGACAGCGGGACTTAGGGCTGAACGCGGGGTTGGTCCATCCCGAATGAACCGCGTAACGGTTCGGGTAGCCGCGCGAGCCATCGGTAGCTATTTAGCTACGCGCGGACTTACCGAAAAAGGGATCGTAATTGGCTATGACGCTCGCCCTGATTCAGATATTTATGCCCTGGATTCTGCTCGGTTGCTAACCGCATTGGGTGTTTCATGTTGGCTCATCGATGGACCTATTCCAACTCCAGTTGTTGTCTGGCATCAAACAAAGCTCAGCGCAGCCGGAGCGATAGTAGTGACTGCTAGCCATAATCCATCGAGTGATAGCGGCTACAAGGTCTACGGCCCTGATGGAACTCAGATACGGCCGCCAATTGACCAAGAAATCGAATCGCTTATGACCTTTGATTCTCTTCCATTAGAGGCTGATCTAGCCGAAGCAGGTGAGGTCTCAAAGCTAAACCCTCAGGACGCAATTTCTGCCTATGTTCGAGCAGTTATCACCCAACCTTTACCCTCGGATATTGCGAAGCCTTCGACCAAGTGGGTTTATACACCTCTCTGTGGGGTCGGTGGCGAGACCTTGGAGGCCGCCTGCTCTTTTACCGGTATCCCCCGCCCTATAACTGTTATTTCTCAATTCGCACCTGACGGCTCTTTCCCGGGTCTGCCCTTTCCAAACCCAGAGGAAGTCGGGGTTCTGAATGAAGCTCTTCAAACAGCTGATGAGAACAACGTTGATTTGGTTCTTGCAAACGATCCAGATGCAGACCGATTAGCGGTGGCTATCAAGACCAATGACAGTTGGAACCAACTGTCGGGAGATGAGTTGGGTCTGTTGTTGTGCGATTACCAGCTCAGCACAACGATGGGACACGACCGGTTGACTGCTAGTTCGGTCGTGTCATCTGAAGCTATCGCTGCCCTCTGCGCTCTTCACGGCGTTGATCACGTTCGAACGCTTACTGGCTTCAAGTGGATTATGGAACCTGCTGTATCGCAGCCTGAAAAAAACTGGGTCTTTGGCTACGAAGAGGCTCTTGGGTACTCAGTGAACAAGGCCGTCCTAGATAAAGACGGCATTTCGGCGGCGATTAAATTTTTGCAAATGGTGGAGTACCTCAAAGCAAGACACCTAGGGCCGCTTGAGCGATTGGATGAGTTGGCTCTCGAAATCGGTTTGTTCGTAACTCACCAAGAAAGCGGACAATTCGAATCCGGCGCCATCGATGCGGCACTTGAGGCACTTCGTAATACTCCACCCAAGCAAATCAATGGAAGCCCAATAGTCAGCGCTGTCGATTGGCTCAAGAAAGCCTCTCCCCTCACAGCGAACTTGATGGAATTCAGGTCGGAGGATGGCGTTAGGATCGCTATCAGACCTAGCGGTACCGAACCTAAGGTAAAAATCTATTTGGAACAGACGGTGTCCGAGCCGGTCGGCGACCTCAAAGCGCTTCGCTCATCTTGTTCAGAAGAGCTCAAGTCGTTGGGACAAACGGTTATCTCGTGGTTCAGATAGTGGCTGAAGTTAAGCAAGTTCTCCTGCTAGCTCCCGAAGAGATATCTCTGGCCTAGGGCCAATGTGGCCTATTACCTCTTCAGCAGCTATCGACCCCAACTGGCCACACCTCGTTAAGTCGTAACCGCGCGCCAACCCATACAGGACACCAGATGCGTATAAATCCCCGGCTCCTGTTTTATCTACGACAGCGGCTAC
>CEQX01078664.1_pt1 | contig 12181 bp, 8 predicted proteins | sample 356261 | NCBI WGS metagenome assembly CEQX01 (sample SAMEA2621076, study PRJEB7988) | marine metagenome | isolation source: saline water (ENVO:00002010), including | reverse complement strand
AGTCCTGATGTCACAAAGTTTTTTTTCTTTTGTATTGTCTGTAAATACTTCGACGTGCTCTCTTAGTTTTAATAGTTTTTGTTTAACGTAAAGAACTCCTGCTCCGTCACTATCGGTAACATAAATTTGGGGCGCTATTGCAATAATTTTACTTTGTAAATTTAAAGGGTATTTCATTTTTATTATTGTTAGTATTTAATATCTATATTTTTTATGAAACATTCAAGGTTTTACTGATTTTATGATCGTATTTTTAAAATTTGTTCCTTTCCAGTCTCCAGTGTCAGCCCCTTTCTTTATCCAGTTCTCTAAATCTTTTAACTCCTGTTTGGTTAAAGGATCCTCTTTGCCTAGAGGTGGCATAAATCTATCGTGATTTTTTTCTAGTGTAACTCTCTTATATATTGAGCTGGCATTCGGATTATTGGCAACAATGGCTTTTCCTTTATCGCCTTTTTTAATGCCTTCGGGGGTGTTTAGGATGAGGTTTCCTTTGGGTTTTTTAGTTCTTCCAAAATCAGTTTTGTAAGGTTCACGATGGCAAGACATACATTTTTTTTCCAACATTGGTAAAATTTTTTTCTTAAAATCAACGCCATGGGAATTTGAGGTAATTGTTACTATTCCTAAAATGTATATAAATTTCCTATAGTATTCCATCTCATCAAGAGTCCGTGCATAATTTTGCAGCCAAATTTGTTGCTTGAAGCAAACTAGAAACATTTGCTGTGCCTTTCCAAGAAATATCAAAGGCTGTTCCATGGTCTACAGAGGTTCTTATAATAGGCAAACCAAGGGTTACATTAACTGCTTTATCAAATGCTAGGGCTTTTAGTGGAATGTGACCTTGATCATGATACATGCAGATATAGGCTCCAGTCGTCTTTCTTTTTTCAGGAATGAAAGCCGTGTCTGGAACGATTGGTCCGGAAACATTATATCCCATTAAAAGAGCTTTTTCTATTGCAGGTAATATTACCTTTTCCTCTTCGCCTTCTCCAAATAGTCCACTTTCACCTGAATGAGGATTAAGACCACAGACGACAATGCTGTCAGGCTTTGAATCATTTATTGATCTGATGGCTTTAGCAGTAAGCTTAATAACCGTTAGTATTCGACCCTGACTTATTAAAGAGCAGGCCTCTTTGAGACCAATATGACAAGTTACAAAACTAGCTGTAACTTCTTTAGAATATTGCATCATGCAGTATTCATGAGCTCCTGTCTTTTCAGCTAATATTTCAGTGTGGCCTGGGTATTTACAACCTGCCATGTTGATTGAGGCTTTGTTTATTGGGCAAGTAGTCAAGGCATCAAATTTTTTTGAGACTGTTGCGTCTATTGCTTTTTCTAAATATTCTAATGAAGCTTGTCCCGATTTCATAGAGACTTGTCCTTTCATGAGTTCCTTAGAATTCATGTTTTTAATGTCTATTAATTGAAGCTTAGGGTCTATTGTTTCTGAGCTTTTCCAGCTTTCGTAATTTAAGATATTCTTGGGTGAATTTAAGTTTAGTTCATTAGCTGCTAGTTCTAAGGTCACGGCGCTCCCAAAGATTACAGGTTGACAGAACTTTAAAGTCTCTTCGTCTTCTAGTAACTTGAGACAAAGTTCAGGCCCAACCCCAGAGGGGTCACCCATAGTAATAGCTATCTTGGGCTTATCGTTCATTTGTGGATCTTTATTGTAAATAGAGCCTTAAAAGAAAATACTAAATTTAAAGAGGTGTTTCTTAAGTGAGTATTTCATGGACAATTTTACCATGTACATCAGTAAGTCGAAACTCTCGTCCCTGAAAACGATACGTCAATTGCTCATGATCAAAACCAAGTAAATGTAGTATCGTGGCATGAAGATCATGAACATGCACCTTTCCGTCAATGATTCCAAATCCGAGTTCGTCTGTTTTGCCATGAATGTATCCTTTCTTAACGCCTGCGCCAGCCATCCACATGGTGAATGCATCAATGTGATGATCTCTTCCCGTTGTTTTTCTTGATTCACCCATAGGGGTTCTCCCAAATTCTCCACCCCATATAACTAAAGTATCTTCTAGGAGTCCTCTTTGTTTTAAATCTAATATCAAAGCGGCACTCGCCTGATCTACATCTTTACAAACTTTCTCAAAATCCTTGTCCAGTGTTTCGCCTGGACCGCCATGAGAGTCCCAATTTGAATGATAGAGTTGAACGAATCTGGTTCCTCTTTCTATGAGCCTTCTGGCAAGAATGCAATTATTGGCGAACGAAGGTTCTCCTTTCTTTGCTCCATAAAGGTCCAAAGTCTTATTAGATTCTTTAGAGAGGTCCATGAGTTCAGGTGCACTGCTTTGCATTTGGTATGCCATCTCATAAGAGTTTATTCTAGTGAGAATTTCCGGATCCCCGACATCTTCTAGTCTGATTTTATTAAGATCACGGATGGTATCATAAAATCTCCTTTCTCTATCTCGGTGCATTCCCTCAGGGCTTTTTAAATATAGAATGGGGTCACCTTTACCCCGAAAAGGTACACCTTGAAATGATGTTGGAAGAAAACCACTGGCCCATAATGAATTACCAGCTCGTGGGCCTCTAGGGCCGCTTTGGAGTACGACAAATCCTGGTAGGTTGCTTGATTCGCTACCAAGGCCGTACGTAACCCAAGACCCCATGCTAGGTCGACCAGGGGCTTGAAATCCAGTGTTCATGAATAACTTAGCAGGACCATGGTTAAAAACGTCAGTAGTCATTCCCTTTAACCAAGTGACCTCGTCTGCAATTTTTCCCATATTAGGCATTGTTTCTCCAATGCTCATGCCGCAGTCACCATGACGTTGAAACTTTCTAGAAGAGCCAAGAAGCTTTTCGTTACCTTTTAGAAATGCGAAACGCCGTCCTTTAAGTAAGCTGGGAGGAGGGGCTTGTCCGTTTAGTTGGTTTAGTTTTGGTTTATGTTCAAAGAGTTCAAGTTGGCTAGGAGCACCTGCCATAAACATATAGATGACATTCTTGACCTTTGCTTCGAGAGGAGGTTTTCTCGAAGACATGGGATTGCTAGGATCAATTTTAGGAACGTGTTTTGCTTGTGAGTAGGTTCCTAATAGTTGATTTAAAGCTAGTGAACCGAGTCCAACTCCACAGTTCCCAAAGAAGTGTTTGCGTGTTTGCTCCTTAAGATAATCCATTTTTACTCTCTAGTTATAAAGTTGTCAGTATTTAGGATGGCTCTTGAGACTGCTACTAATGCCGCACCTTCATGTAATGAAATTTTGCTATCAATTATTGCTTCATTTACAAGTGCGCGCGAATCTTTATCATTCCCTTCTTTAATTTTGATATCTTTGGCAAATTCGATAGCGTAATTTTCTAGCGTTTTGAATTCTCTATCAGTTGGTTTTCTGCTTAATGCTAGATTAAAAGCAAACCTAATTCTTGCGCCGAGATTTTCATCGGCTTTGCCTGGTATACTGTTAATAGTCCTTAAGGCAAGCCCTTGTGCAAACTCTATAAATGCAGGATCATTTGAAATATTTAGGGCCTGCAGTGGAGTGTTTGATCGTGCTCTTCGAGTACAAGTAGTTTGAAAGTCAGGAACATCAAAGGTGCCAAATAGCGGATAAGGAGCGCTTCTAAAGAACACTATATACATGCCCCTGCGAAAGCGGTCAGGTCCGGTTGTTGTGTTCCAATTTTTCTTGTTCTGAGTAAAGGCGTATATACCACTAGGTTGAGGAGGTCTAATTCCAGGTCCTCCGATTTTCTTTGAAATTAGCCCGCTTGCAGAGAGTGCAGCATCCCTGATAATTTCTGCATCAAGTCTAATTCTCGACTGTCTAGATAACAATCGGTTGCCTGGATCTTTTTTGAGAGACTCTGGGCTCACTTTTGAAGATTGAGTATAGGTTTTACTAGTTACGATGAGTTTGTGAAGTTTTTTCATCGACCAATCCGAATTAACGAAATAAGTACTTAGCGCGTCCAGTAGTTCGGGGTGACTTGGCAGTGCACCTCTTGTACCAAAATCCTCTTCAGTCTCAACGATGCCTTTTCCAAAATAACGCATCCAAATTCTATTAACAGTGACTCTTGCCGTTAGTGGATTATTAGGATCTACAAGCCATTTTGCAAGGTCGAGTCGAGATCTTTTCTTTGACACTTCTTCTTTAATACTTGTAATTGCTGAAATGAAACCCGCATTGAGTTGTCCTCTTTCTTTGTCGGGCGTGGTAAAGTCCCCTCTAGTCATCAAAAAAGTTTCACGAGGATCTTTTCTGTCTCGCATGACCATTAAATTTGCCTTAATTTTCTCATTGTTTTGTAAACCATCAATGAGTTCTCCTTCTACAATTGGTATGGTTGGTCCGGTATTGTTCCTATCTTCCGCGGAATTAAAGAACGCATACATTTCGTAATATTCACGCTGACTGATAGGATCAAATTTGTGGTCGTGGCACTGAGCGCATCCCAGGCTTAAGCCGAGCCATACAGCTCCTGTGGTATTTACCCTATCCATTGTAGCTTCAACTCGAAACTGTTCGGGGTCGGATCCTCCCTCTTGACTTATTAGTGTATTTCTATGAAAAGCCGTTGCGGCAATTTGTTTTTTTGTGGGATTAGGCAATAAGTCTCCTGCGATTTGTTCGATTGTAAATTGATCAAATTTTATGTCTTTATTAAGAGCGTCAATAACCCAGTCCCTATAGGGCCACATTTGTCTTTCGCTGTCACTGGTATAACCATGAGAGTCAGCGTAACGAGCCTGATCGAGCCAATGTCTACCCCATCTTTCTCCATAGTGAGGACTATCTAACAAATCATTGACTAGTTTATTATAAGCGTTCTCTGAATTATTTTCAGTGAAGGATTTAACCTCCTTGGGAGAGGGTAGAAGGCCAGTCAAATCTAGATGGACTCTTCTAATTAAAGTATTTGGGTCAGCTCTTTCAGAAAGTTTAAGTTCTTCTTTTTTTAAGCGGTTTTCGATAAACGAATCGATTAGATTTTCATCTTTATTATATTTTGGATTAGAAATTGGAGTGAATGCCCAATGTTCTTGATATTCAGCTCCATTCTTAATCCAAGTTTTTAATGTTTCTACTTCGCTTGAACTAAGTATAGGGATCTTTGACTTGGGTGGAGGCATTAACTCATCCGGACTTTGATGAATGACCCTTAATATAAGTTCACTGTTATCAGGATCGCCAGGTATGATGGCAGCATAACCTCCTAGGTCTTTGGTTGCTCCTTCAAAAGTGTCTAATCGGAGTTTTGCCTTTCGAGCTCTCTCATCTGGACCATGACATGAAAAACATCGATCAGTTAATAATGGCCTAATGTCCCTGTTAAACTGAACTTCACTCGCCGCCAAAATGTAACTTTTGGTTAAAAGTAGAAACAATAACAATTTAGGGAAATTCATTAATTGCGGAAATTCTTATTATTTCTATTTTTAGTCAATTGTCATAATACTTCAAGACTGGTTAATTATAATTGAGATTACCTACTTATTATAAATAATATGTTTGATATGGAAAAGATTGGAATTGGAATTGATATAGGAGGAACCGAGATTAAAGCTGCTAAATTTAATCTTATTACGGGTGAGATTCTACATCAGAAAATGTTGCCTACTGAAGACGGTAAGCTAGTGGATGGTAAGCCTGCATTCGTTAATTCGGTTCGCCAATTGATAGAAGATTTTTCCAATGATGCTGGTCCTAAACTCTCAAATATTGGTTTGTCTGCTCCTGGTTTAGTGCAAAAGAATGGTAGAGCTATCGGCTATATGCCTGGAAGGTTACAGGGTATTGAGGGGCTAGATTGGACTAGCCTTATTGATTCTAATCTTATTATTCACGTCATTAATGATGCTCATGCTGCTCTTATGGGGGAGGTTTGGCAAGGAGCTGCAAAATGTCTTAGTGATGTTGTTATGCTGACGCTTGGGACAGGAGTAGGTGGTGCTATTATGACTGATGGCAAACTCTTAAAGGGAAGCATTGGAAGGGCTGGTCACTTAGGACACATGTCTATCGATTTTGAAGGAGCTCCTGATATCTGTGCTACTCCTGGTAGCATTGAAGATGCTATTGGTAACGCTACAATAATTGAGAGAAGTGATTCTCGATTTAAGACAACGCATGATTTAATTGATGCTTACGCTGAAGGTGATGAGTTTGCAAAAGAGGTTTGGCTAAAATCTTTGAGAGCGCTTGCTGCTTCTTTAGTTTCTCTCATTAACATTTTGGATCCAGAGAGAATTGTTATTGGTGGGGGAATTGCTAAGGCCGGAGATAACCTCTTTGGACCGCTTAAGGACTTGCTTGTGACTAGAGAGTGGAGACCTGACAATCACTCAGTCAAAGTAGTCCCTGCAGAGTTAGGGTTTTGGGCAGGAACTTACGGTGCAGTTTATAATTCACTAATCAATTCTCAGAGTGTTTAATCTTAATCGGATTTCGAGGGATTACTTGCATAATGAATATCATATAGCATAGCAGTAACTACTTAATAACAAGGGGTTAATCTACATAAAGATTACTATAAAATGTGATTAAATATTCTTATTGGGAAGTGTTCTCAATAGTGATACTCTCAAAATAACATGAAAATGAAATTAAATGTACTTCTCTTTCTGTGGGTTTTCCTAATTTCACTTAAAGCTCAAGAAGACAATTCTTTTAATTTAGTATCAGAAAATTTTGTGGCTGATAAGATTTATACAACCTCGGAATTTAATGTTGTTACTTCCGATGATACTAATTGGTGGGCTTCGAGTCTTTCTTCTTGGATCTCTATTGAGGGGCTTAGTTTTTCTTCTGGAAGCGGAAATGTTACTTATAATATTGAAAGAAATGAAACTGGGGAAAATCGTACGGGAAGAATTTTCGTAGTAGAGGGTGGTTGGGGCGATTCAGAAGTCATTGTAGATGAATTTAATAAATATTTAATATCTTCTCTTGGTTATTCACCTAGAGGTTGGCCTAATGTAGCTTTTGAAGATTACGCTGATGATAGTGATTCAATAATTAGGTTTGCAGAGTTTAATGGAACAGATTGGGATGTTCGAGATGTAAACAATTCGAGTGGAGGATGGGGAAATGTGGATATGCTGCATTATGATTTAGAAGGGAATCCTATTATTTCATTCTGGGATATTAATACCCGTTCAGTTAAATTTTCACGCAGAGTTGGTGAAGTTTGGAAAACTGAAACAGTAGTTGGGAATGACGCTAATATTGAATGGAAAATATCCATGGCTATAATGCCTGACGGTCATCCAGCAATAGCATATGCTGAACTTGTTAATGCTAATATTTCTCATTTAAAATATGCCTATAGCAATGGAATAGATTGGTTTTTTCAAACTGTTGATGCTTCAAGTGATTTTATAAGTCCATCTTTAGCTTTTGGGTTGGATGGGTATCCCAGAATTGCTTATGCTAATGAAGCAACAGGGGCATTGAATTTTGCTAAATATGATGGAGGTAAATGGAAGACTGAAATTGTTCCAAATGCTAATGGTTCTGTTATTAGACCTTCTTTAAGTATAGATTCTAACGGTAAGTCAATTATTTCTTATAATAATACGTTAACGGATACGACTTCAGAGGTTAAAGTTGCTAAGGAATTAGCCGATGGATGGAATGTCCAATTGGTTAGAGCTGGAGGGAATGCTGGTTTCGATACTAAGATTATTAATGGTTCTGATGGATTGCCAAGTATTGTTATGACCGATTATGATAATGGAGATCTTGAATTTGCTCGGTACAATGGTGAAAATTGGAATGTTAAAATAATTGATCCTCTAGTCAGAGCGAGGTGGCCATCTTTGGCTTATAATTCAAAGGGTTTGCCGGCGATTGCATACTTTGACGATAATTCTGATCGGCTTCTTTACACAAATTGGGATTACTTTGGTACAGAAACAGAAAATGTTAAGATATTTACTGATTCTGAAGTGAAGTTTTTTATCCCTCAAGATGATTCGCTTGGTGATACTTGGAAAGGACCTTCCTCATCATTTGATGATTCTTCCTGGGATATTCTGGATCAGCCTGTTGGTTTCGAAACGCCAGGTGGACCAATTGAAAAATTCATTAACTCTAATGTAGAGGAAGAAATGAAAGGATTGAATACAAGTGCTTACTTCCGATATAAGTTTCAATATAACCCAGAATTGAGTTTAATATCAGATATATCTTTAAGTGTCATAGCGGATGATGGATTTGTGGCTTATCTAAATGGAGTAGAAGTGTCCCGCAAGAATGCGCCGTCTAATTTGAGTTGGGACTCTAAAGCAACTTCATCTCAAACTGATGCTTTTCTTCTATCTAATCCTACTTTTATAAAATCAGATTTAAGCGGTTTAATTAAAAGCGGAGAAAATATAATTGCTGTTCAGGGTTTGAATGTTAGCAAGGGAAGTGCTGACTTTTTATTAGAATTAGAATTAAAAATTAATGAAATAAAACCTGATTCAGTTAAATACCACACTGTTACTCAAACAACAGAAGTTGATCCTAATCGAGATACTGATGGTGATGGTCTGTCTGATCTTGTAGAGACTGGTACGGGTGTGTTCGTCTCTGAAACAGACACTGGAACTAACCCAAGGAATCCGGATACAGATGGTGACGGTCTTATTGATTCAACTGAAAGTAATACTGGGACCTTCATTTCGGAAAAAGACACAGGAAGTGATCCTCATAATCCAGATTCGGATAAGGATTTTATTTCTGATTTTACTGAAGTGAATAATGGTACCGATCCTAATAAAGTTGATACAGATGGAGATGGTTTAAGTGATCTTGAGGAGACAAATACCGGTAATTTTGTTTCTTTGAGCGAGACAGGAACTGACCCAAGGAATCCGGATACAGACGGTGATGGTTTAACTGATTCATATGAATTAGGAATAGGTAGATTTTCAATTATTTCAGGTTTTTATAATTGGGATTCAGCACGTCAAGATGCACTTTCAAAAGGTGGTGATCTTGCCGCTTTTTCGAATAAAATTGAATGGGATAGTGCGTTTAAGTCTATCGGTGGTATAGGTGCTATAGAAAAATTTTCAGGAATTTGGATTGGAGCTACAGACCGAGATGAGGAAGGTCAATGGAAATGGGTCACAGGTGAGGAAGTGACAATAAATCAATGGTCAGAAGGTGAGCCAGATAATTTTTTGGAAGCTGATGTTGCTGAAATTGGTGGAGGGCTAAGTTCTGCTGCAGGATTTATTTTAGATGCTCCATCCGTATTTATTAGAGCTGGATATCTTTTAGAGATTGGTTTTTCAAGTAACCCTATGGATCCAGATTCGGATAAGGATGGATTTACAGACGGTGAGGAGAATAAAGCAGGCACTGACCCGCTTTTGGCAATTAGCACTCCAGGTCCATCTCCAATAATAGAAGGTATTGTCATTGAAGCGATTGAGGGTTTAAGTGAGGGGATAGAGGTTGGGGTTTTGAATCCTAGTCACCCTAATGGAGATTTGGTTGATCTTTCTTTGATTGAGAACCCTGACCATGATGGGGATGGTAATCTTGCCTTCTTATTAAATGACCTAAAGATCTTAATAAATGACAGTGGTGATTTTGATTTTGAATCAAATGAGACTGTTCAGGTTCAAATTAAAGCGACTAGTGTTAATTCTGTTCCAGTGATTGTTTTAGTAGAGGTGAAACTTAAGGATAATCGTAACGAAGACTTTGATGGAGATGGGATTATTCAATCTGACGAAGAGGATATTTATCAGACAAGTGATTTATCTAATGATTCAGATGGTGATGGTTTAATGGATTCATTTGAAATTGGGTATGGAAGATTTCAAATAGTTAAAGGTAGCTTTAGTTGGAATTCCGCCATTGCTGATGCAGAGTCTAAGGGTGGAAGGTTAGCTACGTTTGCCTCTCAGGGCGAATGGGATATTGCCATTAGTAATCTAGGAGATAATCCATTTAATGATTTTAAAGCAGTTTGGATAGGTTTAATTAAAAATGATCAGTGGGCTTGGCTTGATGATAGTGAATTTGACTTTGATAGATGGGCGAGTGGCGAACCAAGAGATTATGATAGAGCCAAGTTATATGGTAAATCTAGAGGAAGAACACCTGGTTATTGGTATGCCGAAAGAAGTAATATAAATTCAGATGGATACTTTTTGGAATTAGGATATACGACTAATCCAGCAAAAGCAGACACTGATAATGATGGAGTTAATGATAAAGATGAATCTGATTCAGGAACAAATCCTACGGTTCCAGATCAAATATTTTTAGATGATATTGATCGTGATGGGTGGGAGGACGAAACTGAATTATTATTTGGAAGTGATCCTAATAATTCTGAGAGTGTGCCTAATTTTCAATTGAAGGTTGAGATTAAGGGCACAGATATAATTGAACTACTTTTTCCTGGTGCTAAACAAGAAACCTATCAAGTCCAATTATCTAAAGATTTCAAGAATTGGATATCAATGAAGAATTTAATTATTGGAAATGGTAAGACTGTTAAGCAGTCATTTCCAATATCCAAAGGTTCTCAATATTATAGAATCAAAAAGAATTAGGTGATTGGCTTAATGAAGGGTTCTTATATTAATTTAAATAAAGCGGAGTGAGAAATGAACCAAAAGCAACTTTGTAGTAAGTTTTGTCATTTGTTTACAAGAGACTAGTTTAGCGTTAATGAGAAGGCATGAGTTTAACTAGAAGTTACATCGGAGAATGTGAAAATATTCTAAAATCCATTAATGATCAGCAGGAAGTAATATTAGAAGTAGCTCATCGATTTGCTGAAACTATACTCAAGGGTAGGGTAGTTCATTTGTTTGGATCAGGGCATTCTAGGATAATGGTTGAAGAGATGTGGCCAAGGTATGGTTCATATCCTGGATTTAATCCAATTGTTGAGCTTTCACTTACATTTCATAACCAGGTTTCTGGGTCTAATGGTCAGCGCCAAGCTATGTTCTTGGAGAATGTTAGTGGTTTTGCTTCTAGAGTTTTAAGAAACTTCGATATTAGTGATGAAGACTCTGCTCTAGTTGTTTCTTCAGGAGGTTGTAACATTGTTCCCGTTGAGATTGCTGAAGAGTTTCAAAAATTAGGTGTATGGGTTGCTGGGATAGTCAGTTTAAAACATTGTGAAGGTAGTAAAAGTAAAAGAGAAGATGGTAAAAAGTTGACTGATTTTTCTGATCTTGTATTGGATACAGGTGCTCCTCTGGGGGACTCTATGATAAACATTGAAGGACTCGAAACACCAGTTTCACCAGGGTCAACAGTTGGAGGATGCGTTATCATTAATTCACTTAAAGCAGAAATTGCCAAGTTGCTAATCGACGCAGGAAAAACTCCAAAAGTTCTTACTTCAGGGGCTATTGTTGGTGATGAAAAAGCGACTCAACTTTTTGAAGCTGCTTATGACGAGCATTCAAGGAGGATGGCAACTTTGTATTCTGGTCTTGGTCTGAATGAATAATGTGAGTGTGGTAGTTTTTACTCCTAAGGCGAAAGGTTCACAAGTTTAGTTGGCTTTTAATAGGCCAAAAGAAATCAAATATTTGTATTCGAGTTGCCTCATTCATTTCTAGAGATGAATGAACAGTAAACATCAAAGCATAGAAAACTAAACGGCCAATTGAGTAGGCAATAATAGGGGTGAATATTTGTCCAATAAGTAGTGATAATATACCTTTAAATATTAAACCTTTGAAGACTGCGATGATTCCAAGAATTAATCCAATTACTAAAAATGGGGAAAGGATAAATAAAATAGATTCACCAAATTTAACTGAAGCTTCTAGTGGGTTATAAATGGAGTTTTTTAAGCTAAAAACAGATACAAAAATTATGGCAAAAGCATATATCCACCAAGATTTAGAGATAATTTTTTCTGCAGAATTTAGCTTTTTTAATTGTATCGAATTAGCCACGGCTTGAGCCTGCGCAGCCGAATAAGAGATAGCGTTTTTATCCAATTTTGGCATTATATCTTTGCCGCTGCCTCTAAGTTTTATCACGCAAAGAATTTGAGTCTTTTAAGGATAAATTCAAGTTTTAGAAGTTACACAAGAGTTGAATTTATGTTAGCTATTAACGTTAAGGGTCTTATGGGTGTATTGGTTCTGGTTTAGTCACTATCACCTTAATAATCTACAGTTTAGGTGTGGGTTTTTTTCTCTAGAAAATAG
>CEQX01018344.1_pt1 | contig 12191 bp, 8 predicted proteins | sample 356261 | NCBI WGS metagenome assembly CEQX01 (sample SAMEA2621076, study PRJEB7988) | marine metagenome | isolation source: saline water (ENVO:00002010), including | reverse complement strand
GGGCGATCATTGAAGACCTGCGACCCAATATCTATGACCCAGTAGAAGGGACCACGATTGCCGATGCTGAAGTCGAACGTCAATCAAGAAAAACACGACTTGTAGATGTTAACTGGGTTTGCGATGATGGAACTGAAATTGTCATTTCTACAACCCGCCCTGAACTCATATGTGCATGTGGCGTTGTCGTCGTACACCCAGATGATGAACGTTATACACACTTAATCGGAAAAACAATTCAATTGCCCCTGCCTGTTGAAGGTCGTAGTACTTCTGTTGAAATTCAAGCACATGCTTCAGTCAAATCTGATTTTGGTTCAGGTGTGCTGATGGTGTGTTCTTTTGGTGACCAAAATGACGTTGCTGTATTCCGAGAACTTGGATTAACACCATTCCAAGCCATCAACTTAGACGGCAAAATGACCCAATTGGCCGGTCCATTTGCAGACATGAAGGTTTACGAAGCTCGTAATGCAGCAATCGAAATGCTCGAAGAACAGGGTAAAATCGTCAATATCGTCGAACGTGAGCAAGAAATACCGGTCTCGGAACGGGGTAAAAATCCAGTTGAAATTATCCTGCTCAAAGAATGGTATGTTCGTCAAACACATGCTCAAGATAGAATGCGAGAGCACATCGATGACATCGAATTCCACCCACCCCGAAACAAACAATTTCTACTTGATTGGATGGACAATATCAGTATTGACTGGCCAATTTCAAGGCGACGTTGGTATCACACAGAGATTCCAATTTGGTACAGTGAGGACGGCACAAAAATCGTTGTACCTCCAACTGGCACTTACGTCCAACCGTGGTGTCAGTCACCTCCAGAGGGTAGCCAAGTATTGGAGAGGGTTACTCGAGAAGAACTCGGCTCATATGATTCGATGAAATCGGAACTTGGCACGCTTATTGGAGAGGAAAAGGTATTCGATACATGGATGGATTCTTCAAACTCAAACCTATTTGTAAGCGGTTATCTCAACGAACCCGAGGTTTTTGCGAAAGCTTTCCCAACCGCATTGCGACCTCAAGGGAAGGAAATTGTTCGAACATGGCTCTATTACACACTGCTCAAATCCCACCTTCTCCTTGACAAACCAGGATTCAAGCATGTTTGGATTGATGGTTTGGGGATGGACCCATGGGGTCGAAAAATGAGCAAGTCACTCGGGAATGGTATTGACGCTGATTCTGTACTTGAATGTGGAGCAGGTGGTCGCACAGGTTCTTGGAAAGTAAAGGGTCCCGAAAAAACCGTTAGCCTGCGAGCGAATAAAATCGGTAGCGAATGTTTCCGACTGTGGAAAGCATGCGATGCCCAAGTAGGTGACGACTTCCATATCAACCCCGAAGAAATCGAAAAGAAGTATTTTGGAGTTTTGACAAAACTGTTCAACGTTGCTCGTTTTGCATCTCAGTTTGAGATTCCAGAAGATCTTGAAAATGTCCCAGAGAATCTTGCAATTGAAGATCGATGGATTCTTGCAGAATTCAGTGAAACAATGGATAGTGTGAAAACTGCGTGGGAGAACCTCGACATTTACAGCGCAACTCAAGCACTCAAGACCTTTGGTACCGGTGTTTTACCAAGCCACTATCTAGAGATGGTGAAATCACGACTTTATGATGATGACATGGCTGCTTCGTGGACTCTCCACCGTATTGTTCGTGACTTTATGTCTGCATTTACACCTGTATGTCCATTTTTCACCCACCACATTTCAGAAACCCTCTATGGCCGTACTGCTGTTGAAGTCGATGTATTTCCAGTTCCCGCCGACCCATCTGTCGGACTTGGGACGAAACAGGGAGACCACTTACGTTCTCTTTCTGCTTCAGTTCAATCCTTCAACGGAGACACATGGAATGCGAAAAAGGAACAAGGCATTTCACTGAACCAACCAGTTTCAGGCATCGACATTCCAACTGAATTGGCAGATTTCAATGCGATTCTTACCCGGATGCATCACTTGGAATAATCATTCTTCTTCACGAAGATGGAGCATTGACTGACGTGTTGGTGGCATATCGAGTTGCCCTAAACGAAAACCAACTAATCGCAAACCCCGATTATGTTGAACATTGGTCGCAAATAAATCGTCTGCCAATCTCAAGAACACATCTGGCTCATCCATAGCGACAGGAATGGAGCGACCATGGGTGTGCGTTTCAAAGCCAGTGTAACGGATTTTAACTTCAGCTAAACGACCTGAAATACCCATCTCTTTCGAACGTTTCAACACACGCTCGGTCAATGAGCGTAACACTTCAAGAACGGCTTCGTGGTCTGTCTGGTCGGAGGAGAACGTTCGCTCTTTACCGATAGACTTTCGACTTCTCAATTGACTTACTTCAGAACTTGTTGCGCCGTCAACAACCTGCATGAGCCACGCAGCAAAGCGTTCACCTGTCATTCTACCAAGTGCAATTTCACCCAAGACATAGGCTTCATCGACTGTAACAAATCCCCATTCTGCAAGTTGTGTAGCCCTTTTTGGGCCAATACCTGGAACTTCTCTCAATGACCTTCCTTCAAAAAAATCACCAATTTCGTCGGGCAAAATTCTGAAGATTCCCTTGGGCTTATTCACTTCACTCGACATCTTAGCAAGAATCCTTGTCGGTGCAATTCCAAAAGATGCTGTGAGACCCACCTCACTCTCAATGCGGTCTTGAAGGGTTCGACAAAGTGCATATGCAGCATCCCAATCGCCATGTACCTCCTCAGTGATATCCAAATACGCCTCATCAATACTTGCTTTCTCAAAATATTGAGCCGGTTCTTTGAGAATTTTCATCACTTGGCGGGAGGCTCGACTGTACAAACCACGGCTACCCCGGATGTAGTGCCCTGGACCGAATGGATAGCCTGGACAGCGGCGCCAGGCTTCGCTTACTGGCATGGCTGAACGTATACCGAAAGCACGCGCAGCATAGTTGCATGTTGAAACGATTCCTCGCCCTCGACCACCCTGAGGATCCGAGCCAATAATCAACGGTTTTTCTGGGTCAAGGCCGTGATGAAGGATTTCAACAGCAGCAAAAAAAGCATCGAGATCGCAATGCACTAAGATTCGCTCTTTGGAAGATGCCGAATCCTCTCGAACAGATTCAGGACCTTCCGACATGATGTGATAATGTTGGCTAAGGTGCTTGAAGTTGATGTATTCCTCACAGATATGAATCTCCATGTTCGGAGTCAAAAAGACCAATTTTTCGAGGGGTTGAAACTCTCTCGGTAAATCTTCCAAAGGTTGTGAAAAAAGTTTTTTTCGAAGGCGGTTGGCATGTGATAAAAGACGCATGCTTTGGATTTTTCAAGTACGGACATCTATGTTTAAGATGACCCACGGTAAAAGGAAGTGAAAGTATCATTCAAGTAAATGTGAATTGACGGTCGTATCGGCTTTCTTCCCGTCGAGGACAGCCATCACTGCTTGAGCAATGTCAAGACCTACACGTGCTTGTGCTTCAAGCGTTGCAGCGCCAATATGTGGTGTTCCATGAAAATGAGGGTGTTGAATGAGTTTGTTCCCAGCAGGCACCGGCTCGACTTCAAAGACATCGAGGGCTGCTGATGCCACCTGACCAGAATTGAGTGCCTCGAGAAGAGCGTCTTCATCAATGATCCCTCCGCGTGCACAATTGACGATATGATTACCACACGGAATCCCATCGGGAGACTTCCCCGGCATCAAAGCGATACGTTCGGCGTTTACCAGATGATGAGTTTCATTATTGTAGTTGCAGTGAACCGAAATGTGAGTACAGGTTTGGAACAATGTGTCGACCTTCTTGTGAAGACTCGTGTTTTGTGCTTTCGCAACTTTTGCTGGCAAATATGGGTCATATGTGTGGACATTCATGCCAAATAACTGAGCAATAGAACCGACGCCCTGTGCAATGCGACCGAAACCAATCAGACCGAGATTTTTACCTGACAGTTCAGTTCCTTTCATGGCTTTTTTCTCCCATTTGTCCAGCCGCATACCGCGGTCGGCACGAGGAATATGACGAAGGCAAGAGAGTAAATGTCCAACTGTGAGTTCAATTACCGACTGGGTAGAGGCTCGTGGTGCATTTACTACGGGGATACCTGCTTGTGCAGCAGCCTCGATGTCAATATTGTCGACACCTACTCCTGCACGCCCAATGACTTTCAAACGACCGCCTGAATTTTCAATGATATCTCGCGGAAGTTTCGTGGCACTGCGGACGATGATTGCATCAAAATCAGTAAGGGCTCCATCGCGTAATGCGTCTTCTTCAATGAACTCGAGAATGACCTCATGACCTGCTCTTTCTAAGAAAAAAACTGCATCAGATGCCATGCCATCGGTAACAGCAATTCGCGCCATGGACAGTGACATTCGCACACAGACCATCAACCTTAGCCAAACAGTGGATTCGAACCCGATGTTTGAAACACTCCAACACAGTGGCCGAGATGAGACAACATGGCGACTGTTGATTCAAGCACGCTCATTTGGGCAGCAGGTTTGCTGTCAATACCACTGCTGCTCGCATTACCGATGCGGCTTGGGTGGAGAGTGTTCATTGGAGTCGGCCATGAGGCCTCACAATATCGCAATACTGTCTTACAAATAATCGATGCAGGACGTCAAGTAGCTCCCTTTAGGGCAACATTGGATGACATTGCGAGAAGTTTGCACATTCGCCCAAGCCATCAAAGGCTTATCGAAGCTGACCTCTTTCATCCACTGACGCTCTCGCACTTCATCCTGCTGCCTGCAATTATCATATTTCCATTGGCGGTGATAATGGCTTTGCCAGTCATTATGATCGGTTTTCCAGTATTACTGGTCATTGAATACATCTTCATCCGAAAAGGAATACTCGTCAAAGGCCTAAAAACGATTGAAAAGATAATGCATTGGCAGATCATTCACATCCCTAAACCACACAGAGGACTCGCTGAGGACAAAGCCAAAATGAACGAGTTTTCGCAACATGTTATACACTTCAATCACGTACCTCAAGGTGCCTTTCTGGGACTTTTCGCTTGGCTGATTGTACACTGGACGCTTAATTTAGAATCTTGGGGCATTGAAATTCTTCTCTCAACAGGTCTCTACATTATCCTTCTCGGAGTTCTTGGGGTACTCAATGCTGCTTTTGAATCTGATTTGGTATTTGTAGATCCATCAAAAGGACGTTTAGTACCTGTTGATCAGTGGTTAGAAAGTATTCTCAAACCACTTGTAGGAATCGGATTGTTGTTCCTCATCGGAAGAAACCTTCTGGATGAAGCAAGAGACGGGAATGCAGTCTTATTTGCATTAACTGTGCTTACACTCTTGTATAGTGCTGCAGTTGTTGGAATCGCTTTTCGATGGGGATATTCAATTTGGAGAGGGTCATATGTCCGAGACGAATTTGGTGTTCAAGTCATCGATACATTGAACCCTCTTTCCTACGACTTGACACGTTCAAAAGGAAGAATCGAGTTTCATGTTCGAATGGTCATGAAGGAACGTTTGACTACGCTGAGTGACACCACTGTTGAACAACTGAGTTTTGCAGATTTACAGGAGTTGCCGTCAAGTGAAAATCGAGGAAAAATACCCGACAATCCCCTGTGATAACGAATCGAGTTCTGCATCGATTGAAGAGCCCTTCGCATCTGCTGAGTTCAATTCATCCAAGGAATGTCATCAGGAATTTCTGCAAAAAGGTTTGCTGGTAACGCTGTTTTGATTTTTGACACTGAACCTAATCCAGCGGTGACTTTGTGTTGCCATGCTTGATATTCATCAAATGATTTCATGGCAAGAATCGGATTGTTTTGACGATTCCAATCGAGCGTTTGGAATGCTGTGCCTGGTGGTTCATGGCCTGAACAAACCAAGAGTTCACCAGATAGTGGTTCCAACTTTTGGAGTGATTCCCAATGTGACATTAACCGACCACTCGGCAAATCGTCGCGTCCCGCTCCTCCTTCCCCCGTAAAGAGGAAGTCACCGGTAAACAAATGCGATGGAGATTCAAGAACAACGTGGTCGTTTGTGTGTCCTGGGACATGATGAGCCTTGAGGGGGATTGACCCAATCATCAACACTTCTTCTTCGTTGAGGTAGCGGGTAACACCTAAGCAAGCTGTGTCTTTCCACATCACATACTCGCATCCAGTCTTTTCACTCAATGAATAACAGGCAGTAATGTGGTCAGCGTGAGTGTGGGTAGCGATAGCGAACCCAAGTGAAAAACCACGTCGCTCAAGCATCTCGAGATAGGTCTCCATGAAATCAAAAACTGGATCTATTAAAGCGGCGATTTTCGAGTCAGAATCTGCTAAAAGGTATGTTTTCGCCCAGCCGGATTCGTTGAGTTGTTCAAACTCCATAAAACAGCCATTGGGCACATGTACTTGAACAATGCCATGTGCAGTGTATGTTTTTCATGCGAGCATTGATGAAACATGGGGGGAACCGACATACATGCATCCCGTCGAAGTGATTCACCTTGAACACGACGGGAAAGTGCTCCTCGTCGACGAGGAAGGAAACGGTCCGCATATTCCAATTCAGGGGCGTCAAAAAGTTTTGAATCCGTTACGTATGCCGACAGCAGAGGAAATCAAAAACTTAGGAATTGAGTGGCAGGCAATTCGGGAGACTCGAATTATTTTTGGTGACATGGTTTACCGTGTTGTCAAAGGTTACCCTAAAATTGACTGGCCGAAAGATTGGGCTTGGAAAGATGCACTTATTGCCGACAATTCAGTACACCCTGTTGCAAGAGAAGCCGTGTATCGTTCGATTCACAGACTCGTATCGAAAGTCATGATTTGTAACCATGAAGGAGATGTTTTGCTTGGTAAAGTCGAAAGAGGGCACTTTAGAGGATTTTGGACGCTGCCGGGTGGCTACATGGACCACGATGAACACCCGAGTATTGGCTGTGTTCGAGAGACACTTGAGGAAATTGGACTCAGTATTGTCTTAGAGCAACATGAGCCCGTCATTACTCAGAAAATTTTTACCGATGAAGGGATATCCTTTGTTTCATTCACCTACCGTTCTGTATGGGATGGAGACATTTCTACGCTCAAATTACAAACTGAAGAGATTTCGGAGGTTCAGTGGTTTTCACCTGAAAATGCACGTGATGTAGCCGTATCGCATTTCGATAAAGAAGCACTTAGAACGCTTACTTGAGCGAGCATGCTGTGTATTGAATACTCCCGTAGAAATGGTCGTACTCAGGCGCCAACACTTTTTCGTGCCGCATCCAGTGCATCATCAAGACCATCAGGGTTTGAGCCACCACCCTGGGCCAAAGTCGGGCGACCACCGCCACCGCCGTTGATATGCGGAGCGATTTCACGAAGCAAATTTACCGCATCATAACGTTCACTTGCGATTGTGTTTTCAGTAACTGCAATCATCAATTTACCGCCACCTTCTCGAGAACCAAGAACGGCAAGAGATGGTTTGTTGGCATCGAGTGTAAGTTCTTTGAGCATTTTTGTCATTTTCTTCAAATCGCCTGTGACTTCCATAATCACGACACGAACTCCATCCACATCTGAAGAATCAGAGCCGCCGCCGGTTGTTCGTAACCGCACAATTTCTGCTTCGAGTTGCTCAATTTTCTTTCGTTGTTCTTTCCATTCTGAGTAGAAACGATTTGTAGCATTTGGTAACTCATGGGGAGGAATTCCGAAGGTTTCACTGGCCTTTCGTAACAATGCATCTTGATTACGGGCATAATTGAGTGCTGCTTGTCCCGCAACAATGTGAAGGCGTTCCACGCCGTCTTGGACTGCCGCAGAACGAACAATTCGAATTGAACCAATTTGTCCGGGTTCATCGTGGTGCGTCCCACCGCACGCTTGGATATCATGGTCTGCGATGCGAATAATTCGAATCGAACTACCTTTAGGTGCGCCACCCTGATACAAGTCGAAGCCATACTTCTTATCGGCATCTTTTCGATTAAGTTCAGTTTTTTCTGTACGTTGTACTTGGCCAATAATTTGATTGGATAATGATTCGATTGCATCCAAATCTTCACGATTCAAACGATTGAAATGTGTAATGTCGAGACGACCAGAATCAGCGGATTTGTTCGAACCTGCTTGGTAGATGTGAGGGCCTAAAATTCGACGGGCAGCACCACCAACGATGTGAACAGAGGTGTGATGATCCATCAATTGTTTACGACGGTTCCAATCAAGGCTGCCATGAACTAAATCGCCCGTTTCAAAACTGCCTGTAACCAAGTGTATGATATGATTACCAACCTTTCGAGTGTCGAGAACTTGATGATTCGTCGAATCGGTGGAGAGGCGTCCATAATCTCCTTCCTGACCACCGCCTTCTGGATAGAAACAAGTTTTGTCAAGAAGAACGCCGTGAGTTGCTCCTTCGGGTAAATCTTCACCAACGAGTGGGAGGCATGCCAAAACGCTCGCATCAAATTCCCTTTGATGAACGTCTTCGTAGTACAACGGCACCGTTGGAGGTAATTGAGGAACTGAATCGACCAACGGTTTTTCAGCAACTGCTTGTGCGGCTTGTTTCGCTAATCGTGCATGGCGTTCAGCCATTTCAGCAGCAAAACCTGTACGGATTTGAACGTTTTTCCAACCAGCGTTTTTGGCGAGTGTGACAACCATATCCGGGGCTAAACCGTGAGAATCGTTGAGGTTGAAAAGAATCTCATCTGGTATGTGTTCTGAGTCTTGAGGTAAATCCTTGAATTGTGTGTTGATAGCATTGTTTCCTTTTCGAATCATTTCGATATAGCGCTCTTCCTCAAGTTGAAGTATTCCAAGTAAACCATCTTGGGTTTGCTTCATCACCTGACCTCCAAGGTTAACTGAAAGATGATGGTGTGCAAGTTCTGCAAGAGAAATCTCCAGGCCAAGATCATCGCGCAAACGAAGGGTTCGACGAGCTAACATGCGCGCAAGGTATCCAGCCTTCGCATTGGATGGAACAAGTCCGTCCCCCAGCATGTGGCTTAGAGCATGAAGGTGGTCTGGGATAGCATAGATTTTCGAAAGTGGCTCTGTCACGGCGGAGAATTGTTCAGAAGTAACAACGATACCGCGCTCTTCGAGTCGTCGAAGGAATGTTGACTGGAGTTCATCAGCATCGACGCCAGGTTCAATATTCATGATACCGTTTAGACGGCTCATTTCGCCGAGTAATGCATTCAAATCGAGGTCTGGCCATTGTGAGGTGAGCGATGAAAAGCCAACCATTTCTTTGAGCCACGAAACCGTGTCGGGATAAATCGCTTCATAGATTGTTGGCGTGCCAGCCGCAGCCCAACAAAAGCGTTCCAAGCCGTAACCTGTGTCGATAATTTGTAAAGGCATTTCTCGATAAGTGTCTCCCTTCAGTTCGATCTCACCGTCAGGGTGTTCTTCAAGATTCATGAAGACCAATGTTGCTAATTCAAGTCCACCAACAATTACTTCAACTGCGGCACCAGCATTTCCCCCTCCACACCATGGGTTTTCGACATAGGTAATTTCATTGGAAGGAATGTTGAACGTTTTCGTCAACAAATCATGACAATGCTGAACACACTCTTCCATCCAGTAATACATTTTACCTTCATCGGGTCGATTGAATACGTGGTGTGCCATCATCTCAAAAGTAGTCAAGTGCCGTCCAGAGCGGCCCACTGCATCAACATCAGTCAAACGAATACATGGTTGAGAAATCGTCAAGGGATTTGCGGGAGGTTCAACTTCTCCAGAAGTGACGTGGGGCTGGAAATCGGCAATTGAAGCAATTGTCAAATGTATATCGTCTCGCCACCGAGCCAACACTGGATATGGATCTATTCGAGTGTGCTCAATCTTTTCAAAAAAGGATAGGAATGCCTCTCGCATTGCATCTTTCAACGCTTTCCCTCTCATGGAGAATCCTTCAATCAACGGAGCGCCGATGAACGTATACTCGTCCTCTGACGTATCACCACAGGTATCACGAGTCGAGTCAGTAGTCCAAAACCATAGGCCGGAAATTCGGCATTGCTTACGAACATAACCTTCGTTCTTGAAGACAGCTAAATCAATCGGCGGCAATCCCATATGACGCAGTCCCCCCAAGGTTACAACTTGCCCACCGAGCGACACCCCTTGAAACCTATGGGTCTTTTTAGACAGAAATGAAGAACAATGCTCAAAGGTAAATGTCTCGAGCAACATACATGTCCGATGATTGGCGTCGCTACCTCTCCGATGAAGGGGATGGCACGATGAGAATCAAGGCACATGGGCGAATGAAGGTCGATGCACGTCTCGTTACAGATGAAATCCATCTGAGAAAACATGCTGACGACCGAGGTCCAGAACAGCTCATCAATGCTGCGAGTCTGCCAGGAATTGTTGGTGAAGCATGGGGCATGGCAGATTGGCATTTCGGATATGGCCTACCCATAGGTGGGGTTATTGCCACTGACACTGAGCATGGCGAATATGGTGGTGCAATATCGCCGGGTGGTGTTGGTTTTGACATCAATTGTGGAGTCAGAATGCTGGCGCTAGACGCAACTGCAGATGACATTCCAAACCTCAAAAAACTCGCTGGCAGATTAGCAGGGCGAATACCTGCTGGCGCATCAGGCAAAGGTGGTGTTGAAATAACGCTTGCAGATCTTGAAAATATTATCCAAGGTGGTGCATCTGCAGCAGTAGAACTCGGCTATGGTTACGACGAAGACTTACAGCATTTGGAATCAAATGGTATTCTCCACACCGAAGATGCGGAGATATCTCAACGGGCAAAAGAACGCGGCCTGCGAGCACTCGGTACACTGGGCAGTGGAAACCATTTCCTTGAACTGCAAACCGTTGGAAAAACTGTAGATAAGAACACTGCAGAAAAGTGGGGATTGTATGACGGTCAACTTGTTGCAATGATTCATTCTGGTTCACGTGGACTGGGTCACCAAGTTTGCAGCGACCATGTTCGAAGTCTTGAAAGGCGATATAAACAACGAGGTGAGATTTGGGTTGATGAGGAATGGGGGTATGAAATTGCTGACAGACAACTCGCATCTGCTCCCTTTCACTCGCCTCAAGGTAAAGCCTATTTCGATGCGATGAATGCTGCTGCAAACTTCGCTTTTGCTAATCGTAGTACGCTTGCCCACCGTTTGCGAGAAGTTTTACGCCTTGAACTTGGAGTTGACGGTGAAGCGAGGACACTGTATGATGTATCCCATAACATTGCCAAAGTAGAAACCCATAACATTCACGGTGAAAATTGTCTTTGCTGCGTACATCGCAAAGGAGCTACTCGTGCCTTTAGTGGGGACAGCGGCGATATGGCAAAAACCAATCGAACTTTAGGCCAGCCAGTTCTAATTCCAGGTGATATGGGGACAGGGTCCTGGGTGATGGCTGGACCAAAAACAGGCCAAAATATTGCGTTTGGTTCTTCATGCCACGGTGCTGGAAGGGCATTATCAAGAAGTAAAGCGAAGCAAACAATTGATGGAAAGGCATTGAAATTGGAACTGGAAAAGAAAGGAATACGAGTTCATGCGTCTACGCCAAATGTGCTCTCCGAAGAAGCACCAGATGCTTACAAAGATGTTGATGAAGTCATACAGTTAACGCAGAATGCTGGATTGGCACGCCCCGTAGTGCGACTCAACCCACTTGCGGTAATCAAAGGATAATCACATGCAGTAATTTGTCCCAGGCTGATCGGGAATCGTAGGTGCAGCTCCGCTGTGCACGCCATCAGGTTCCTCGCAGATAACGCTCAATAACGTATTCACGAGGTCTTTCAATTCATCTACTTGGCTTTGAAGATCACGAACTCGTTGCCGCATCTCCACTTTATTTTCTTGCTCTCGCTCCATAATATCCCATCCAGAGAAGTCGCCTTCTCCGATATTATATTTGAAAAAATCACCTTATAGCCTTTGAGGATATTCCAAGACTTCAAAGGGTCTTTTTCTGTACCATTGAAAGACGCGAAGCGGTTATAATCAATGTATTGGTCGCCGTATTTACTGCCACCGTGGCTTAGCGGTATAGCACCTCATTGGTAATGAGGAGGTCGCGAGTTCAATTCTCGCCGGTGGCTCTCAATACCCCATTCTGTGCTAAATCTTGAGTTCGGTTGTAGATCTTGTAATGGCAAGAAATGGCGCCGAGAGAGAGATTTGAACTCTCGTGCCACAAGGACACG
>CEQX01157521.1_pt1 | contig 12207 bp, 5 predicted proteins | sample 356261 | NCBI WGS metagenome assembly CEQX01 (sample SAMEA2621076, study PRJEB7988) | marine metagenome | isolation source: saline water (ENVO:00002010), including | reverse complement strand
GGTAGAGTAACAATGGACGGTTTATCGGTCTATGAGAACGGTGAGCCACAAGCAGTGTTCAATTTCCCATGGACAGTTGGCAATACCTGGAGCTTTCGATTACTCGGACAGGATTGGTCGGCAAGCACCGATAACATCTACAACGGCGAAGTAACTGTTTCAGCGACATCAACCGAGGGCCACACCCTCAATTACGTATTTAGCGGTCAAGAGGGCTTCATTAAAAATTTACAGTGGACGAACAGTGAGGGTGTTGAGAACTTAGCAATGAACCTCAATCTCAAGCAAACCGGTTATACTGGTGATGTTTTCTTCTACCGTGCTGGCGATATTCACGACAATTTATATGAAGAAAATGACCAAGAAGTTTACGACACTTTCCTTGACGAAGGATACTCGCCAAATGAGGCTTGGGATACCTTGGTGTGGTATCTGGATGTTGAGATAAGTCAACAAGGTGGCTCTGGATCTCTGAGCATCAAGGATCACCAAGGCGCATCACCTCTGACCAGAGCGTGGGGTGCGGGAGCGACTGAAAAAGGGTCTTTTGGTACGATACCCTCAAATTCTGGTGAGCATTCAATCACTGTTACTGTTCGTGGTCAAGACTCCTTTGTCCATCTCAAAGTAGCTGGTGCTTTAGTACGCTCTTGGACTTTGTGAGGTGTCCGATTGCCAACCCTCATCATGATGCATGGAATGACTGGCGATGCCAGTATGATGCGCCCCTTTGCTGAAAAGATTCTTCCAGATGGTTGGACACTGATTGTCCCCGAAGCCCGCTACAACCATCCCCTTCGTGGTCGAACATGGTGGCGTTATGAGGATGAGGATGCTGATGCTACCCGTCGAATGACCCTTTCTCGGCGCGAACTTATCGATGTAGATTCATCGCTCTCACAATTGGAACAGTTAATCGCTGAACAAGCACCGTTAGGTCCTCTGGTTGTTGGTGGATTTTCTCAAGGTGGTGCGATGGCTCAAGAAATGTTACAGTTACCTCTTGCAGACAGAATTGTTGGTGTAGTCGCAATGGGTACACGTCTTGTGAGAGAGATGGAACTGCGAATCCGTCTTGCTGAATTAGAGCCGAAACACTTGTTTTGGATGCACGGAGAGAAGGATTTGCGAGTTTCAATCCAAGATGGTTGGGCAGTTGCTCACGTGTTTGAATCTGCAGGTTGGGCAATGGAATTAATTGAACATCCGAAAGGACATATGATTCCAATGGAGCACCATGAATCCTTGAAAGAGTGGTTAACTGCCTTGTCGCAGATAAGGTTGTAATTGATCATATCCACCTATGAACACCGGTTGTTCGCCTCGAATATCAAGGATAACAGGTACGGTTCTGTGGCCCGTTGCTTCGACAATTGACTGCCTTAGATTCGGAATTTCGTCAAAATTGTATTCAGTATATGAAAGTCCTTTGCGGTCAAGTAAACGAGTTGCAGCGGTGCAATATCCGCAGAAGTGACCGGTGTAGATGAGGAATTGAGTTGAACTTGAGTGAACATGCTCAAAGAGTATTTCTTCGCCCATACTATGTGATTATCGTCACTCTACTTGAGGCTATGCACGAAGCGTAATCACCTGGTATTTATCATCCTCATTTGGAGCTGTGAATGATGATTTGATTGTAGAAATCACATGTTTTGTTTTTTCCGGGTGCACACGGAAAACTTTGGTTTCGATGCCCAAGTTCGCAGCTCTTCGACTCAACACTTCTGCGGTTAATGTTCCAAATCCATGAACTCCGTTGATCGCAGCCCCTGCTTCAGTTCCCTCTCTTTGATTACCGTTTATTGAAGAGTAATCGGTGATGATGGTCATTTTCTTCGATACGTAATGTTCAATCTCATCAAGCGCCTCCCGAACTAATGTGATTGTGCCATGCAGTCTTTCAACAGGGTCTGTTGATTGGTTATCGTATGTCTCAACCATTACAACATCTGCCATTTCCACTGTTTCAACTTGGATACACCCCTCTGTTAACAGGGTGTCCAAAAGTATCCCTCCACGACCATAGTATCGTAGTCGCGTCATAGTAATTCCAACGGATTCTAAGTCATCTTCTTTGCCCTCTCACAGGGTCGAAAGTATTATTTCAAAGCGGGTTGAAAGAGAGCATTATGATTGGTGAGCACTGCGAATTGAAACGGAAGGATAAAAAGACCGCTCTCCGTCCTATAATCATGCTAGCGGAGCGTACGCACAAGTTTGCCTCTTTTGTGGCCCTGTTGATGTTTTTAATGTCATCAATTTCTTCCGCTCAAGTTATGTTCATCGACCTTGAACTCGATGATGAAAATCAGGCTTTTGCAAACGGACGTTCTGATACAGATGGGGATGGAGTTCTTGATTCATCAGACGATTGTTTAGATGGAATTACTGGATGGACATCATCGGCTTTAACCGATCACGATGGTGACGGGTGTAAAGACGATACAATCGAAGATGACGATGATGATAACGATACAGTTGATGATGATGATGACGACTGTCCTAAGGGCGCTACTGGTTGGGTTTCTGGCTCTGCAAATGATAACGATGGTGACGGATGCAGAGATGCTACTGAAGACCCTGATGATGACAATGACGGTATCGCAGATGGTTCTGATTCGTGTCAAGTCGGAGATACGGGTTGGACTTCAAATTCACTCACCGACCTTGATGGTGATGGTTGCCGTGATGATGGCGCTGAAGATACGGATGACGACGGTGACACAGTCGCTGATGTAGACGACGGCTGCCCACGAGGCGAAACTGGTTGGACATCGGGGCCTGTATCAGACATTGATGGAGACGGTTGTAGAGACTCGACCGAAGATGATGATGACGACGGCGACGGGGTTGCCGATGGTAGCGATTCTTGTGCGACAGGCGCTACGTCCTGGACCTCGGGTCCTTCAACTGACCATGATGGCGATGGGTGTAAAGATGATTCAGAAGATCCTGATGATGACGGCGACGGAATAGTCGACCTGTCAGATAGTTGCCCTCTTGGCACGACTGGCTGGACTTCCAATGGTGCCACAGATTATGACAGCGATGGCTGTCAAGATTCGGGAGAGGATAATGACGATGACGATGATTCCATCAATGATAATTTCGATGATTGCCCGAAGGGCGACATCGGATGGAGCCCTACCGCCTTGAATGATCATGACAGTGACGGCTGTCAAGACGCAACTGAAGACAACGATGACGATAATGATGGTGTCTTTGATTCGTCAGACCTCTGTCCAACAGGGGATAAAGGTTGGACTTCAGACCAAGCCACGAATGACTACGATGAGGATGGCTGTTTGGATGCATCTGTCGAAGACCCCGATGATGATAATGACGGTGTTGTTGATACGAGTGATGATTGTCAAACAGGAGTCATGGGATGGACTTCTACGTCAGTTAACGACCATGATTCAGACGGTTGTCTTGATTCAGATACTGAAGATGGTGACGATGATAACGACGATGTATTAGACGTCGACGATGATTGTCCTACAGGTGACACCGGCTGGATCTCTGACCAAGCGACCACAGACCACGATGAAGATGGTTGTCAAGATTCGAATGAAGATTTGGACGATGATAATGATGGAGTAGCCGATTTGTTCCCCGATTTATGCCAAAAAGGCGATTTAGGATGGACTTCCTCTCCAGCCAATGACCACGACGGCGACGGTTGTCAAGATTCAACTGAAGATGATGACAAAGACAACGACGGCGTTCCAGACATCGATGACGATTGTGCCGATGGTGACACTGGATGGTCATCGAATAGTGGAACTGATAACGATGGTGACGGTTGTCAAGACGCATCATCAGAAGATGATGATGACGATAACGATGGTGTCCTTGATGGAAGCGACTCATGCCAAGCAGGAAATACTGGTTGGACTTCCAACCAACCGACGACAGACCACGATGAAGATGGCTGTCAAGACTCAAGTGAGGATTTAGACGATGACAACGACGGCGTTGCTGACTTATTCCCTGATGAATGCCAAACTGGTGATTTAGGCTGGACGTCCACACCATCCAATGATTATGATGGCGATGGTTGTCGTGATGCCACAGAGGATGATGATAAAGACAACGATGACGTTGACGATGTTGATGATGATTGCCCAGCCGGTGACAAAGGTTGGATTTCAACCAGCATGACTGACAACGACGGCGACGGCTGTCAAGACGCATCCAGTGAAGACACAGATGACGACAACGATGAGGTGACAGATACCAGTGACTCATGCCCCACTGGTGAGATTGGTTGGATTTCTGACCAAGCCACAACGGATTACGATGAAGACGGTTGTCAAGATTCGAGTGAAGACCCTGACGACGATAACGATGGAATTGCCGATTTGAGTGATTCCTGCCCGACAGGCACTTTGGGTTGGATTTCGTCATCGCCTTCCACAGACTATGATTCAGACGGATGTAAAGATTCAACAGAAGATGATGACACAGATAACGATACTGTGGACGATATTGATGATTCATGTGCACAAGGAGATTTGGGTTGGATTTCCAATCAGGCAACAACCGACCACGATGAAGACGGTTGTCAAGATTCGAACGAAGACCTTGATGATGACAATGATGGTGTAGTTGACTTGCACCCTGACTTGTGCCCGACAGGCGCACTGGGTTGGATTTCAAATTCCGGAAATGACTTCGATGGCGATGGATGTCGAGACAGCGATGAAGATTTTGACACCGATAATGATGATATTGACGATGTTGACGATGCTTGCCCGAACGGCGTGACTGGCTGGTTTTCAACCGTTTCGAACGACCATGACCAAGACGGTTGTCTCGATTCAAATACAGAAGACCCTGATGATGATAATGACGGAGTATTGGATACTGTAGACACCTGTCCTAAAGGAGCAACTGGATGGACTTCTGACCAGTTGACGACCGACCATGACACGGATGGATGCCAAGATTCAGGTGAAGACATTGATGATGATGACGATACTATTCTCGATATAGACGACGATTGCCAAACAGGCGATTTGGGTTGGATTTCTACTCAGGCAACGACGGACCATGACACGGATGGTTGTCAGGATTCGAACGAAGACCTTGATGATGACAATGACGGCGTTGATGATTTGAGTCCTGACCTCTGTCCTAAGGGTCAGATAGGTTGGGCCTCGAACCAAGCAACAAATGATCACGATGAGGACGGATGCAAAGATTCGCATACTGAAGACCCTGATGATGATAATGACGGTGTCATAGATGGAAACGACTTATGCCCGAAGGGTGAACTTGGTTGGATTTCAGACCTCACAAATGACCAAGACCAAGATGGATGTAAAGACGACACTGAAGACGATGATTCCGATAATGACACTGTTCCTGATGATGATGATGATTGTAATTCCGGGGCAATCGGCTGGATTTCTAACAGCGCAACTGATAATGACGGGGATGGCTGCCAAGATTCCGGGGAAGATACTGACGATGATAATGATACCATTCCTGATGTGGATGATACTTGTCCTGTGGGTGAAATTGATTGGACACCTTCTTCAGCTACTGACTATGATTCTGATGGGTGTAAGGACGACACCAGTGAAGACCCGGATGATGACAACGATACGGTCCTCGATGTCGATGACAGTTGTGGTCCACCAAGCGGCGAACTTGATTGGATTTCAACAAACGTAACCGATGTTGACGGAGATGGTTGTAAAGACGATGCTGAAGACTTTGATGATGATGGAGATGATATTTTAGACGTCGATGACCTATGCCCTGATGGTGAAATTGGATGGCTTTCTAGTTCTTCAACAGACCATGATTCTGATGGTTGTAAAGACACCACAGAAGATTTGGATGATGATAATGATGGCCTCGAAGATGTACTCGACGACTGTTCTCGAGGCGACTTAGGTTGGATTTCCGACCAAGCTACAACGGATTACGATGAAGACGGTTGCCAAGATTCCAGCTTTGAAGACCTTGACGATGATAACGATGACGTCTTAGACGCCGTAGATGATTGTCATTTCGGCAACTTGGGTTGGATTTCAAACCAAGCAACGACAGACCATGATGAAGACGGCTGTCAAGATTCACTCGAAGACCTCGATGATGATAATGACACTGTAGCCGATCTTGATGACGCTTGTCACTTTGGTAATGTTGGATGGATTTCGGTCCAAGCGACGACTGACCATGATGAGGATGGTTGTGAAGACGACTCACCTGAAGACCCAGACGACGACAATGACGGTGTTCTTGACGCCCATCCTGACCGTTGCCCGAAAGGAGAAATGGGATGGACTCCCACTCCAGCAACTGATTATGATGGTGACGGATGCAGAGACAGCACTGAAGATCTTGATAATGACAATGACGGCGTTGACGATGTTGATGATGATTGCATGAATGGCAACCTCAACTGGACTTCTGACCCAGTGGGGCCACCAGTCACCGACAATGATCAAGATGGATGTGAAGATGCAGACCAACTCGAAGACGACGATGATGATAACGACGGAATTGAAGATTCTTTAGACGACTGCCCTGCTGGTGATGTAGCTTGGAGCCCAGGTGCTACTACCGACTATGACAGCGATGGTTGTCAAGATTCGGGTGAGGACGACGACGATGATAATGACGGCATTCTTGACGATGATGATAACTGTGGCCCTCCATCCGGTGAACTGGGATGGACTTCAACGCCTTCAATTGATTACGATTCAGATGGCTGCCGTGACGCCAGCGAAGATAACGATGATGATAACGACGGCGTTGCAGATGCCGCAGATGATTGTGCTAAGGGTAATTTGGGATGGACATCAGGCCCGACTACCGATAATGATTCTGATGGATGCGAAGATGCAGACCAAACCGAAGACGACGATGATGATAACGACGGAATTATCGACTCATTGGACGACTGCCCTACTGGCGATGTAGGTTGGATACCTACTTCGTTGAACGATCACGATTCAGACGGCTGTAGAGATTCAACAGAAGATGATGATGATGATAATGACACAGTTGATGATATTGATGACGAATGTCCTAAGGGAGATCTTGGGTGGATTTCAGATTCAGTAGGCCCTCCAGTCACCGATAACGACGGCGATGGTTGTCAAGATATTTCCGAAGATATTGACGATGATAACGATGGCGTAACTGATGACGGCGATAATTGTCAATTTGATGTAAACGCGCTTCAAGAAGACTATGACAGTGACTTAGAGGGCGATGCGTGTGACGACGATGACGATAATGACGGCGTTGATGACGATGTTCCTGACCTTTGTCAACTTGGCACACTCGGTTGGACTTCAACTCCAGCCAATGATTATGATTCGGACGGATGCCAAGATTCGGGAGAAGATGGCGACGATGACAACGATACCGTCGTTGATGGTAACGACCTTTGTGCGAAAGGAATTCTTAATTGGATTTCTGACTCAACAACGGATTGGGATTCAGACGGTTGTAAAGACGATTCTCTTGAAGACAACGACGATGATAACGATACGATGATTGATTTGGTCGATCAATGTGACCCTGATTCGGGAGTAGACAGTGACCTCGGTTGGATTTCTGGTCCGATAACGGATTATGATTCAGATGGTTGTAGAGATCTCGGTGAAGACACAGACGATGATAATGACGGTGTTCTCGACAGCCATCCAGATCAATGTCCAATGAGTACGGTCGGTTGGATTTCAACACCTGCGACCGATAATGACGGTGATGGATGTTCAAATGCCAATGACACCGACGATGATAATGACGGTGTCGCAGATGATGTGGATAATTGTGTCTTCATTGTGAACCCCGGTCAAGGCGATTACGATGACGATGAAGCACTCCTCGGACTTGGATTCTCTGGTGATCTTTGTGATGATGATGATGATAACGATGGTGTCCTTGACACTCTCGATGATTGCCATTTCGGTAACTTGGGTTGGATTTCAACCACGTTCACTGATTGGGACCAAGATGGATGTGAAGACGGCTCTACAGAAGACGATGATGATGATAATGATGGAGTTGCCGACGCCATTGATGACTGTCCAACCGGCAGTATTGGCTGGGTTGCAGGACCGACCACCGATTATGACTCGGATGGTTGTGAAGATATAGGCGAAGACCTTGATGATGATAATGACACAGTTCCTGATATCATTGATAACTGCCCGAAAGGAGAGATTGGTTGGGTTCCAACCACCGCAAATGATTACGATTCAGATGGCTGTCGAGATGCTTCTGAAGACCTTGATGATGATAATGACGGAGTTCCTGATGTCGATGATTTGATTTGTCCTAAGGGTGACCTTGGATGGACTTCGACCTTAATCACAGACCATGATTCTGATGGTTGCAGAGATGCAGGTGAAGACCTTGATGATGACAATGATACTCGACCGGATGTCAGTGATGATTGCCGAGTAGGTGAACTTGGCTGGATTTCAGACAGCGTAGGTCCGCCTATCACTGATTATGATGGAGATGGATGCAGAGATGACACTGAAGATAATGATGATGATAACGATTTAGTTCTCGACGTAGATGATCTTTGTCGCCTTGGAGCACTCGGATGGCTTTCTACCCCTGCCACAGATCATGACTCTGATGGATGCAATGATATTGCTGAAGATGATGATGATGACAACGACGGAATGGACGACAACGATGACCAATGTCCGATAGGTGATACGTATTGGGTGGCTGGTGATGGCTCTCCTGAAGACCATGACGGAGACGGCTGCCGAGACGCTACTGAAGACTTGGACGACGATAATGACTGGGTTCCTGATTCTCAAGATTCTTGCCCAAGAGGTATTCATACCTGGCCACAAGATTTAGCTCCACTTGGTTTTTCAGACTACGATGGAGATGGTTGCTTAGACCAATACCACCCTCCATCTGATTTTGAAGAAGATTTGGACGACGATAACGATGGAGTTTTGGACCTCAGCGATTCTTGCGCAATGGGCGACCTTGGTTGGATTTCAACTAAGTCAAACGACAATGATGGGGATGGCTGTAAGGACGATTCAGAAGATAACGATGATGATAACGACGGCATGGTCGACAACGAAGATGCTTGCCCTCAAGGCGATACTGGTTGGACTCCAAGTAACGAAACAGATTACGATTCTGATGGCTGTCAAGACTTGCTCGAGGACACTGATGACGATAATGATGGGGTCTTTGACCCCAGTGACTTGTGTCCGAAGGGACTACTTGGTTGGACTTCAGTAGAAGGCACAGATTATGACTCAGATGGTTGTAATGATGATGCTACTGACCCGGTCGAGGATCCCGATGATGACAACGATGGAGTTCTTGATGAACTTGATCTGTGTCCAAAGGGTCAATTGTTCTGGATATCTTCGTTGTCCTCTGATTACGACCAAGATGGATGTTATGATGGAACTGAAGATTTAGATGACGATAACGACCTTGTTATTGATTCGCAAGATGGTTGTCCAAAGGGTGTTGTGAACTGGACATCTGATAATTCAACAGATTACGATCTTGATGGCTGCAATGATTCAACAGAAGATTTGGATGATGACGGTGATGGAGTCGTTGACCTGGACGATAATTGTCAGAAAGGAGAACTTGGATGGCTTTCAACGACCGCAACAGACCATGATCTGGACGGTTGTAGAGATTCGACCGAGGACAATGATGACGATAACGACGGTCTATCGGATGTCATCGATAAATGTCCATTGGGCCGTTCAAATTGGGATTCATCCCTCTACGACCATGATTCAGATGGATGTCGAGACTCAATTGAAGATGAGGATAATGATAACGATGGAGTCTTGAACAGTGTTGACAGTTGCATTGCAGGTAGCCTAAATTGGATTTCAAGCACGTCTACTGACCACGATTTAGATGGATGTTTGGACAGTGCTGAAGATCTCGATGATGACGGCGATGGAGTTCTTGATACAGAGGATACATGTCCACGTGGTGAAACATCTTGGACTTCATCAGAGCCGGATGATTACGACAGCGATGGGTGTAAAGATTCAAGCGAAGATACCGACGATGACAACGATTCTGTTCTTGACACCAGTGACTCTTGCAATGGTATGAAACTCAAGTGGATCTCATCACCCGCAACCGATTACGATGGTGACGGATGTTACGATGAATCTTCAGAAGACAAAGATGACGATAATGATGGTATTTTGGATACATCTGATAACTGCCCTCAGGGAATACTTGCATGGATTTCAGATTCAGTAAATGATTACGATACTGATGGTTGCCTTGATTCAACAGAAGACCTTGATGATGATGGTGATTCAGTGCCCGATACCTTTGACACATGTCCTGTTGGAGAAACGAACTGGGAGTCTTCACTATCGTCTGATTCGGACCTCGATGGATGTCGTGATGAAACTGAAGATTTGGATTACTACGTCGCATCTGGCTCTGACCAAGACCCCTGTGAAAACAGTTTAGCTCCTGATTGTGCAGATAGCCCTAACTACAACTCTGACATTATCACCCAGGAGTCTTCTGATGAGCAGGTCCGGCAATTGGTATTGACAACACTTGCTATTGCAATCGTACCTACAGTCATCGGAATACTGCTGCTTGCTTATCGAATGAAGTGGTAGAACCAGTGATACTGACACCTTCAAAGAGGTTGATGTATTCCTCGTTGCATGGCGAAGTTACTGATTTTGGCTGCATCCACCGGCAAGAACCTGAAATTGGCGATGGAACTGAAAGCCGCAGCAGAGATACACGGCCATGAGGTTGATGTCATGGATTTGTGTGCACTGGATTTACCGATGTATACACCCGAATCAGAAAAACAGCATTTGAATCACGAAGATATTCAATCCTCAATGAAGCGGATTCTGCATTGCGATGGAATGATTGTTTGTGCGCCTGAGTATAACGGTTCACACCCTCCCGTGTTGAGTAACTTCATCGCTTGGGTCTCTGTTCAATCCTCGAATTTCCGACTTCTGTTCAATAAACGGAGTGTAGGTTTAGCATCGGCAAGTGGTGGTGGTGGCAATCACGTGATAATGAGTATGCGGATGCAGTTCTCGTTTCTTGGTTCAAATGTACTCGGTCGTTCAATCGTTGTGAATAAAAGCAAGTCATTAAATCCTGACGCAGTTGAAGATATGATTACTGGTGTGCTGAGATGAATGTCGCTCGAACTCTTAAGATGACTGCTCCCACACATACCGTCCTCGAGGGTGGAGGTTTCCCAGTACGCAGACCTACTGCAATGGGTCGTTTAATGAGTCCATTTCTGCTCCTTGATGAAATGGGTCCCGTTCACTGGGATCCGGGGCAAGCTATCGGCGCCCCTGCGCATCCTCATCGCGGATTTGAAACGGTGACTTACATGATTCAGGGTGCCATGAAGCACGAAGACAGCGCTGGTAACAAAGGTGACCTCAATTCCGGTGATGTCCAATGGATGACTGCAGGTCGCGGTATCATCCATTCAGAACTCCCGCAGGATGATTTTCTACAACAGGGTGGGGTAAGCCATGGTTTTCAGATTTGGGTTAACCTTCCCGCAAAAGATAAGATGATGCCACCACGCTACCAAGACATTCCTGCAACAGACATTCCAAAAGCCACTTCAGAAGATGGGAAAGTCTGGGCTAATGTAATCGCCGGTTCGACGCTCGGCGTTCAAGCAGTAATTGACACCGTAATCCCAATCACCTACATCCATATGAAAATACAGCAGGGAGGCTCCCATCAACAAAGCATTGAACAGGGATTGAATGGCATGGTTTACGTATTCGGTGGCACGGTATATGTCGATGGAAAACCAATACATGATGGACAACTCGGCATTCTTAATGACGGGGATGTCGTTACCTTCGAAACACGTAAGGATGACGCCGAATTTTTGATTCTTGCCGGCCCTGAATTAAACGAACCTATCGCTCGTTATGGCCCATTTGTGATGAATACTCGCGAAGAGATTCAACAAGCCCTCTTTGACTATCAAAATGGTACCCTCGCATGAAAGTTTTCTCAAAATCGAGATTATGAGTTATCAATTTTGATTTTTCAGTGTTCGTAAACGCCGTACTGCGCTTATGTAATTCTGTGCTCGTGATAGTGGATACCTCTCGAGCATTTCTGCTAATTTCCCAGTTTTTCTAAAACGCAGTTGGCGGTTTACAATAAAAATTCAAGTTGGTGCTCGTGCCG
>CEQX01067881.1_pt1 | contig 12208 bp, 13 predicted proteins | sample 356261 | NCBI WGS metagenome assembly CEQX01 (sample SAMEA2621076, study PRJEB7988) | marine metagenome | isolation source: saline water (ENVO:00002010), including | reverse complement strand
TTTTTTGTTTGATCATCATCAACAAGAATAAATTCCCATTGAAAATTAGAAGTAGGATTTTTTTGTGAATTAGTTTCATAATAAACATTAATAGCATCACGAGTTTTAAAACCAATATCAACAATTTGATTGTATTCGGAAGTACCAGTTATAAGTTTGGATTGTGATTTAAAATTATTATAGGCAGGAAAGGTTCTTGAATATAAAAAATCATCTGACATAATATTTAATTGTTTTCGTTCTGAAAGTGCAACTTCAGTACATGAAGATAACAATAGTGAAGCTCCGCACATGCAGCCCCCACCAATAATAAATTTTCTTCTGGATAAATTATTTATTTGTGTCATTTAATATATAAATATAAAAAAAATCACATGAACTCAACAGAACAAATATTTAAATCTGAAATACACGTTCATTTAGAGGCGACAATTACCCCAGATTTGTGTCGTAAATTTGCTAAGCGAAATAATGTCAACTTATCAGAGGATCTTTTTGGTACAAAATATGCTTATGAATGGGATGATTTTTATGATTTTATTAAAAAATATGATTTGATCACCTCTGTTATTCATACACCAGAAGACTACAGAGAATTAACATATCAATACTTAAAAGATTGTGCTGCTAGTGACACAATCTATGTTGAAGCAATGGTCTCTTCTACCCATGCTAAGAAAAAGGGTATGACTTATCACTCCTTTTTAGATGGTGTCCATGAAGCTTCTTTACAGGCTGAAAAAGATTTTGGAATAGTTTCTAGATTTATAATGAATGGCATAAGGCACTTAGGTCCTGAATCTGTTCAAGATACTGCCTATGAAGTTTTGCAAAATCCTCACCCTTGTCTTGTTGGGTTTGGTTTAGCAGGAGATGAATTGCATTTCCCACCCAATCTATTTGTTAAAACATTTGATATGCTTAAAGAAGCAAATTTTCCTATTACTGTTCATGCAGGAGAATGGGATGGTCCAGAAAATATTAGAAATGCTATAAAACTATTACATCCCACAAGATTAGGACATGGAGTTCGGTCTATTGAAGATGCAAATTTAGTTCAAGAAATTATTGAACAAGAAATTATTTTAGAAACTTGTCCAACAAGCAATATTGCTACAAAAATTTATGATAGTTATGAAAATCATCCTGTTAAAAAATTATATGACGCCGGTGTTAAAATAACAGTTAATTCGGATGACCCACCTTTTTTTAATGCAACAATTCAAGGTGAATACGACGTAATGTCTAAGTTAGGATTATCGAATGATGAGTTAAGATCTTTAACGTTTAATGCAATACAATCATCTTTTTGCGAAGATCAAATAAAAGAAAAATTATTAATTAAATTAAGCTAGATAATTTTACCAAAGGTCTGGCACCATAATGTGATATTACTTCTGCTGAAGCAACAGATGCTAAATGACCACATTCTTTAAGTTCTTTTTTTCTCGACATACCAAATAAAAATCCTGAAGCAAAAAGATCGCCTGCTCCTGTTGTATCTACTACTTTATCAACTTTTATAGGTTCTATTTCTATAACATCATTATTATTGACAATTACTGATCCTTTATCACCAAGAGTAATTGCACAAATAATTTTTAATGATTTAGCATATTCTATCCCTTCTTCGATAGTTGAAGATTGAGACATAGAACAAATCTCATCACTATTGCCAAATAGAATATCAATGTCATTATGAATTAATTCTGAAAAAGAATCACGATGGCGATCAACACAAAATAAGTCTGACAAAGTAAATGCAACTTTCTGATCATCTGCCTTACATATATCTACCATTTTTTTCATTGCCTTTTTTGCGTTTTCATTATCCCATAGATAGCCTTCTAAATAAGCCATTTTATGATTAACAATTTGATTCTCTTTTATATCTTCGGGACTAATTAAAGTTCCTGCCCCAAGAAATGTGCACATTGTTCTTGTGCCATCTTCTTCCACAAAAATAGTACAACAACCAGTAGAAATATCAGGAGAAGTAAAGCCTAGAGGAAATTGCAAACCCTCACGTATCATATCTTTTTGTAAAAAATCTCCAATATTATCATCTTTAATTTTGCCAATAAAACTTCCATTACCTCCAAAAGAAGTAATGCCAAACATTGAATTTCCTAAGGATCCGCCCCCAATCATTTCTTTGATTTTGTATTCTTGATGTAGATTATTTTTTAAATCTTCATCAATTAGATTCATGGAATCACGATTAATATTATGTTTTTCAATCTCATTTTGATTTGAAGGAATGATTGCATCAACCATTGCATTTCCTATACCTACTACGTCTAGTCTTTCACTCATCTTATTTTTTATTTGTATAAATTGGAATTAGCTGCACTATAATCACTCCTATAAAAATTGCAATACAACCGAGTATTTTATTTGTATCTAAAACCTGGTTTATTAAAATCCATCCTGCAATTGTTCCAAATACTGACTCCATTGATAAAATAATAGCAGCAGGGGCAGGACTAGCTTTGCTTTGAGCAATGATTTGAAGTGTGTATCCTATCCCAGCAGAAGCTACGCCTGTATAAATAAGCTCAAACCATTCTAATTTTATATTTGCTAGTGTAGGAGTTTCAAATGAGAAGGCTAAAATCGTAGAACACAAAAAAACAACTGCATACTGTATAAATCCAAACGTAAAAGGACTATAAAATTGTTTCATAAATACATCGATCAAGATTATATGAATTGCAAAACATACTGCTGCGATAAACAATAAACTATCAGATCTTTGTATTTCTAGTGCTTGATTAGCAGATAGCAAATAGGAACCATAGATACATAACAAAACAGCTATCCAAACAATCCAATGCAATCTGGATTTAAAAATAAACCGTGAAATTAAACTTACTATTGGCACATAAAGAGTACTTAAAAATGAAGCATTAGCAATTTGAGATTTTAGCAATGCATATTGCTGAAGTCCCATTCCACCAAACAAAGCAAGGCCAGCAAATAAACTTAAATAAATAAAATTTTTATTTTTAAAAAAAATTTCAAAATTCTGTTTTTCAAAATACAAAGCCAAAGGCAAAACAGTTAAAGCTGCCAAAAAAAAACGTGCAAAACTAAATGTGAAGGTCCAATAAAACCCATACCAGTTGTTTGACTAACAAAGGCCGTTCCCCATATTAAGGAAGCGATTAACATTAAAAAATTTGCCTTCATGTGGCTCATATAAATAATCCTTATTTGTTATCTTTGAAGTTTTGAGGCTTTTTCTGAATTAGCCCACCATGACTCTATAACTAAGCCATACAAGGGAATCTCATCCGGAAATTCCAAAAAATTCCAATAGGCTATACGGTCTGTATTACTATGATACAAGGGAATAACATAGTGCCCCCATAATAAAACTCTGTCTAATGCATGGATAGCCGTTGTTAATTCTTCTCTAGTTTTTGCTCCTATCAAAGTTTCAATTAAGCTATCCACTACTGGACTATTAACCCCAGCATAATTTTTACTTCCATCTTTTTTACCAACTTCAGATCCCCAATAAAATTGTTGCTCATTTCCTGGACTCAAGCTTACATTCCAAGAAGCTTTAATCATATCAAAATCATAATTTAGCATTCTTGCTTGATATTGAGAAGAATCTACAGTTCGCACGGACATAGTAATACCTAAAACCTCCAAAGTTTTTTGAAAAGCCAATGCTATTTTTTCTACAGAAGGACTTACGATTAAAAATTCAAAGGCAAATTCTTTTCCATCTTTCATTAATTTTCCATCTTCAACAAACCAACCTTCACCTTCAAGAATTTTTTTTGCTATACGCAAATTATCACGAGGCATACCTGATCCATCAGAAACAGGTGGTTGGTAGGTTTGATTAAATATTTCTTTAGGTAATTGATTCTTCCAAGGATTAAGAAGTTTTAATTCATTTTCAGATGGTAGTCCTGAGGATGCCAGCGGAGAATTATCAAAATAACTATCTGTACGAGTATAAGCATTATTATATAAAGCTTTATTGATCCATTCATGATCATAGGCATAGCTTAATGCAAGCCTTACCTGAGGGTTGTTGAAAATTTCTTTTCTTGAGTTCATAACAAGAGCATTCATTCCAGTTGGTCGATCATTTTTCATTTCCTGTAAAATGACATCCCCTCTATCTACTGCATCAAAAGTATAATTACTTTGCCATCGTTTAGCATTGTACTCTCTTCTATAATCATATTCCCCAACCTTAAATGCTTCTAGTAGTACATTCGAGTCTTTGTAGTAATCATAAATTAACGTATCAAAATTATATTGACCCTTATTTGCTAATAAATCTTTTGCCCAATAATCTTTGACTCTTTGATATTTAATTTGTCTGCCAGGCTCTAAACTTTCTATAGTATACGGACCACTGCCGAGAGGAATATCAAGAAAAGTTTTAGTTACATCAATATTTTCATAATATTTTTTTGGAACAATTGGCAGGAAGCCAGCTATGATTAATGGCAATTCTTTATCTTCATTGTTAACAAAGATCATTTTAATTCCATTTTGATCTACGAGTTCTGTTTTAATAACTTTGCCGTATGTTTTCTTTTGATTAGGCGTTCCCTTATTTTGAAAAGTTTCAAGACTAAACAAAACATCTTCTCTAGTAATAGGAGAGCCATCATGAAATTTAGCTTTAGGATTTATATAAAATGTTATGGAAGAGCGGTCTTCTGGCATTTCTGCATATTCTGCTATTAAACCATATAATGAAAAAGCCTCATCCCATACTCTTCGCATTAAGGTGTCATTTATATAGCCCAACCCTGCTGCTCTCGATCCTTTGAAAGCTATACGATTTAAATTATCAAAAGAACCATAAACGCCTAAGCGCAAGACACCCCCTTTGGGCGCATCTGGATTGACATAGGGAAGATGCTTTTCATCCGAACCATGCATTGGTAATCCATGCATAGCGATCCCATGCATTTTATTTGCTAGACCAGACTGAGAAAATAAAAAAACAAATAAAAGTATAATAAATTTATGACATATAAATTTCATATTTGTTATCTTATCAATAGTTACTATATAAATGAAGTAACTTTATGATAATTTATCAAAGTTAATATTTTAGTATATAGTTTTATTTTAATGAAAAAAATTTTACCTTCAGAAATTACCCCATATTCAACATATTTGAATAGAAGAAAATTTGTCAAAACTGCAAGCGCCTTTTCTATAGCTACATCGCTATCTCTTTCGGCAAAAGCTTTACATAATAACGATTCATCTAAATACATTTCAAAATTAGATGAAAATGATGAGCTAAATACGTATGAAGAAATAACAACCTATAATAATTTTTATGAATTTGGGATGGGTAAATCTGATCCGTCAAATAACTCAAGCTTGTTTAATCCTAAACCTTGGACTATTAAAATTGAAGGCTTAGTAGAAAAACCATTAGAGATAAATTTAGAAGATCTGTTAAAAAAAATTGAGATTGAAGATCGTATATATAGACTTAGATGTGTCGAAGCGTGGTCAATGGTCATTCCTTGGCAAGGTTTTCCTTTATCAGAGTTAATTAAAATTGCTTCTCCTCTCAGTAACGCAAAGTATATTCAATTTGTCACCATCTTTCGACCTGAAGAAATGCCAGGACAAAAAAGACGCCTATTGCCATGGCCTTATGTTGAAGGTCTAAGAATGGATGAGGCAATGAACCCACTAACAATTTTATCAACTGGTTTATACGGCCATGATTTATTAAATCAAAACGGCGCTCCCCTTAGACTTGTAGTGCCGTGGAAATATGGTTTTAAATCAATTAAATCCATTGAAACTATTCGTTTTGTTGAAAAACAACCTAGTGCAACATGGTCAATGGTAGCTCCAAATGAGTATGGCTTTTATTCAAATGTAAATAATACTGTAGACCATCCAAGATGGAGTCAAGCAACTGAAAGAAGAATTGGTGAATTTATGCGCCGTCCCACTCTCATGTTTAACGGATATGAAGAAGAAGTTGCTCATTTGTATAAAGATATGGATCTTCAAACATATTATTAAAATATGCTTTCGACCAACAGGGTTAAAAAAACAAAACCCCCAATTATAATATTGTTATTTCTTCCAAGTTTTTATTGGATTTATTTATTATTGATAGGAAATTTAGGAGTAAACCCTATTGAAAAATTAATGGATAATTTGGGTGAGATGGCTTTAAGATTAATTATTCTAACACTTATTATTTCTTCTCTTTCCGATTTAAAATTTTTTCGATCCTTAGTTACGCTGCGTCGTACAATTGGTTTATTTGCTTTTTATTATGTATGTTTACATTTTTCGACTTATATTTTTTTAGATCATTTTTTTAATTTTCAGTTCATCATCAAGGATATTATTAAAAGACCATTTATTACTTTTGGATTTATTAGTTTTTTGTGTTTAATACCTATGGCCATCACTTCATTTGATGGCATGATAAAAAAATTAGGCTTTAATTTATGGAAAAAAATTCATTACTTAATCTACCCAGCTGCTATTCTTTCAAGTTTTCATTTTTTTATGTTGGTTAGGGCTAATAAAACAGAGCCTATAATTTATATAGGTATAATTATTTTATTATTAAGTTATCGTTTCTATAAAAAAATATTTATTCGTCGATAGGATCAGTAACAGGATTTAATTCCATACCAGCAGCAGTAATATTTCGAGGCAATGGTGTATATTGTGATTCCAAATCTACTGGCTTTGCTCTTTTTGCCATTCTGTATAATCCAAAGAGACCAAGCATTGCATGCCCTATTAATAAATAAATAAAAAACCCATTAGCTCCAATCAAACTCATAAAACTAGAAACCAATATTGGTCCCATTACTGCCCCTATTCCAACAAGAATAGCAAAAGAAGAACTTGCCGCAACTATTTCATCAGGTTTTAAAAAATCATTCACATGTGCTACAGCCAAGGAATACATTGGTAAACAAACAGCTGAATAAAAAGCGACAAAAATAAAAAACATAATTAATGAAAGATAAGAGGAGCCTACAATAAGTAAGCATAATCCAGAGGCTATAAAAGTAGTCCCTATTAATATGATTCTTCGATCAATTCTGTCAGACAAATATCCAATAGGCCACTGGGAAAGTGCCCCAAAAGAACTAATTATGACCATAAACATAGAAATTTCAAATAGCCCCAGTTCTTTAGAAGCGGCATATACTGCTCCATATCCAAAAACGGCACTATGAATTAGTCCTGTAAACAAAGCACCAATAAATCCAAGTGGTGATATGATATAAAACTCTTTTAAGGATAAAGATTTTGGGTTTGAAAAATTTGGTTGCTCTGTAGTTGATAATAATATTGGTAAAAGCGCAAAAGATAATAATACTGAAACTAATATAAATAAATCTACTTTAGCAGGATCACTAATGTTTAAGAGAAATTGACCGCATCCAAGAAATGCAAAAGTTATAATCATATAAACTGATAAAAGTTGGCCACGTGTTTCATTGGTTGATTTGTCATTTAACCAACTTTCCATAATAACAAAAATGCCCGATAAACTTATTCCAGTTAATATTCTAATACAAAACCAAGAATAAGGATCTAATAAAACTGAGTGAAGAAGAATAGCAATTGATGCCAAAGAAGCCAAAGCAGCAAATACACGTATATGACCTACTCGCCTTAATAGTATAGGAATTAATAATGATCCTGATAAATAACCAACATAGTATCCTGCCACTATGACACCTGTAGAAAAAAAACCAAAACCTTCTATTACAGATCTGACTCCTATTAATGTTCCTTGCAGTCCATGTGCTAGACAAATTATTGCAAAGCCAAAAAAAAGGGCCCACGTTTTAGATAGTATAGTAGTCATATAAATGAATGTAATTAGTTAATAGTTGGTGTTTTATTTAATCTAGTATTCTTCTTCGCCTTCTTCTGTTGGTTTAATACCAACGTCGACAGCTGGATCGACATCTGTTTCATCTTCAAGAAGTACTGTATCATCTTCTACTTGATCTTCAGTATTATCTAAATCCAAATTCTCTATGTCTAGATCGTCTTCTTTTTCTTTTGGTTTAGGAGGTATTGGGTTTGTTAAAGGTGCAGCATTTGTTGTGCCAGGTTTACGACCTCTTCGTGGACGAGACATTGTTGTAACTTCAATTTCTTTTCCACACTCAGGACATTCCAATTCAGTCCTTCCTAAATCGTAGTATTGTTTGCTACACATAGGACAAATTCTTTTTAAACCCCAGGATTCTTTGTACATATTATTCTTGATCTCTCTCGTATATTTTTCCGCAGTAACTACAAACAATTTTATTTGTTGAACCAAATGTATAGTAAACTGCGGGATGTCCTAAACCATCTTGTCCCCCATCGCAACAAATAGTTTCAATATCTGCAGGAACTTTTGTCACTTCTTCATCCATATGAAAATGCTATAGAAAAAAAAATTAATAATGTCTACGATAATTGTATAGAATTGATAAATCTAAAACTTCTATAACTGGAAATAAACAATACTAATTCCCATGACTATTAATATGGAAGGGATAATTCTCTTTTTTGCCTCTTTTTCAGCTAAAAATAATAATCCAATAATTGCTGCAATAACTATACTTATTTCTCTAATACTAGACACATAGGCAATTTCAATAAACTGCATTCCCCACACAACCAACGCATAACTACTCGTTGCAAAAAATCCAGCCGCAATTCCAGATTTAATGGTATATGAATTCCTATCTCTAAGACCTTTTTTTGAAAAAATTGAAATGATTAAAAGAGGTACTCCGTTTAAGGCAAATAACCAGAATATATAAGTAAAACCATTTTCAGCTTTTCTTACTCCAATACCATCCACTAAAGTATATAGTGTGATTAATACTGCTGTAGATAATGCTAAAAAAAAAGCGGCTCTATTAAATTTTATTTTTGATGAAAATGAAATCAAAAATAAACCTAGGCAAACTATTATTATGCCTCCAAAACCGTATGTATTAATAGAGGTTGATAAAAATATAATACTAAAGAGAGCAATTAAAAGTGAAGAGCCTCCTCTAGCTATAGGATAAACAAATGATAAATCTCCATATTTATAAGAATAAATAACATTCAATCTATAGAGTACGTGAATGATTACTGTTGCTAATAAAAAAAACCAAATTTCTAAAGTAGGAAAAGGAACATAAAAAGTGAGAGGAATAAAAATTATAATTTCCATCAAAGAAGTTATGCCCATTAAAGATAAAGGATTAGAACTTGATTTTATAATAGCACTCCATGTTGCATGAAATAGAGCTGATAAAAGAATTAATAAGAAAATAAAATTTATTGTCAAAGTTATGCTTTCATTAATTAAGTATTATTTATAATCTATTGATTTTTATTGTCGTATCAATATATAAAGCAAAAAAATGACCAATACTCTTTCTATTAATAATAGAGAATATCCTAGTATTCTAAATCAAACATCCATTGTTATATGTCTTGATGGTAGTCAAAAAGAATACATAGATGAAGCATCAAAGTTAAATCTTACACCAAACCTTGATGATATTATACAAAAGGGAGAGAATCTTATGGCCCATAGTGCCATTCCAAGTTTTACAAATCCAAATAATATTTCAATTGTTACAGGTCAGCCAAGTTCTGTACACGGTATTTGTGGAAATTTTTTTTATACACCTGAAACTGGCAAAGAAGTGATGATGAATGATCCTCAGTATCTAAGGGCTCCAACAATATTTGAAAAATTTTATCAAGCAGGTGCAAAAATTGCACTTGTAACAGCTAAAGACAAATTACGCACACTTCTTGGTAATGGTTTAAAATTTAATGAAGGTAGAACAATATGTTTCTCTGCTGAAAAATCAGATCAAGCAACAAAAATAGAAAACGGAATTGAAAATGTTAATGACTGGTTAGGCATGCCAGTTCCAGAAGTTTACTCTCAGGATTTATCAGAGTTTGTAATGGCTGCTGGCGTTAAACTCATGGAAGAATTTAAACCAGATATTATGTATCTATCAACAACTGATTATATTCAGCACAAGTATGCCCCAGGACACGAAGTTGCTAACAAATTTTATTCCATGTTTGATAAATATATTGGTCAACTAGATGAATTAGGTGCAACAATTATTATTACAGCCGATCATGGCATGAAGCCAAAATCAAAAGAAGATGGCTCTCCCAATGCAATTTTTTTACAAGACCATCTTGATGATAAATTTAATAAAAATAAAACAAAAGTCATTCTTCCTATTACAGATCCCTATGTTGTACACCATGGCGCTTTAGGTTCTTTTGCTACAATTTATTTAGAAGATAAAAATGATTTAGAAGATGTAATGATGGAGATAAAAAAGATCAAAGATATTGAAGTAGTTTTAAATAAGGAAGAAGGCTGTTCCCAATACAATCTGCCTAAAGATAGAATGGGAGATATTATTTGTATGTCCTCTGAATTTATGACTATTGGTTCTTCCAAAGATAAGCACAATCTAAGTGGTTTAAATGAACCACTTCGCTCACATGGTGGGTTGCATGAGAGGGAAGTACCCTTTATTGTAAATAAAAAAATGCCTCAAATTGATTCTAATAAACAATTATATAACTATGATGCATTTTATTATGCAATCTCTGGAACAAATTCATGAACAATAAAATCATAAATGAATCAATGCGTATAGCTGGTAAAAAGGTTAATGCAGAAAAAGTTATAGAAGTTGAATATCCTTTCACTGGAGATGTTATAGGAACTGTTCCTGCAGGAAATGCAGAACATGCTAAACAAGCTTTAGATATTGCTGCAAACTTTACACCAAAATTAACAAGATATGAGAGGCAAAAAATTTTACAAAATACTGCGGAATTATTAGTTAAAAGAAAAGATGAAATTTCAGATATGATCACAATGGAACTTGGTTTATCAAAGCAAGATTCGTTATATGAAGTAGGAAGAGCATTTGATGTTTTTTCTCTTACCGCTCAATTATGTATTTATGATGATGGTGAGATATTTTCGTGTGATTTAACGCCACATGGAAAGGCTAGAAAAATTTTTACTATACGAGAACCTCTAACAGCTATTTCAGCTATTACACCTTTTAATCACCCTTTAAATATGGTTGCACATAAAATTGCTCCTTCTATAGCAACTAACAACTGCACTGTTTGCAAACAAACTGAGTTAACGCCAATGACAGCTATGTTGTTAGCGGATATATTATATGAGGCAGGCTTACCACCTGAGATGTTCTCAGTAGTTACTGGCTGGCCTGATGATATTGGATTAGAAATGATTCAAAATCCTAATATTGATTTAATAACATTTACTGGAAGTGTAGGTGTTGGAAAATATATTGCAGAACAAGCTGGATACAAAAGAACTGTTTTAGAATTAGGAGGTAATGACCCTCTAATTGTTTTAAATGATTTAGATGAAGACGATCTAAAGAAAGCAGTTGAACTTGCTGTTACTGGCGCTACAAAAAATTCTGGCCAACGTTGCACAGCTGTTAAAAGAATATTATGTCAAAACAAAATAGCTGATCGATTTGTTGAAATGGCCTTAGAGAGAGCAAAGAAAATTAAATTTGGTGATCCAATGGATTTAAAAACGGATTTAGGTACGGTTGTAAATGCCGAAGCAGCACAATTATTTGATAAACGTGTCTCTATGGCAGCTGAAGATGGTGCTAAAATATTATATCATCCTGGACTTGAAGGCGCTTTGTTGCCTCCTATTGTAATTGATCATGTTAATCCAAAAAGTGAACTAGTAATGGAAGAAACATTTGGTCCTGTCATTCCTATCATTAGAGTTCCTGATGAAGATGATGAAGTTATAACAATTTCTAATTCCACTGCTTTTGGATTATCTTCTGGAGTTTGTACGAATAATTTTATGAGGGCAAAAAAATATATTCAAAATTTAAATGTTGGTACAGTTAACATATGGGAAGTTCCTGGATACAGAATAGAGATGTCTCCTTTTGGGGGAATTAAAGACTCAGGCCTAGGTTATAAAGAGGGAGTTATCGAAGCGATGAAAAGTTTTACTAATGTAAAAACATTTTCACTTCCTTGGTAGATTTTTAATAAACTTAAATATTTTTGTTAATAAAGATGCTTTTGAAAAAGTAGTAATTACTTTAAATTTTTACAAATTAAAATTTTTTAGTTGTCTCAAACCAATTGATATTATCTTTTA
>CEQX01040168.1_pt1 | contig 12278 bp, 8 predicted proteins | sample 356261 | NCBI WGS metagenome assembly CEQX01 (sample SAMEA2621076, study PRJEB7988) | marine metagenome | isolation source: saline water (ENVO:00002010), including | reverse complement strand
GTTAAGTAAAAACATCTCGAACACTCAAGAAAATTATCGACTCTTGATCTACTTAAAACAAACGGTTCTTCAGAGTTTGGATTAAATAATTTTGCAGCCATTTACTAGTTATACTTTTTAAATTGAAATGGCCCACAACCGAAGTGGGCCAAAATTTGGCTCCCCGAGCTGGGCTCGAACCAGCGACCCAATGATTAACAGTCATTTGCTCTACCAACTGAGCTATCGGGGAATAATATAATTATAACGCTAACAAACTCAGCGTATAATATTTTTTATAAAATTATGCCTAAGAAGTTCGATCTAGTTTCTAATTATAAGCCTGCAGGTGATCAACCTAAGGCTATTGGAGAGATTGTTAAGGGGCTAAATGACGGTTTACTAAATCAAACCCTATTAGGTGTTACGGGCTCTGGCAAAACTTTCACGATGGCAAATGTAATTCAGGAAGTTCAAAGGCCAGCTATAGTTATGGCTCATAACAAAACTTTGGCCGCACAACTATATGGAGAATTTAAAGAGTATTTCCCTAATAATTCTGTTGAATATTTCGTATCTTATTATGACTATTATCAACCCGAAGCCTATGTGCCTACCACCGATATTTATATAGAGAAAGATGCCTCAATAAATGAGCATATTGAACAAATGAGGCTCTCAGCTACAAAAGCAATTATGGAAAGAAGGGATGTTGTAATTGTAGCTTCTGTGTCAGCAATCTATGGCCTCGGTGATCCTCAATCCTATCTTCAGATGGTCTTACATTTAGATAAAGGAGATGAAGTTGATCAAAGAATACTTTTAAGACGATTAGCAGAATTACAATATGAAAGAAATGAGGTCGAATTCAAACGCTCTATGTACAGAGTTAGAGGAGATGTAATTGATGTTTTTCCTGCCGATTCTGAGAAAGAAGCACTCAGAATAGAGTTATTTGGAAATGAGATTGATGCACTTAAACTTTTCGATCCTTTGACCGGTGAGATATACCGTGAGGTTCCTAGGATAACTATCTATCCTAAGTCCCATTATGTCACTTCGAGAGAGAAAGTATTACAAGCAATAGAATTTATAAAAGAGGAGCTTGCACAAAGATTAGATTATTTGAGAAAAGAAAATAAGCTTGTGGAAGCTCAACGGCTTGAAGAAAGAACAAAATACGATATTGAAATGCTAAGAGAGCTTGGTTTTTGTTCAGGAATAGAAAACTATTCGAGGTTTTTATCTGATAGACAGCCTGGAGAACCTCCACCTACCCTTTATGAATATTTACCTGAAGACGCATTGGTTTTCATAGACGAATCTCATGTCTCTCTGCCGCAGCTTGGAGGCATGTATAGAGGTGATCGTTCTAGAAAGCAAACCTTAGTGGATTATGGTTTTAGGTTACCAGTTGCACTAGATAATCGACCTCTCAGGTTTGATGAGTGGGAAAAGTTGTCAGGCCAAAGGATATTCTTGTCTGCAACTCCATCAAAATACGAATTAGATAAATCTGGGAGTGTTACCGAACTTGTTGTTAGACCAACTGGCCTTACTGACCCTGAAGTTGAAATAAGACCTGCAACCCATCAAGTTGACGATTTGCAAGAAGAGATTAATCAGATAGTTGCAAAAGGAGATAGAGTTCTGGTTACAGTATTAACAAAACGAATGGCAGAAGATTTGACAGAGTATTTAGATGAAAACGGAACCAAAGTCCGGTATCTTCATTCCGATATTGATACTGTAGAGAGAGTTGAAATAATTAGAGACTTAAGACTCGGAGCTTTTGATGTATTGGTTGGTATAAATTTATTAAGAGAGGGTTTAGATATTCCTGAGGTGGCTTTAGTCGCAATTTTAGATGCCGACAAAGAGGGTTTTTTGAGATCTGAGAGTTCATTGATTCAAACCATAGGACGAGCTGCAAGACACATCGAGGGTAAAGCCATTCTTTATGCCGATAAAGTAACTGGTTCAATGGAAAGGGCAATTGGAGAGACTAACCGAAGAAGAGATATCCAAGAGGCTTTTAATATTGAGAATTCAATAACACCGACTGGGATAAAGAAAAATATTGGCGACATTATGGAAGGCGCAAGATCTGTAAAGGGTAAGTCTAAATCTCGCAGGAAACTTGATAAGTTAAGAGATATTGAATTCGAACCTTTAGAAGTTTTTGATGATCCAGAAAAGGTTAAGAAAGAAATCATGAGGTTAGAAGATCAAATGTATAAATATGCAAAGGACCTAGAATTTGAAGAGGCGGCCAGTTATCGTGATCGTGTTGAAGAACTAAAAGAAAAGTTACTTCTCAGCTAGAAGAAACAGCTCTTCACTTTTTTTAATAATTGATAGAGTAGTATAGAAGAGATTAACTCTATCGACGTATTCAACTACTTGCTTATGCTTTACGAATTCATGAGATTCTTTTCCATAACGATCTTTGAGTATTTTCTCCAAGCTTAAAGAAACATCATTCCAGAGATTTGGATTAAATCCTTCTGATTCTGCTTTTAGCCTCGCCAATTCAATGTTTTTAAAACCCAAATTATAAGCAGCCAAGGAGAGCCATATTCGATCTAATTTCCCTATTTCGTTTGGTAGTCTATTCATTGTTTTTTGAAAGTACTTGGCGCCACCCAAAATACTTTCTTCAGGGTTAGTTCTTTTTTTTATGCCCATTTCTTTGGCAGTTTTTTGAGTTAACATCATCATTCCTCTAACACCAGTATTTGATATAGCCTTTGGGTCCCAATGAGACTCTTGATAGCTTATGGCGGCTAAGAGGGTCCAATCAACATCAATATTGGAGGCTGCCTCTTCGAAAAGGGTTTTATACTTAGGAAGTCTACTATCTATTCTTTTTAAGAAGACAGACATACCAGGCTTATCATCTTTCCAGAAGAACTCTAACTCCTCATTGAAAAAAGTATTCTTATCACCTGTATTTGATTTGAGCGCTGGCGCCTCTAAAGTCAGTACAGTTGAAATACAGAGGAAGGCAATAAAAGAGTATCTAAACTTAAGATTATTAATCATAACTCCCCAAAATTTTCGGCATTTTATTTGGTAAAATCTAAAATATTAGTTTTCGTGCAAATTTAATGCAAAACCACAACATATTGTGCCTTGAAATAGCAAATACCACAATATAAGTTATTTACTTAGAATTGGCTTCAATTAAAATGTATAGAAATCACCTATGAATTCGTTAATTGAAGTTTCGCAAGACACTATAGCTATTATTAGCTCAGCACGTCCATCTGAGTTCAGATTAGAAAAGCTCAGAAAAAAAAGTATGCTTGAAGATCCAAGTAAAATGGATTGTTTTGAGATTTATTTTTGTAAGTTAAATGTCTCGATTAATACAATAAGTAAAAAGGAACTCAAGTCGCTGATAACTCTTTTAAATGGCAACGATGACAAAACCTTTTTGAATAAGGATTTCTTTTTCATAACTCCAAGAATTGGAACTATTTCTCCATGGTCTTCAAAAGCAACAGAAATAATGAACAATTGTGGTTTTGAGATGATAGAGAGAATAGAGCAAGCAAAATGCTATTTTTTTCAAACGAAAATTGACTCAAAAGATTTAGAGCTAGCCAGTAAAAATCTTATGGATAAGATGACCCAGGAAGTAATTCATGATTTAAAAAATGTAACAAAGTTATTTTCAAAACATGATCCTGCAAGATTGACAGATATAAACATATCCTCCGATAACCTTGAAAGTCTTATTAACGCGAATATGGATCTCGGTTTGGCATTGAATGATGAAGAGATAGATTATCTTGCCATTAGTTATCTGAAAAGTAACAAAAATCCTACTGACGCAGAGCTGATGATGTTTGCCCAAGCAAATTCAGAACACTGCAGACACAAAATATTTAATGCTAATTGGACAGTAGACGAAATTCTGCAAAAAAATAGCCTCTTCGACATGATTAGGAATACATATAAAAACTATTCTGAAGGAATTATTTCTGCTTATGAGGACAATGCGGCAATACTTAAAGGAAATAATGCTGAAAGATTTTATCCTCAAGATGGTTTATATGGGCTCCACAAAGAGGATGTAAACCTTGTAATTAAAGTTGAAACACATAATCATCCAACCGCTATATCACCTTTTTCAGGTGCATCAACTGGGTCTGGCGGCGAAATTAGAGACGAGGGAGCTACAGGCGTAGGTGCAAAACCTAAAGCTGGTTTGACTGGCTTCACTGTTTCAAATCTGCGAATTCCGGGTTTACCTGAAACGTGGGAGTTTGATGAGGATAAGCCCGACAGAATAGCATCACCACTTGAGATAATGATAGACGCTCCTATCGGCGCGGCAGCTTTTAATAATGAGTTCGGACGACCAAACATTCTTGGTTATTTTAGAACTTTTGAGTCAAAGAATTCAGGAGAGCATTTTGGTTACCACAAGCCAATTATGTTAGCAGGAGGCCTGGGTAATATTAAGACTGAGCATGCATACAAGAAAGAAGTTCCAATAGGATCTAAACTCATAGTGTTGGGCGGGCCTTCAATGCTAATAGGACTGGGTGGTGGGTCAGCGTCTTCATTATTTTCAGGTGAAGGAGATGAAGATTTAGATTTTGCATCTGTTCAAAGAGAAAATCCTGAAATGGAAAGGAGATGTCAAGAGGTTCTCGATAGATGTTGGCAGGATGAGAAAAATCCTATTTTATTTATACATGATGTCGGAGCTGGTGGTTTGTCTAATGCCATACCTGAGTTAGTTAAGGATAGCGGACATGGAGGTCACATAAATCTTAGAGATGTTCCAAACTCCGAGCCGGGAATGAGCCCCATGGAAATTTGGTGTAACGAAGCCCAGGAGAGGTATGTTTTGGCTATATCCGAAAATGACCTAGAAAGATTTGCTAGTTTTTGCGAAAGAGAAAGATGTCCATACTCCGTTGTAGGAGAAATAGTGAGTGGAAGAAATCTTGAAGTGTACGACTCTCATTTTGATAATTATCCAATCAGTCTATCCTTGGATATGCTTTTTGGTAAACCTCCCAAAACTCATCTTTCCTTTAAAAGATCAATCCAGGAGGATAATAAAACTAAAGTTCGTGGCAATTTGAAAGCAGATAAAATTCTCGAAGTTTTAAGACATCCATCTGTTGCAAGCAAAGGCTTTTTGATAACTATAGGCGACAGAACCATCACAGGTTTAATTAAAAGGGATCAAATGGTAGGCCCTTGGCAAGTTCCAGTATCAGATTATGGACTCTGCTTGACGAGTTTTTCGAGTACCACAGGAGAAGCAATGTCATTGGGTGAAAGATCGCCTTTATCTCTAATTAGTTCAAAAGCAGCTGCCAGAATTTCAGTTGCAGAAGTTGTAACTAACATTATTCCCGCCGGTATTTCAGATATTTCAGATATTAAGTTATCAGCAAACTGGATGGGTTCTCCGGGAAAATTAGATGGAAGCAGAGATCTTTACGATGCAGTTGAGTCTATAGGGATGGAATTATGTCCTCATTGGAATATGACTATTCCTGTGGGCAAGGATTCATTATCCATGTCCACTGAATGGATAAAGGATAAAAAAAATAAATCGACAATCTCTCCTTTGTCCTTGGTCGTTACCGGATTTTCCCCAATCAAAGATATCTCAATAGCAGTTACTCCAGAGCTAAAAGATAAAGAGTCTTCCCTGTTATTTATAGACTTGGGTAAAGGAAAACAAAGAATGGGAGGAAGTATTTTCTCGCAAACTTCTAATGAAAATGGAGAGGCTTGTCCGGACGTAGAATGTAAAGACGAGATGCCGTTATTTGTTAAAGCAATGTCTAAACTCATGTCTCTAAAAAAAATACTTGCTTACCATGATCGCTCTGATGGAGGATTGATAACCACTTTAGCCGAGATGTCATTTGCAAGCAGGTTAGGATTATCAATAAAGCTTGATCATATATTGATAGATCAAAATAAACTTACGGAGCTTCTCCTTAATGAAGAACTAGGAGTAGTGATACAAGTTTTATCTGATGAAAAAGCATCCGTAATAGATACTTTGAATGAATCAGGTTTGAAAGATTATATATATGACATTGGTACGATCTCTAAAAAACCTCAAATTGATATCATCTTCGGAAACCAAAATTTAATTTCATTGGAAATTAATGATTTGCTCGAGAATTGGCATAGAGTGGGACACGAAATACAATTACTCCGAGATAATCCAGATACAGCTAATTCCGAATTTGTTCATGACACTGATTTTTTTTCAGGTGGATTAAAACCAGAGATAAATTTTCTCGTACCAAAAAATATAAACATTGGCTCTAATAAACCAAGGATAGCTATTCTTAGGGAGCAGGGTGTAAATGGTCAAAATGAAATGGCAGCAGCTTTTAACGAAGTAGGATTTGATTGCATTGATGTTCACATGACAGATCTAATTTCCAAGAGATATTCTCTTTCTGACTTCGAGGGATTGGTTGCATGTGGAGGATTTTCTTATGGAGATGTTCTTGGAGCTGGTGGCGGATGGGCAAATAGCATCTTATATAATAGGGAACTAAGAAATCAGTTTGGAGATTTTTTTCATAATGATGAAGTTTTTTCTTTAGGAGTGTGCAATGGTTGTCAAATGCTAGCCTTGCTGTCTTCTTTAATTCCAGGAGCCAATAAGTGGCCTAATTTTAAAAGAAATCTGTCAGAGAAATTTGAAGCTAGGCTTATTCAAGTGAGAGTCAATGAATCTCCCTCAATCTTTTTTAAAGGTATGGAGGGGTCAGTAATTCCAGTACCTGTTGCTCATGGAGAGGGTAGATTAGACGAAGGAAAGGAACTTATTGAAAGTAACTGTGCCAGTATTTCATACTCAGATAATAACGACCACGAAACAGAGAGTTATCCTTCTAATCCTAATGGATCTTTCAAGGGGATTGCAGGTCTAACTAATGAAAGTGGAACAGTAACAATTATGATGCCACATCCGGAAAGAGCTTTTCTCAAAGATCAATTATCTTGGAGTCCGGAAGAATGGTCTCAATACAGCCCTTGGATTAAATTTTTTCTAAACGCTCGAAATTTTATTAATTAGATTATCTTTTTCTTTCTATGGTGTGAGTACTCAACGGGAATTCACCTTTTTTTTGATCAATAAAGAAATTTTTCAATACTTTTGGTACGAATGGAAATGCCAGATCATCCCAAGGTATTTCATGTTCTTTGAAGAATTTGACTTCAAGACTTTCAGAAGTAGATGAATACTTATCATCAACTACCCTTGCGAGATAAAGCATATAAACTTGATTTATTTGAGGAACATTAAAAATTGCATAAAGATCTCCCATTTCTACCTCTGTATTGGTTTCCTCAACTGTTTCTCTAAATGCACCATCAGAAACAGTCTCGCCATTTTCCATAAATCCACCCGGTAGAGTCCACTTTCCATATCTTGGCTCAATAGCTCTCTTGCACAAGAGAACAGATTCGTCTTTTATAGGTATTGTTCCGCAAATGATTTTTGGATTTGAGTAATGTATGAGATTGCAACTAGTGCAGCAGTCCCTGAGTCTATTATCCCCCTCGGGTATTTGTTTTTGAGTTTCAGAACCACACTCGCTACAGTATTTCATTTTTTATTTCGGTTTAGAGCGGCGGAAGTATAAACTATTAGAGGAGACTTATAATATTAATTAATGATAGAAAAAATCACGGAAAAAATTAAAGGTTATTCCGGAAGACCTCCTGTCGAAGAATTAAGGAAGGCTGCGGTTCTCATTGCTTTAACCGATTCTAATGAACCTGAACTTATATATACGCTTAGATCAAACAAGGTTGGTTCGCATGGTGGTGAAGTTTCATTTCCTGGAGGAATGTATGAGGATGTTGATAAAAATTTGGAACATACTGCACTCAGAGAGTCTGAAGAAGAGACAGGTATGGATAGTTCCAAGGTTAATATACTCGGGCCTATAGATACGGTAGTATCAAGATACAATATAAGTGTCACTCCTTATGTCGGGATAGTTCCTGAAAATGTATCTCTGAATAACAAATCTGAAGAAATAGAATCTTGCTTTAAAGTACCACTATCTTTTTTGCTAAAGGATGAACGTCATAGAAATGATGAAATAAAAAGAGACGGTGACATCTTTTTTATGCCTGCTTATCAATATGACTCTTATATAATATGGGGTTTAACGGCCATGATGACAGTGGATTTTTTAAATATTGCATTAGAGGCGAAAATAGATTTGAAAACTAAAGGTAATTAACTAGGGGATTATGCTTTACAGATTAGGAGATCACGAACCGGAGATGGATGGAGAGTACTATGTTTCGGATTCCGCAACTGTCCTTGGCAAAGTAAGGTTATGTAATAACTCGAGCATTTGGTTTGGAGCGGTTCTTAGAGGAGATACAGAGCTTATAACTGTGGGTGAAGGATCTAATGTTCAAGAGTGCTCAGTTTTGCATACCGATATAGGATTTCCCTTGAATATTGGAAAAGATGTGACAATCGGGCACAAGGTAATGTTGCACGGTTGTACTATTGGAGATGGCAGTCTCATAGGGATAAATTCAGTTGTATTAAACGGAGCGAAAATCGGTAAAGGATGCTTAGTTGGTGCTAATGCGCTAATCACGGAGGGCATGGAAGTCCCAGATGGCTCATTAGTCTTAGGGTCTCCTGGAAAAATAAGAGGAGAGTTAAACGAAGACCAGAAAAAAGGATTGATTCTCTCGGCGCATCACTATGTTCAGAATTCTAAAAGATTTAAAGATGAGCTTAAACAAATAAGGTAACAAAATGAAAACAGAAGAAATAAATTATTCCCATGATCAAAAAAACTTTATAGGTTATGTAGCTTATCCTGAAAGGGATAAAGCTCCATTAATTCTAATTGCTCCTTCGTGGGCGGGTAGAGATGAATTTGTTAAGGATAAAGCAGAAAATTTAGCCCGAGAGGGGTACGTTGCTATGGCCGTGGATATGTACGGAGATGCAAAAGTTGGTTCATCAACTGAAGAGAATCAATCATTGATGACTCCACTGGTTGAAGATAGAGATAAACTCAAGGGAATAATTAACTCAGCTCTTGAGGCAGGAAGGCAATTAGAAGCCGTAGAAGCATCAAATGTTGCAGCCATTGGTTACTGTTTCGGGGGCCTCGTTGTGTTAGATCTTGCGAGATCAGGATCTGATGTAAATGGCGTTGTTAGTTTTCATGGATTATTGATGGATTCAAAAATCTCTGAGGACGGCATAAAAAGCAAGATTCTTGTCTTACATGGAGAAAGAGATCCAATGGTGCCATTGGAAATGGTTGATGGATTTCAGCAAGAGATGACCCAAGCTGGCGCTGATTGGCAGCTACATAGTTATGGTAATGCTTATCATGCATTTACCAACAAGGAAGCGAATGATCCTGATCTCGGGACCGAATATAATCAAGATGCCGATAGAAGATCTTGGCAGTCTATGATGAATTTCTTCCAAGAAATATTTGTATAAATATCCCCAAAATGCTTACGACTGATGAAATAAGAAAAACTTATTTGGATTTTTTTCAAGAAAAAGGCCATACATTAGTTGATAGCGCCTCATTGGTTCCAAATAACGACAATACATTGCTTTTTACAAATGCAGGGATGGTCCCATTCAAAGATTTACTTTTGGGAGTAGAAAAGAGGAAATACACAAGAGCAGTAAGTTCTCAGAGATGTATAAGAGCGGGTGGGAAACACAATGATCTAGACAATGTGGGCTACACCGCGAGGCATCATACTTTTTTCGAAATGTTGGGAAATTTCAGCTTCGGTGACTATTTTAAAGAGGAAGCCATAGCCTTTGCTTGGGAACTTTTAACAGAGAGGTACAAAATTCCGGCAGAAAAACTATGGATTACAGTTCATGAAGATGACGATGAATCTGAAGAGATTTGGATAAAAAAAATAGGCATTGATCCATCAAGAGTCTCTAAGCTCGATGATGAAGAAAATTTCTGGACTATGGGTGAAACAGGTCCCTGTGGACCGTGCAGTGAAATTTACTATGATCATGGTGATCATTTAGAGGGCGATCCTCCAAGGCTAGGTAGTGATCCTGGTGATAGATATATAGAGATTTGGAATTTAGTTTTCACGCAGTTTGATCGGGATGTAGAGGGCAATCTTCTTCCTTTGCCGAACCCTTGCGTAGATACTGGAATGGGTTTAGAAAGGATGGCTGCAGTTTTGCAAAATCAACACAATAATTACGATACTGATCTTTTGAAGGCCTTAGTTGCTGGTGCTGCAGACCTAGCTCATGAAAATGACCTCTCAAATCCCTCTTTAAGAGTAATTGCGGATCATCTCAGAGCAAGCTCTTTCTTAATTGCTGATGGGGTCGTCCCAAGCAATGAAGGAAGAGGTTATGTTCTAAGGCGAATCATTAGAAGAGCTCTGAGACATGCATTTAAATTAGGCATGGATGATTCACCTTTATCTCAGCTTTCACCTTTACTACAAAAAGTAATGGGTAAGGAACATCCTGTGCTTGAAAAAAATTCGGAGATTATTGCAGCTAATCTTTTACAGGAAGAAAATCAATTTTCTTCAACCTTATCGCAGGGAATGCAATTATTAGAATCTGAAGTACAAAAGTTATCTGGAACGGAAATCTCCGGACATACTGTCTTTAAACTTTACGATACATTCGGTTTTCCTGTAGATATGACTGCAGACTTTGCAAGAGAGAGGGGACTCACAATTGATATGGATACGTACCAGTCCCTAATGGAGGAGCAAAAAGAAAGAGCTAGAATGGCTAGCAATTTTGTTTCATTAATTCCAGAGTCATTGAATTTAGATAGCCAAACAAATTTCGTTGGATATGATAATTTTTCCTCTAGCTCATCGATAGTTAAAATAATTTCTCAAACTAAAGAAAATTTTCTTGAGGAGGAGCAAGAGGGAATTTTTATTATTAAAGAAACTCCTTTTTATGCTGAATCAGGTGGTCAAGTTGGCGACAAAGGAATGATAACTTCTGATACTAATCTCTTCGAGGTATACGATACCCAAAAAAAAGGCGATCATTTTTTGCATCTAGGAGTAGTGAAATCTGGAGTTTTCAAGGAAGGCGATTCAGTTTTTGCTGAAATTGATTCAACTCATAGAGAAAGGGTTTCAAATAATCATAGCGCAACACATCTTCTCCACTCTGCTTTGAGAGAAACTTTAGGAACACATGTTGAACAAAAAGGCTCTCTTGTAGATCAATATAAATTAAGATTCGATTTTTCTCATAAGGGACCAATTAATGAAAAAGAAATGTCAAAAATAGAGAAAGTTGTTCAGGAAGAGATTTTTAAGGATACCTCACCAGATACAAAGCTTATGTCTTTTGAAGAAGCAAAAAAAACAGGCGCCCTGGCTTTCTTTGGAGAAAAATATGGGGATGAAGTTAGGGTTGTAAATATTGGAAATGGATTTTCAGTTGAGCTCTGTGGAGGCACTCATGTAAAAAGCACTTCTGCAATCGGTTTAATGAAAGTTACTTCGGAGACAGGTGTGTCAGCAGGAGTTAGAAGGGTGGAAGCAGTTACAGGAGATGGCGCTTTATTGCTTTTAGAAGAACTTGAAACTCAATACGCAGCAATATGTGCAGAGCTTATGGTTGAAGACCTAATCAGAAAGGAAGGAGTGAAGGCCTTTGAGATGATTGAATTTTTAGAAATGGAAATTAGTCTTATCTCCAAAATTTTGAATTGCAATAATGACCAAATCTTAAAAAAGATCATTCAAATTAAAGAAGAAAACCAAGATTTAAAAACACAAATTGATAAAAACACTCAAGATTTTAAAGAGTACAGTTCTCTTCAAGAATCGGTTGAGAGTTTGTTAGAAATCAATACTGAACTAAAGAAACAAATAAAAAGTATTCAATCTAAAGATATCGGAGTTCTAATTGAGGAATCAATAAAAAAATCTATAACAGTTGAAGGCCTCAATCTGGTTTTAGACACTTTTGATGAAGTAGATTCCAAAAGTTTAAGAGAAATTGCAGACAGCATCAGAACAAGAATTTCAGATTCTGTAGTCGCGTTAATCTCAGTATCTTCTGAAAAAGCACCTGTCATTGTTGCTTGTTCGAAAGAAGTAGAAATTGACGCAAGAGAAATAATGAAACACCTAATAAATCAATTAGGAGGCAGTGGAGGAGGTAGACAAGATTTTGCTCAGGGAGGTATCGAAAATACAGAAAATCTAGATATTGCTCTCAGCTCAGTAGCCGACTTAATTGTTTCTTTAAACAAACAATAAGATAG
>CEQX01017288.1_pt1 | contig 12289 bp, 7 predicted proteins | sample 356261 | NCBI WGS metagenome assembly CEQX01 (sample SAMEA2621076, study PRJEB7988) | marine metagenome | isolation source: saline water (ENVO:00002010), including | reverse complement strand
TGTAACTGTATTCACATCGTGAACTACGGCAAGTCTCAAATATCCCTTTCCAGGGTTATTTCCATGATTTTCTCTTCCTAAGTAAGTACCTGGTAAAGTCAAAACACCTGAATCTTCATAAAGCTTTTTTGCAAACTCTTCATCATTACAAGGAAGTTTTAGCCAAATATAAAAACCCCCATCAGGTCTTGTAACCTCTTGATTAGATTCAAAGCAGGCGATAGCAGCTCTATACTTATTGTCATACTCCCTTCTATTTTTCTCAACGTGTTCCCGATCTTTCCAAGCCCAAGTGCTTGCCATTTGGGTTGGTACAGAAAGTGTTACACCATGATAGGTTCTGTAAAGTCCTATTTTTTTTATTACTGATTCATTTGCGCATATAAAGCCTGACCTTAATCCTGCCAGGTTTGACCTTTTGGAAAGACTATGAAACACAACACTCTTCGAATCCTCTTCGGTAACATCATCACATTCCAAGAGTCCTGTAGGCGGTTTAGAAGAACTCTCATATATGTCTATATAACATTCATCTGAGCAAAGAAGAAAATCATATTTTGTTGCCTTTTCCAATAAAGACTCATACTCGCTTTTGTTGAAACAATATCCAGTAGGATTAGAAGGAGAGCATAGAATGAGAAGCTGACATTCTTTCCATACTTTCTCAGGAATACTCTCAAAATCAGGTCTAAATCCTTCTGCTTCTAACGAATTTACATAGTAAGGCTCAGCACCAGCCATAATAGCTGCTCCTTCATAAATTTTGTAAAAAGGATTAGGCAGAATAACCTTGGGACTAGTCTTTGATGTGTCTATTGCTGTTTGAATAAATGAAAAAATACCTTCTCTTGTTCCTGATAAGGGAAGAACATTCTTGTTCGGATCTAATTTACTTAAATTAAACCTATCGGTTAACCAATTGCTATATGCTTCTCTAAGTGAATACTCTCCTACTGAAGTAGGATACTTGGAATACGAAGAAGATTCTCTTGCTATGATTTCAAGGGCAGCATCAGGAGCATTCCCTTTCGGCTCTCCAATATGGAGAGCTATAATCTCTTCGGGATTTTTTTTAACTTCTCCTATCAAGTTAGAAAGGTATTGGAAGGGATATTCGGTTAAAGAATTTAAAAGGTTATTCATTTTTTCCTCCATCCAATGAAGATCTAAGATCAATTAAAAGGTTATCCAAATCTCTTTTCTTCACAAAAGGAGTACCTTCTTTTGACGAAATGCTAAATCTGTCTTCTACTCTTTCTCCATAAGTAGCAATTCTAGCTTTTTTGATAATTGCATTATGTTTAAGAAAGACATGGCATACTGAAGCTAGTAGGCCTGGTCTATCTGCCGTGATTATCTCGATATCAGTCCATCTATTTGGCATATCATGATTATAATGAATTTCGGTATTAGTCTTAAAATGCTTTAAATGTCTAGGAAGCCTCCGTTGAATTATCTTCGGTTTAAGAACTTTTTTATCTAAAACCTCCTCAAGCTTTTTTATTAGGATAGCGGCTTTTTCAGAATTCAAGGGTATTTTTTTTTCATTATCACTAATGGTTACAAGATCAGTGCAATAACCATCTTTCATTCCATAAAGCTTAGCATCAACTAAATTGATATTTTCAGAATCCAGAACACCGACAATTGTTGCGAATAAATTTGTCCGATCCTCTGTATGAATAAATAATGATGTAAGTGATTCTTTATCTTTTTCAATAAAACTGACAATACTTTTAGTTTTAGAATTGAGTATATTTTCTGCATGGATGGCCAGATCATGAAAGTTAGAAGCTTCAAAATAATCATTATAAAACCTATTCCAAAGTGCTTCGGTCTTTGATGTTTTTATTCCTTTTATCAGCTTAAGGGCCTTAGTTTTTTGTTCTTCAATAGATTTATTTAGGAATGTCTTCTCCTCAAAATATAGCTTTGTTCGAAGATAAAGTTCTCTTAAAAGAGATGCATTCCAAGAATTCCATAAATTTGGATTTGTTGCACTTACATCAGCTGCTGTTAAACAATAAAGATAATCCAATATTTCTAAATTTCTAATTTTCTCTGCAAATTCTTTAATTACTGAATTATCTGTCAAATCTTTCTTTTGGGAAGTAATAGACATGAGAAGATGATTTTCTACCAACCATTCAATTATGTTGGTATCTTCATTTGAAAAATAATGCCTTTTGCAAAATTTCTTTACTATTGATTTACCGAGACCAGAATGATCAGCACCTCTACCTTTACCAATGTCATGATATAGACCTGCAATGTATAAGATTTCCAAATTAGGAATTTTTCTCATTATCTCCGTGGCGAGAGGAAATCTATCTTTCGATTTACCTAAAATCATCCTCCTCATATTTCTTAAGACTTCCAGTGTATGAGCGTCAACAGTGTAGATATGAAATAAATCATATTGCATTTGTCCTGTTATTCTTCCAAATTCAGGCAGGTATCTCCCCAAAATACCTAGGTCTTTCATTTTCTCTAATTGAGTAACTAAAAGTCTTTTTGATTTTAGAAGCTTAAGAAAGAGTTTTATATTTTTTTTATCAGCTCTAAAGCTAGCATCAATTAAGTCTCTATCTTTTTTTAGGGCTCTAAGGGTTTGAAAACCAATTCCCTTAATATTTTGGTTTTGTGTCTGTTTAATGAATAGATCAATTAGGAGACTTGGATTCTTTTTAAATGCTTGAAGATCATAAAGATGTATAAGGTTGTTTTTTACGAAGAAATTATTATCTAGTTTTTTCTTTCTAGAAGGCTTAGTGAGTTCAAAATTTTCCTTAATACCCTGTATGAAGGTCGAATTTATTTCTGAAATGCTTAGTGACGATCTGTAGAATCTGTGCATAAGCTTCTCCGCCGCCTGATTTGAAGATTTTGCTGACGGAAAAAGTTTATTTGCAACAGGGATCTGGTGTTCAAAAAGTAACCTATCTTCCTCTCTATTTGACTCAATATGAATCAGATATCGTATTAACCACAACCAATATTTTGACTTATTAAGCTCTCTTTTTTCTTCGTCAGTGAGAATATCTGACAACTTATCCTTATCGGAAGTATTTCTGTGAGAATTTTTAATAAGCCAATCAATTATATGAACATCTCTAAGGCCTCCAGGAGAAGACTTAATGTCGGGTTCCAAATTGTATGAAGTGTTATTGAAGCTGTCATGACGATCTGACTGCTCCAAAATTTTTGCTTGAATAAAAGACTTACTTCTCCATAAATTTTTAGTCTCCAGTATTTTTTGATACTCGGCATATAAAATTTCAGGACCGAAAATCTTTCTAAACTCTAGCATGTTTGTCATTGTATAAAGATCATCCCTAGCTTGTGTCTTTGCTTGCTCAATAGTCCTCACACTATGGCCTACTTCAAGACCTAAATCCCAAAGCGTGCTGACGAACTTTTCAACTTTTTTTTGTTCTTCCTCGGACAGCTCTTTTTTTGTTAAAAGAAGTAAGTCAATATCAGAGAAAGGATGGAGCTCCTGTCTGCCGTAACCTCCTACGCAGAAAATTCCGAATGCATTAATCTTATGTAGGTTACCGAATATGGCTGCTTGAACTATTAAATTATCAATATTTTTTGATCTTTTCTTCAGAAAGTATTCTATATCCTTAATTTGCCTACCTCTATTTTTATTGAGCCAGCTTTCAAATTCTTTAGATAAGGCTTTATTATCTTTTTCTTTTTGTTTAATCAGCTCTTTTAGCATTTAGACAGATCAGTCTTCTTCTTTTCTCAGAGTAAGAATTTCAGCTCCTTGACTATTCACATATATTGTATGTTCCCATTGAGCTGAATTTCTTCCATCCCTAGTTTCCACTGTCCAACCATCAGAGAGGACTTTTGAGGATTTTGATCCTAAATTTATCATCGGTTCGATGGTAAAGCACATACCCTCAACTATTTCAGAACCTGTTCCAGCTTCTCCGTAATGAAGTATCTGAGGTTCATCGTGATAGACTTTACCGATTCCATGCCCGCAATATTCTTCTACAACAGAATAGTGATTCTTCTCTGCATGGATTTGTATTGCTGCTCCAATATCTCCTAGCCTTGCTCCAGGTTTTACCGCATCAATGCCCTGGTAGAGACATTCTTGAGTGACCTTAACTAGCCTCTCATTGTGAGCTTGTACTTTTCCAACGAGAAACATTTTTGATGTATCTCCATGCCAGCCATTCTTAATAACAGTTACATCAATATTCATGATGTCACCACTTTTGAGTATTCTTTTATGATCAGGGATACCATGACAGATAACTTGATTTATGCTGGTACATAGTGTTTTTTCAAAACCCCTATATCCAATATTGGCAGGAGTTGCATTTTGTTCATTCACAATGAAGTCATGGCAAATTTCGTCAAGCTTTCCTGTTGAAATACCTGGCTTTACGTGAGGTCCAATCATCTCTAAAACCTCTGCTGCTAATTTTCCAGCTTCCCTCATGCCATTGAGCTCTTCTTGATTCTTTAACACTTTATTCAAATTCCTCAGGTTTTAATGGACACTTTCATCATCATTTATTATAGTGTGGTTTTAATGCCAATAGGCCTTAAAAAACAAAATTGCGAACTTCAGACATATTTCTGGTTCGCTTTTTTTTCGCTTAAATCCTTAACAATTATAACTTCAAGAAAATGGAAAATAAGATAATCATTCCTCTAGATCTTGAATATTCATCAGCAGTTGATATCGCGAAAAGATTAAATCCTGATATTTGTAGGTTAAAAATAGGTAATCAATTATTCACTTCATCGGGACCTAATATAATCAATGAAATCAATAACTTAGGATTTGATATATTCTTAGACTTAAAATTCCATGATATTCCAAATACTGTTTATGAGGCTGTAAGATCAGCCTCAGACTTGGGCGTCTGGATGGTTAATGTTCATGCCTCGGGGGGAGCCAAGATGCTGGAAGCATCAAAAAAAGCACTTGAAAGCAATAATTCTCCTACTATCCTCATAGCGGTAACTTTACTAACCAGTCTATCTGAGGAGTCTCTTACGGAGTTAGGACTTAGTAACCTAAATCAACATATCAGCCGTTTAGCTGGCCTCGCGTATGATTGTGGATTAGATGGAGTTGTGTGTGCTGCATCAGATACTCAATCAATCAAAAAAAATTTTGGAAAAGATTTTCTAGCAGTAACTCCTGGCATCAGACCATCATGGTCAACAAATGATGATCAAAGCAGGATATCAACTCCTTCGGAAGCAATGAAAAATGGATCAGATTTTCTTGTGATAGGCCGACCAATCACTGCTTCCAAAAATCCCATCGAGGCGTTAGAAAAAATATATAAGGAAATGTATGAGTAGAGAAAAAGCAATTCTTGCTTTAGAGGATGGGACTATCTTTGAAGGCACAAGTATTGGCGCATCTGGACAGACAAATGGTGAAATAGTATTCAACACTTCAATGTCAGGATATCAGGAAATTTTGACAGATCCTTCTTACGCCAAACAGATAGTTACTCTGACTTATCCACACATAGGCAATACAGGGATCAATAGCGAAGACACAGAATCGGAAAACATATGGTGTGCAGGTTTAGTTATAAGGTCCTTATCTCAGGTCGAGAGTAACTGGAGGAAAGAAGAGACTTTATCTGAATATCTCATAAGAAATAATATTTTAGGTATTTCTGATATAGATACTCGAAAACTCACTAGAATAATAAGAAAAAAGGGCGCCCAATCTGCTTCAATAATTTCGGGTGAGAAATTAGACTTAAATGAAGCAATTAAAACTGCTAAGGAATTTCAAGGCTTGTCGGGCTTAGATTTAGCAAAAGAAGTTACTTCATCTTCTTCTTACGCATGGACTGAAGGGACTTGGAGAGGCCAAACAAAAAAATCAAAATATAGAGTTGCCGTTCTAGACTTTGGTATCAAAAAAAATATCTTAAGAATTCTTGCTGATTATGGTTACGAGATCAAAGTTTTTCCAGCAAAAACTAAATCGGATGAAATTCTCAACTACAATCCTCATGGCGTGTTTTTATCAAATGGACCTGGTGATCCAGAACCATGTGCTTATGCTATAAACACTATTAAAGAATTATGTGACCTAGAAATGCCGTTATTTGGTATTTGCCTAGGTCACCAGCTTCTTGCTCTATCTTTGGGAGGAAAAACATCTAAGATGAAATTCGGACATCATGGAGCAAATCACCCTGTTCAAGACTTAAAAACTAAGCAGGTCGCGGTAAGTTCTCAGAATCATGGCTTTACCGTTGAACAGGAATCCCTACCTGCAGAAATAGAAGTAACACATAAATCTTTATTCGATGGAACTGTTCAAGGAATTCAACATGTTTCAAAACCCTTTTTTAGTTTTCAAGGTCATCCGGAAGCGAGTCCAGGACCTCATGATTTAAAGTATTTATTCCAGAGATTTGAAGAAAATATGAATAAAAATGCCTAGAAGAAAAGACATAAACTCAATTTTAATTATTGGTGCAGGCCCCATTGTCATTGGACAAGCGTGTGAATTTGACTACTCAGGCGCTCAAGCATGTAAAGCTCTCAAGGAGGATGGTTTTAGAGTTATATTAATAAACTCTAATCCTGCGACAATTATGACCGATCCAAGCATGGCTGATGCAACTTATATAGAGCCAATTCATTGGGAGACAATTGAGAAAATAATAGAAAAAGAAAAACCTGATGCCTTACTGCCGACCATGGGAGGTCAAACTGCTCTCAACGCTGCTCTTGATTTGGACAGCAGAGGTATTTTGAAAAAACATAATGTGGAAATGATTGGAGCAACAAAAAAGGCTATCGATAAAGCTGAGGACAGAGAATTATTTGCTGCTTCAATGGAGAAAATAGGTCTTAAAGTCCCTGAATCTGGTTTAGCGCACAATAATGACGAAGCGCATGCGCTTCTTGAAAGGATTGGCTTTCCTTGCGTTCTGAGACCTAACTTCACTATGGGAGGCTCAGGAGGAGGCATTGCCTATAACATAGAGGAATTTGATCAAATTTGTAAAAGAGGATTGGAATTATCACCAACATCAGAAATATTCATAGATAAATTTCTAGGAGGTTGGAAAGAATATGAAATGGAGGTAGTGAGAGATAAGAATGATAACTGTATTATAGTTTGCAGTATTGAGAACTTAGATCCCATGGGAGTGCATACTGGCGATTCTATTACAGTCGCACCATCTCAAACTCTTACCGATAAGGAATATCAAATAATGAGAAATGCTTCTATTGATATCCTTAGGGAAATAGGTGTTGAAACTGGAGGATCAAACGTTCAGTTCACCATTAATCCTGATGATGGAGAGATGTTGATAATTGAGATGAATCCAAGAGTTTCAAGGTCATCAGCTCTTGCCTCAAAAGCAACAGGTTTCCCAATAGCTAAAGTTGCAGCAAAACTCGCTGTTGGATATACATTAGACGAACTAAGCAATGACATAACTGGTGGAATCATTCCTGCTTCATTTGAACCATCAATAGATTATGTTGTAACTAAAATTCCAAGATTTAATTTTGAGAAGTTTTCACAGACAGATCCTGTTCTCTCCACTCAGATGAAATCAGTAGGCGAGGTTATGGCTATTGGAAGGACATTTCAAGAATCCCTTCAGAAGGCTATAAGAGGATTAGAAACAGGAAGAGATGGACTTAATCCAGTATTTAACGATGAAGACGAATTTGAAACTCTTAAGCAAAGAATTAGCATTCCAAGTCCAGATAGACTTTGGTTTGTAGGAGACGGCTTTAGAAATAATTTAACCATAGAAGAAGTCTTTGAGTTCTCTAAAATTGATCCTTGGTTTTTAGTTCAAATTAAAGATTTGATAGACGAAGAAATTAGACTAATGGATATTTCACTTCAAGACCTTAATTTCGATATTTTATATTCTTTAAAGAGAAAAGGATTTTCCGATTCAAGAATTGCGGACTTACTCAAATGCAAAGAGGAGGATGTGAGAAACGTTAGACTTTCTTTAGACATAAAACCTGTTTTCAAAAGAGTAGATACATGCGCTGCAGAATTTGAATCTTCGACTGCTTATATGTATTCAACGTATGAGGAAGAATGTGAAGCAAATGTAACAGACAACAAGAAGATTATGGTTTTAGGAGGAGGTCCAAATAGAATTGGGCAAGGAATTGAATTTGATTATTGCTGTGTTCATGCCTCTTTAGGATTAAGAGAGGAGGGATACGAAACAATAATGGTTAATTGTAATCCTGAAACAGTTTCAACAGATTTTGATACCTCCGACCGATTATATTTCGAACCGATAACCGTCGAAGATGTTTTGGCAATAACAGATATTGAGAATCCAGTTGGAGTAATAGTTCAGTACGGGGGTCAAACTCCTCTGAAGATCGCTGAGGAGCTAGAAAAAAATGGCGTACCAATTCTAGGCACATCTCCTGACTCAATTGACTTAGCAGAGGATCGAGGAAGATTCCAAGAATTTGTTATCAAACATGGCTTTAAACAACCTCCTAATGGAATTGCGTCAAGCGTTGAAGAGGCTATGAAGGTATCAGAAGAGGTGGGCTTTCCGCTTGTTGTGAGACCATCTTATGTTCTTGGAGGCAGGGCAATGGAGGTGGTTTACAAAAAAACTGATCTAGAAAATTATCTTATTGAGGCAGTTCAAGCCAGCTCAAAAAGCCCAGTTCTTTTGGATGGCTTTTTGAATCAAGCTATTGAAATGGATATTGAGGCTGTTTGCGATGGCGAAGAGGTGATAATTGGAGGCATTCTTCAACATATTGAACAGGCAGGTATTCACTCAGGTGATTCTGCTTGCTCTCTTCCTCCTTATAGTCTGTCTAAGGAACTTATTGAAGAAATCACAGATCTAGTAAAAAAAATAGCCATAGAGATAGGTGCGAAAGGTTTAGTGAATGTTCAACTAGCCTATTTTGATCATGAGCTTTATTTGCTTGAAGTAAATCCTAGAGCATCTCGTACGATTCCCTTCGTATCTAAGTGCATAGGAAAATCTCTAGCGAAAGTTGGAGCTCTATGTATGGCAGGTAAAAGTCTCAAAGAACAAAATTTTGAAAAAGAGATAATTCCCAAGTATTTTTCTGTTAAAGAAGCAGTTTTTCCATTCAATAAATTTTTAGGAGTGGATCCAATCTTAGGTCCAGAAATGAAATCAACTGGGGAGGTAATGGGCGTTGGTTCTAGTTTTTCTGAGGCTTATGCAAAAGCTCAATTAGGCGCAGGAGAAATTATTCCCCATTCGGGATCAGTATTTTTAAGTGTTAGAGATTCAGATAGACCATTCATTGCAAATCTAGCAAAAGAATTTATTGATCTTGGCTTTAAGATTATTGCCACAAAAGGAACAGCTAGGCATATAGAAGAAGCAGGAATTCCTGTAGAAACCATAAAAAAAGTTGCCGAGGGAAGACCTCATGTAGTTGATGCAATGAAAAATGGAGATGTAAATTTAATAGTTAATACAACAGAAGGAAGGCAGTCAATATTAGACTCTGCATCAATAAGAAGGACGGCATTAGAAGAAAAAATATACTGTACCACCACTCTAGAGGGTGGCCGTGCTGTTTGTGCCGTGCTCAGAAACAAAGAACTTTGGTCAGTTGAAAGACTCCAAGATCTTCATGCTAAAATCATATTGTGACGAATCCAATTACAAAAGAAGGGGAAGCTCTATTGAGGCAAGAGCTTAAAAAGCTGAAGTCAGAGGACCGTCCTCGAATTATTGATGCTATTGCAACAGCAAGGGAATTTGGAGACTTAAAGGAAAATGCTGAATATCACGCAGCAAAAGAACAACAAAGTCTCACCGAAGCCAGAATAAAGGACATTGAGTCGAAACTTTCAAATGCTCAGGTAATAGACATCAAAAATATCGAACCCTCAGACAAGGTTATTTTTGGAACCACAGTAACTGTGTTTAATTCAGAAGTTGAAAAATCAATTATTTACAAAATTGTAGGGGAGGACGAAGCTAATGCAGGTGATGGTAAAATTTCTTATGCATCTCCACTAGCCAGATCGCTTATAGGAAAATACGAGGGAGATTTGATAAAAGTTGAAACTCCTAGTGGTAAGATTGAATACGAGATAGAGAAGGTAGACTATATTTAATTTCTATAATGTCGCGTAAATCTGATTATCGTGATGGTGATTTTTTCACCAAGAGATCTAGAAAAGAAGGTTATAGGTCAAGGTCCTCATATAAGCTTAAAGAGATTTTAGAAAAACAGATAAAACTATCTAAGGGTCATTCAGTATTAGATTTAGGATCTTATCCTGGAGGTTGGTCTCAAGTTGCGATGGAGAAGGTCGGGAAAGAAGGAAAAGTTGCAGCAATTGATATCCAGCCAATGAATCCTATTGAAAATTGTTTTTTTCTAAAGAAGAGTATTGAAGATTTAGAAAAAAAAGATTTCAATGAAATTAAAGAATATTTACCTTTTGACCTTGTATTATCTGATATGGCCCCCAATATAAGCGGTATACGTGATAGGGATGATTCAATGATGATCGGTTTAGTTGATTCGGTCCTTTTTGCAGTTGACGGCCTCTTAGATACAAATGGCAGCGTCTTGATAAAAGTTTTCCAAGGTGAAAGTTTAGATTATACTAATCAAGCCCTCAAAACGAGATTCAAAAAGGTTAAAATCTTTAAGCCAAAAGCGTCTAGAGCAAACTCTAACGAAACTTACATAATTGGAAAGGAAATAAAAATAAAATGAGCGAACTTCTTAAAAATCTACTAATGTGGTTATTCATAGCCATCACAGTTTTCTCTGTATTCAATAACTTCAATACAGAAACTTCCGTCCAAGAGTTATCATACTCAGAATTTATCTCTCAAGTAGAAAGTGATCAGGTACTAAGCGTTGAATTTTCTTCTGATAATTACACGTTGAAAGGTAAAACTGTAAACGGTGAATCATTTGAAACTGTTAGACCTCCATTTTTACAAGATGATCTGAGCGAAATTCTTACCGATCATAGAGTTGCTGTCACTGGTGAAAGGCCAGAAGAACAGTCTATACTCAAACAATTACTCATAGCCAGTTTCCCAATACTCATTATTTTAGCTGTATTCATTTTCTTCATGAGGCAAATGCAAGGAGGATTAGGAGGTAAATCAGGCCCTATGAGTTTCGGCAAAAGCAAAGCTAAAATGCTTGAAGGGGGTAAGGTTAAAACTTCCTTTGCCGATGTTGCGGGGGTTGAAGAGGCTAAAGAAGAAGTTCAAGAGGTAGTAGATTTTCTTAAGGATCCTACTAAGTTTCAAAAGCTTGGAGGCAAGATCCCTACAGGTATCCTTATGACAGGTTCCCCCGGAACTGGAAAGACTCTTCTGGCAAAAGCTATTGCTGGAGAAGCGGGAGTCCCATTCTTTAGTATCTCCGGATCTGATTTTGTTGAAATGTTTGTAGGCGTAGGTGCTTCTAGAGTGAGGGATATGTTTGATCAAGCCAAACGACAAGCACCATGTATCGTATTCATTGATGAGATTGATGCGGTTGGAAGGCATAGAGGTGCTGGTATGGGTGGCGGTCATGATGAAAGAGAACAAACACTTAATCAGCTCTTAGTTGAGATGGATGGTTTTGAAGATAACCAAGCAATAATAATTATTGCAGCAACTAATAGACCTGACGTTTTAGACCCAGCCTTACTAAGGCCCGGCAGATTTGACCGTCAAGTGGTTGTTCCTCTTCCTGATATTAGAGGCAGAGAGCAAATATTAAAAGTTCATATGAGGAAAGTCCCAATCGCACAAGATGTCGATGCATCACTTATCGCTAGAGGCACTCCTGGATTTTCTGGAGCTGATTTAGCGAACCTTGTAAACGAAGCTGCTCTTGTTGCTGCAAGAACTGCAAAAAAACTAGTAGGTATGGAGCAACTCGAGTTTGCCAAAGATAAGGTAATGATGGGAAGCGAAAGAAGGTCAATGGTCATGTCTGAGGAAGAAAAGCTCAAAACTGCTTACCATGAGTCCGGACATGCTATTGTTGGAAGATCTCTTGAAGAACATGACCCAGTTTACAAAGTTACTATTATTCCAAGAGGAAGAGCCTTAGGTGTAACAATGTTTCTACCAGAAGAAGACAAATATAGCTACAGCCATCAAAGTATACTGGATAGAATTTGCGGACTCTATGGCGGAAGAATTGCTGAAGAACTGATCTATGGTGAGAAGGGCGTTACTACTGGAGCGTCTAACGATATCGAGAGAGCAACTGAATTAGCTCATAACATGGTAACAAAATGGGGCCTTTCAGA
>CEQX01029506.1_pt1 | contig 12295 bp, 7 predicted proteins | sample 356261 | NCBI WGS metagenome assembly CEQX01 (sample SAMEA2621076, study PRJEB7988) | marine metagenome | isolation source: saline water (ENVO:00002010), including | reverse complement strand
GCCTGAGTTTCCAAAAGATAAAGATTGAATTTTTAATAAAAGAATAATTTTGACTAATTCAGATGGTACTTCTTCTCCGACTCCACATGCATGCGAAACAACTAGATTTTTTTGAAGTTTTGAAAGCTCATTATTCGAAATTTTGTGATTATATAATGACCCAAAACCTGTATTAATTCCATAAATTGGATTATTATCGGATTTTATTTTTTTTAATAAATAATTGTTCGAGCTTTTTACCTTTTTTTTTGAAGAGGAAGAAAGACTTATGACAGTCTCATTTGAAATTATTTCTTCAACTATGTCAACTGATAATTTATTCTCACCAATTTTATAATTTTTCATTTATTTGATTAGATTTATTAAATCAGACATACTCATATTTTTTTGATCACCAGTTTTCATATTCTTTACAGATAATTTCCCAGAATTCATTTCATCCTCACCAACTATTACAACAAATTCAACTTCTTTGTTATTTGCATAGGTCATTTGTTTTTTAATTTTATCTGAGGCTGGATATAATTCTGTGTTAATGTTATTATCTCTTAATTTCTTTACTAGTGATAAACAATAATCAGACTCAATTTCGCCAAAATTTAAAAAAAGAACTCTTGTACTGACATCTATATCATTTGGAAATAATTTAAGTTCATCCATTACAAGAAAAATTCTATCAATTCCAAATGAAATTCCAACCCCTGAAACGTCATTTAATCCAAAAATACTAGTTAAATCATCATACCTACCCCCACCTGCAATACTTCCAATATTAACATCCAAAGACTTAACTTCAAAGATTGAACCAGTATAGTAATTGAGTCCTCGAGCAAGTGAAATGTCAAACTTTAACGATGAATTTTTAAGACCTATTTTCTCAATTCTATTAAAAATATAACTTAGTTCTTTGAAACCATCATTACCAATTTTTGAATCTTGCAAAATTTTTGGAAGTTGATTAATATCTTTTACATTTAAGAATGAATTTAAAATATCAATTTTCTCTTTTTTTACACCAATTTTCACTAATTCAGATTTAACATTCTCAAAACCTATTTTATCAATTTTGTCTAGAACTATTACAAACTTGTCAAATAGATTCGAAGCACCCATGAGTTCTATCATTGCTGAAAGAATCTTTCTATTATTAATCAAAATTTCAATATTAGAAATATTTAAATCTGAAAAAATATCATCACTGAGTTGGATTAATTCAATTTCATTCAAAAGTGATTTTGAACCAATAACATCTGCGTCACATTGATAAAATTCTCTATATCTTCCTCTTTGAGGTCTATCAGCTCTCCAAACATTTTGCATTTGATATCTCTTAAATGGGAAAGAAATATTATTGTTATTGGTTGCAACAAATCTGGCAAAGGGAACAGTTAAATCATACCTTAGTGCTTTGCTAGAAATTTCTTTTGATAATGATTTTGAATTTGTGTTTTCAGTGATTTTTGATTTAGACAAAAAATCACCACTGTTTAATACTTTAAAAATTAATCGATCTCCCTCCTCACCATATTTACCGGTTAATGTTTCAATATTTTCCATTGCTGGAGTTTCAATGGGAGCATAGCCATAGCGTTCAAAACAAGCTTTTACCTTATTGAAAATATAATTTCTTCTGAACATGATATCAGAGCTAAAATCACGTGTGCCTTTTGGTATTTGAACATTTGCCTTCATAGTCTGCAAATTTAATCAATTAAATATCTTTCCAGGATTTAGGATATTTTTAGGGTCAAATAAATTTTTTATTTGTTTTTGTATTTGAATTTCTTTTTTTGAAAAAACAATATCCAAATAAGGTTTTTGAACTAAACCAATTCCATGCTCGCCACTTATTGTACCACCTAAATTTTTGGTTAAAGTAAAAATTTCACGAATTCCTTCACTAAGTTCGGTATTCCATTTATGGTCAGACATATTTCCCTTAATTATGTTGACATGTAAATTACCATCTCCTGCATGTCCATAGCAGATAGATTTAAAACCATATTTTTTTCCAATTTTCTTAACACCTAGTAATAGTTTTGGTAATTCTGCTCTTGGGACAACTGTGTCTTCCTCTTTATAAACTGAATTAGACTTAACTGCTTCGCTGACCTTTCTTCTCATCTTCCAAAGCCTATCTTTTTGTTCTTTAGTGTCAGCTATTAAAATTTCACCACATTCGAATTTACTCAACACGTTAGATATTTTTTCGCATTGTGCATATAATTGATTCATGTCATTTCCATCAACTTCAATTAGCAGATGAGCTTGAACATTATCTTCAACAGTCATTTTTATATCAGTATATTTAATTGTCCAAACAATAGCATCTCTTTCAATAAATTCTAGAGCAGAGGGTATAATTCCATTAATAAATATAGCAGATACTGCCTCACATGCCTTCTCAGCACAATAAAAAGGAACAAGTAATGTAATGTCTTTAGTTGGAAGTGGAATTAACTTAAAAACTATTTTAGTAATAATTCCAAGAGTTCCCTCACTACCAATCATCAAAGATGTTAAATCATATCCAGTAGAGTTTTTCAAAACATTTGCACCAGTCCAAATAACTTCGCCGGTAGGAAGAACAACTTCTAAATTCAAAACATAATCTTTCGTAACCCCATACTTTAAAGCTTTAGGACCACCTGCATTTTCTGCAAGATTTCCTCCAAGAAATGAACTTCCTTTACTAGCTGGATCGGGTGGATAAAACAATCCTTTTTCTTCAACAGCATTTCTAAAAACTTGATTTATTACTCCAGGCTCAACAGTTGCTTGCATATTTCTTTCATCTATTGAAATTATTTTGTTGAATCTTTCTGTTGAAAGAGCAACACCACCCATAATTGGTAGAGATCCACCGCTCAAACCGGTTCTAGCACCGCAAGGTGTAATAGGAATATTTTTTTCATTACAATATTTAACAATTGAGGCGATATCTGAAGTTTTATCAGCTTTAAGAACAACAGAGGGCGGGAATTTTAAATCTTCGGTCTCATCATGTGAAAAATCATCAATGGTATCCTTATCACAAAAAACATTTCTAGCACCAATTAATCTTTTAAAAAAATCAATATCACTTTTATTTATTTTAGAGTATCCCATAAAAAAAATTCATACAAATTTAAGTAATTTAGCATCTGTAAAACAAACAATGCTAAAATGAAAAAAATCATTTTCATAATTTTTTTATGCATCAGCCAAAATCCATGCTATTCTCAAGAAAAACAAATATTACTTGAGGATATTTGGAAAAATTACAGTTTCTTTCCAAAGAGCTATAGTGGTTTGAATTCAATGAATAATGGCGAATTTTATACACAAATTAAAAACACAGAAGATGGGCAGGAAATAATAAAGTATAGCTTTAAAAATGGCAATAGAATTGTTCGATTATTCAAAAGTTCTGATTTTAAGATTAAAAGAATTAATAGCTACTCTTTAAGTGATGATGACGAGCTCATGCTATTGGCAACAGAAACTGAATCAATTTACAGATACTCAAGAAAAGCAATCTATTATGTATTTAATATTCAAAATAATAAATTAAAAAAATTATCTGAAAATAAAATCAGATACCCAACATTTTCCCCAGATAGATCTAAAATTGCCTATGTTTTTGAAAACAACTTATTCATTAAAGATATTACGAACGGAAAAGAAACTCAAATTACCTTTAATGGCAAAAAGAATCATATTATCAATGGTGCCTCTGATTGGGTTTACGAAGAAGAATTTAAGTTAGTGAAAGGATTTGAATGGTCATCTGATAGTAGAAAAATCGCCTATTATAGTTTTGATGAATCTCATGTCAAAGAATTCTCAATGGACAAGTTTAATGGAAATTTATATCCAACTCAAGAGGTTTTTAAATATCCTAAAGCTGGAGAGGCAAACTCAACTGTTAGTATTTTCTTATATAACCTTATAGACAAAGAAAAAACTCTGATTTATACTGAAAAGGACTATGAATATATTCCTAGAATTAAGTGGGCTAACGACCCTAATACACTGACAATGATAGGATTAAATAGGCATCAAAATAAGCTTGATTTTATAGTTGTAAATTCCGAAGATGGAAGCAATAAAGTTCTTTTTACTGAAGAAGACAAATACTACATTGATATTAATGATAATCTCACATTTCTACCAAATGATTTTTTTATTTGGACATCAGAAAAAAAAGGTTATAATCACATATATTTAAAAGGGTTTGATGGAAGTGAAGAACAAATTACTTCTGGTTCTTGGGAAGTTTCATCATTTTACGGTCTTGATAGTGATAAAATGCAAATTTTCTTTTCCTCTACTGAGGATGGGTCTATAAATAGGTCAGTGTACATGTTAGATTTAGAGACAGGTAAAAGAGAAAAAATTAGTACTCGTATTGGAAGTAACTCAGCAAAATTTAGTAAAGGATTGAAATATTTTATAAATACTTTTTCAGATGCCAATACACCCCCTATTTATACATTGCACAAAGCTGACGGGACATTAATAAAAACAATTGAAGACAATAAGGAATTCACAGAAAAATTAAGCAATTATCAAATTAGCAAAAAAGAGTTTTTAACTGTCTACACTGAAAATGCTGATTTAAATTCATGGATTATAAAGCCTCCAAATTTTGAAAAAAATAAAAAATACCCTCTATTTATGTTTTTATATGGTGGTCCTGGATCACAAAAGGTCTTAAACAAATACGAAGGAAATAATTTTTATTGGTATCAAATGCTAGCTCAAAAAGGCTATGTTGTTGCTTGTGTTGATAATAGAGGTACAGGAGGAAAAGGCTCAGAATTTAAAAAAATGACCTATAAAGAACTTGGAAAATATGAAACGATTGATCAAATTGATGCAGCAAAATATTTTGGAAGTTTAGACTATATTGACGAAAATAGAATTGGTATTCAGGGTTGGAGTTACGGAGGATATATGTCCTCATTAGCAATTACAAAAGGAGCAGATGTCTTTAGTTTGGCAGTAGCAGTTGCTCCTGTTACAAATTGGCGCTACTATGATAATATATATACAGAAAGATACATGCAAACTCCACAAGAAAATGCTAATGGATATGATGATAATTCACCCATAAATCATGTTGATAAACTTAAGGGCAAGTATCTTTTAGTTCATGGTACTGCAGATGACAATGTACATGTACAAAATACTTATGAAATGATTTCAGCTCTAGTAAGAGCAGATAAGCAATTTGATTTATTTATTTATCCCGACAAGAATCACGGTATTTATGGTAAAAATACTAGGTTTCATCTTTACAAGAAAATAACTGACTTCATTCTAGAAAATTTATAATTGTTTTCTTAAATTCGACAAATTAAAATCTAACTAATCAAATTATGATTCAATTAATTGGATATGTACTATTCACAGCACTAATTTTAATTATTGCCAAAGCTTACCTTGATAAAAAAGGTCATCCAAAAGCTCTATTTTATTTATTTTTTGCTGAAATGTGGGAACGTTTCTCTTTTTACGGAATGAGAGCACTTCTAACACTTTATTTGATAAAAGATTTTTATCAAGATCTACAAAACAATGAAGAAATTGCTTATAGTATATACGCTGCATATGGAGCTTTGGTATATCTCACTCCTCTGCTAGGTGGATATCTTGCTGACAAATATATTGGATATAGAAAATCAATTCTTTTTGGTGGTATTTTAATGGCCCTTGGGCACTTTTTCATGGCTTTTCCAACAGAATTTTTCTTCTATGGCGCACTTGGATTATTAATAATGGGAAATGGATTTTTCAAGCCTAACATTTCTACACTTGTAGGCTCTCTTTATGAGGAAGGCGACATTAAAAGAGATGGAGGATTTACTATATTTTATATGGGAATAAATCTTGGCGCTATGATTGCACCATTATTTTGTGGCTATTTAGGTGAAGTATACGGTTGGCATTATGGCTTTGGCGCTGCAGGTTTAGGAATGTTAGCTGGTCTTATTGTCTTTTGGAAAGGAATTCAAGCTAATGTTCTGGGAGACAAAGGATTACAACCAGCAGAATATATAAATAAAAAGGTTTCTGGACTATCAATAACAAACATCATATACTTATTAGGCTTTATTCTAGTACCAATATTTGCTTACCTTATAGTTTTGGATAAGGATTCTCAAGTTTTAGGAAATGTTTTAACATTTGTTGGACTAGCGGTTATTTTATATGTTGGCTATATTATTTATGACTACAAGGCTGTTAAAAAAGATCATCAAAGTGGTGATAGATTAATCGCCATAATGATTTTAGCCGTTTTTTGTACAATATTTTGGGCATGTTTTGAACAAGCGGGAAGTTCAATAACTGTTTGGGCTGATAAATGTGTTAATCTTGTTGGAATGAACGCTTCACAAACTAATGCAATTAACCCTGCTTATATCGTTTTATTAGCAATTCCTTTTAGCTGGATTTGGACAAAGCTTGGAGACATCAAAAGAAATCCAAATACTCCAATGAAATTTGCTTTAGGAATATTCCAATTAGGGCTTGGGTTTTTAATTTTTGCCTCAACTGCCCACTTTATTGGTGACAACGGAAAGGTTCCATTTCTTTTTGTTTTTCTTGGATACTTTCTTATAACAACTGGAGAATTATTTTTATCACCAATTGGCTTATCTAAAGTCACTGAATTATCTCCAAAAAAAATTGCTGCTTTTATGATGGGTGTTTGGTTCATTTCTTCCACATTTGCTCATTACATATCAGGTCAAATAGCAAAATTAACTACAAGTGGAAATACAGGGGAAAGTAATTGGCTATCAAATCTCACTGACTGGTTTATGGGACATCCGGACACATCAAATGAGCTAGTCGCTCAAGTTATTCAATACAATAGTATTTATGGGCAAATTGGTTTTGTCACAATATTTATAGCTATTTTCGTTGTCTTAATATCACCTTACATCAAAAAACTAATGCACGGAATACACTAAAACAAAAACTATGAAAAAATTTATCTCAATAATATTATTATTCTTAACTCTAAATGCGTTTTCTCAAGAATCAGAGCTTAAATGGCATACTGATCTCAATAAAGCCATTGAATTATCAATTGAAGATAATAAACCACTTTTTATGTTCTTTACAGGAAGTGATTGGTGTGGATGGTGTATTAGGCTCCAAAAAGAAGTATTCTTCAAACCTGAATTTGTAAAGTGGGCAAAAGAAAATTTGACTTTAGTTGAACTTGATTTTCCAAGAAGAAAAAAACTGGATGAATCTTTAAGACAACAAAATGATAATTTGAGACAAATGTTTGCAGTAAGAGGTTATCCAACAGGATGGTTTGTTGTTCCAGAAATCCAAGAAGATAAGAAAGTTAATTTCAAAAGACTAGGATCTCAAGGCTATGTAGCTGGAGGACCAAAAAATTGGATTAATGGAGCCAATAAAATACTGAGTAAAAAATAAATGAAAAAACTCTTTTTTGTTTTAGTTTTTATGCCCTTAATTTCTTTTTCTCAGGGCATGCCGTCAAATTCCATAAATTGGATCTCTCTTTCAGAGGGAGAAAAGTATTCTGAAAAATATAAAAAGAATATGTTGATATATTTTTACAGAAACAACTGTGATTACTGTAAAAGAATGAAAGATGAAGTCTTAACTGACCCACAAATTGTAAAGCTTATTAATGAAAACTTTTTTCCTGTAAAGCTTGATGGAAAAACCAAAAAATCAATCAAATACAATGGAAAAAACTATATAAATGATGTGTCAATAGAAGAAGATCCAAAATCATCATGGAGACATAACCTTTTCTTTGAGCTAGTCACTCCAACAAAAGGCAATTTTTATTGGCCAACAATTGTTATAATTGATGGTGAAGACAAAAAAGTTGCTCAACTTCCAGGTTTTAGATCAAAACAACAACTTTTAAGAAGTTTAGGAAAACTCAAATAAAAAAAGAGTCGATTATAATCAACTCTTTTTAGGGTGGCTGATGGGATTCGAACCCACGACTCCCGGCACCACAAACCAGTGCTCTAACCAACTGAGCTACAACCACCGTTTTAGTCTGCAAATATATATTAATATTCATTAAACATAAATAACTTATTTATATTTGTTATATGAATAAATCATCTTCAGAAAAAGTTACTTTAAATGTTGAAGGAATGTCTTGCAATAACTGTGCAGCAGGAATTAAAAAACATTTGGAAAAAAACTTAATAAATGAAGTTAATGTCAATTTTTCTCTAGCCGAAGTCACATTTTCTAATAATAAAAATTACACAATCCAAAGTGTTATAAAGCTAATTGAAAGCATTGGTTATAAGGTAAAAAAACAAAATTTTGAAGAAAAAAAGTTTTTAAAAATTGAAATATTATTTACAATATCATTAATTTTTACACTTCCTCTTTTACTTCACATGTTTTTAGATAATAGTAGTTTTTTATATAACCCATTTGTACAACTTCTTTTGTGTTTACCAGTATATATTATTGGGATTAGCTACTTTGGAAAGAGTGCTTTTAATTCTCTAAAAATTGGAATTCCAAATATGGATGTTTTGATATTTATCGGAAGTTCAGCAGCATTTTTTTATAGTTTATTTGGATGGTGGTACTTTTATTCAACCTCTGAAGTTGGGAATTATCTTTTTTTTGAAACCTCAGCTACTATAATTACTCTTGTTTTACTTGGTAACCTTCTTGAAAAAAGATCTGTAAAACAAACAACAACAGCATTGAAAGATTTATCTAAAATACAAAACATAACAGCTAGCAAGATTGTGGGTGATGAAATTATTAAAACAAAATTTGACGAGATAAAAATAAATGATATCTTAATAATAAATGCAGGAGATAATATTCCAATTGACGGAAAAATTACTTGGGGAAAATGTACAGTTGATGAATCAATGATAACTGGTGAAAGTTTGCCCATATCAAAAGAAATTAATTCAGAAGTTATTGGAGGCACATTATTAACCTCTGGTAGCATAAAAATATCTGTTACGAATGTTGGAGAAAATACTGTTCTGTCTCAAATAATTAATCTTGTTAAGAATGCTCAAAAAGATCAACCTGAAATACAAAAATTTGGTGATAAAGTTAGCTCCATATTTGTTCCAGTTGTTATTTTGATTTCTATAGCTACATTTAGCATTTCATATTTTTTCTTTAATATATCTTCTGTAGATGCATTTTTAAGATCTATAGCAGTTCTGGTTGTTTCATGCCCTTGTGCAATGGGGCTTGCAACACCCACTGCAGTAATGGTTGGTATAGGCCGCGCTGCAAAAAATGGAATTTTAATTAAGGGTGGGATAACATTAGAAAAAATTAGTGAAATTAAAAATATTGCATTTGACAAAACAGGTACAATAACTACAGGAAGCTTTAAAATAAATAAATTCGAGATAATTGAAGGAGAAGAAAATAAAATTAAAAATATTATTTATAATTTAGAAAAACACTCTTCACATCCCATCGCCAAATCTATTTTAAATGAATTCTCCGATTTTTCAAAAAGTTTAGAATTAAGTGAGATAAATGAAATTGTTGGAAAAGGAATTTCTGCAAAATATAACGGTGCAGAATACTTTTTTGGTAGAAATTCAACAAGCTACAGTAAAGACTTTGACATTTTTTTGACAAAAGACGAAAAAATTATTGCTACTATAAAGCTAGAGGACGATATTAAAAAAGAATCCGAAGTTGTTATTAAAAAGCTTCAAAATAATGGATATAATACTTTTTTAATTAGTGGTGATACAAAAGAAAAATGTGAAAAATTAAACAACATTATTTCCTTCGATAAAGTTTATTCAGAAAAAAGTCCTAAAGAAAAATTAGAAATTATTGAAAATTTAAATAATAATAAAAATACTATTATGGTGGGTGATGGAATAAATGATGCCCCTGCTTTATCAAAAGCATCTCTTGGTATATCTTTAGGTAATGCTAGTCAAATAGCTAGACAATCATCTGAAATCATTCTCTTAAATAAAAATAATTTAAATCAACTTCCAAAGGTTCTAGAGATTGGTAAACACACCTTAATAACTATTAAACAAAACTTATTTTGGGCATTTTCATATAACATAATTGCAATACCAATTGCTTGTTTAGGCTACCTTAACCCTATGTGGGCGGCTTTGTTCATGGCTTTCTCCGATATTGTTGTTATAGGAAATTCTATAAGATTAAAATTTAAGAAAATTTTTTAGTATTATTACAATGAAGATTTAACTAAAACAATTATTATGAAAAAAACATTTACATATCTAGCTTTAATAATATTTTGTGGTTCATTAAATGCTCAAATATCACCATTGAAAATTAAAAATGGACATATTAGCTCAAAGGCTCCACTTAATGTAATTGGGGGAAGCGAAGCATTAAGTAATTTAATTACTAATCCAAACCCAAATACAGTTGCATTAAAAGCTACTAACACTATTGATGATGTAAGAATTGGAACAACAACATACGACCTACAGTCTAATGCATCAGTAGACAACAGATTAATAAGACACAGTAATGGGACAATTTCTGCAACCTGGACAATGAGTGCGCAATTTGCGGCTGCTTATTCAGACAGAGGAACAGGTTACAATTTCCATGATGGTTCTACATGGGGACCAGATCCAACCGCAAGACTTGAATCTTCAAGAGGTGGTTGGCCTTCAGTTTTAGCTACTGGTTCGGGCAAAGAAATTGCAATCACTCACAACACAGATAACGGATATCTTTTGATGACTCATCGTCCAAGTGTTGGTGCCGGAACATGGACAGAACAGATAATTTCTTCCATGGACAGTAATGGGGTTTACACAGACATCATTTGGAACAGAGCTGTAATTGGAGGATCAAATGATGAAACTATTCATATGGTTGGAGTTATTGCTCCAACTGGTCTTGGAGGGACTATATGGAATGGTCTTGATGGAGCATTAGTTTATTACAGATCTCAAGATGGTGGTGACACATGGGATATTCAAGATATGCAGCTTCCAACTTTAGATACAAGTAAATACACAGGTTTTAATGGCGACGACTATGCAATTGCAGCACAAGGTGAAACTGTAGTTGTTGCATACTTTGGTGGTTGGGATGATTCGGTAATTTTAAAGTCTACTGACAATGGAAATACATGGAATGAAACTGTTTTTCTTGATTTTCCAGTTGATAAATATGTAAACGATTCAGGGCTAGACTTGGACGGAGATGGTGTAATGGATACATTATACACTGCTGACGGGGCTGGTACAGTAATTCTTGATGGAAACGGGGATGCTCATGTATTTTTTGGAAACATGAGAGTCTTAGATGCTGACCTTTCAGATGGAAATACATCATATTTTGGTGGAACATCTGGATTAATGTACTGGAACGAAAGCATGGGACCAGATGATGCTTCAAACTCCACAATCGTTTCTTCATTATGGTACAGTTCGTTACCTCAAATGATTGCCTCGGCGCAAGACCTTGATGGTGATGGAATCTTAAACTATGTTGGAATTCCAACCTATTATTTATCTGTGGATTGTATGCCAAGTGCTGGAGTTGATAATCTTGGAAACATTTTTGTTTCATACTCATCTCTCATGGAAAATGTAGATAATGGATCACAAAACTTCAGACATGTTCATGCTATAAAAAGCATGGACGGTGGAACTACTTGGAGTGCACCAAAAGATATTACTGAATGGACCGATTGGGGTGGTGCACAAGAATGTGTTTTTGCTAGAATGGATCAAAATGTTGATGATAAACTAAGATTGATTTATCAGAAAGATTTTGAGCCAGGTCTTGCAGTAAGAGGTGATGAGGATATAATTGACATGAATGAAATTAGATACTTAGAAGTTGATACTTTCGAGTTAAGTAGTACATCAACAAATATATCAGAAAACTCATCAAATATTCAATTTTCTGTTTATCCAAATCCAACTAAAGACTTTGCAACAATAAACTTTATTTCTTCAAACAAAATCAGTACAACCTTAATTGTATCTGACTTGTTGGGGAAGAAAATAAAAGAATTTACTGTTCAAGGAAACTACGGAGTAAATAGTTTTGACTTTGATTTGAGTAAACTTGAGAATGGCATATATCTTATTAACTTTAATAATAATGATATTAAATCAACTCAAAAATTAATACTCTCCAGATAGTTTTATGTAAAAAAAATGAAAACCGGGCAAAAGCCCGGTTTTTTTTATTTAATGTCTGAGATAAAATTTATCTTAAGTAATTGATGTGATATGAACCCTTCTGCATAGTCACAGAAAGTTTGTCTTCCCAAATCCTTGGCTCT
>CEQX01063748.1_pt1 | contig 12303 bp, 13 predicted proteins | sample 356261 | NCBI WGS metagenome assembly CEQX01 (sample SAMEA2621076, study PRJEB7988) | marine metagenome | isolation source: saline water (ENVO:00002010), including | reverse complement strand
GTTGCAGATTTGGTAGCATTAAAAAACTATCAAAATCAATAAAGTCAGAAATAAAAGATAGCAATGTAAGATGCTCAATTCTAGGTCATATCCAAAGAGGTGGCACCGCAACACCTTCTGATAGAATTCTGGGATCTATTTTAGGAAATAAATCAATTGAATCTTTAATTGATAATAATAAAAATATAATGGTTGGATTAGTTAATAACAAAAATGTAATTAATAATCTTAGTATAGTTGTAAATAAAAAAAATAAGATTGATAAAGATCTTTACCAATTAGCTGAAATAATTTCTAACTACTGATAATTTTTTTAATTTCATCCATCTTTTCAGTCTGAGATATCCAATTAATATTTTTGTATTTTCTAAACCATGTCATCTGTCTTTTAGAATATTTTCTTGTATTTGATTTGATTAAACTTATAGAATCATCAAGTGATAATTTCTTATCATAATACTTAAAAAGCTCATTATACCCAATAGTATTTAATGAATTTAAGGATTTATGCTTATAAAGTGATTTTACTTCATTTAATAGTCCATTTTTAATCATGTAATCTACCCTATCATCTATTTTTTTATTTAAAATATTTCTATCTAAATCTATTCCTATAACTTTGATATCTAGATCCTTTCTTAATTTTTTATTATTATTCAAAAAAGAGGAATATGGCCTATTTTTAAAAAAACTAACCTCCAATGCTCTAATTAACCTTCGATAATTATTTTTATCAACAATTTTATAGTATTCTGGGTCAATTTTTTCTAACTCGTTACACAAAAATTTTAATCCTTTTTTTTTATACAAATTATTAAATTTTTTCCTTACTCTATCTGGGACTGAAGGAATATCATCAATTCCAAATAAAATTGAATCAATAAATAAACCTGAACCACCAACTAGTACTGCTGTATTTTTTATTTTAAAATATTTTTTTAATAGTTCATTAACTTGAAATGCATATTTTCCTGCACTTAATGAATCATTTATTGATATATTATTAATAAAATGATGTTTCACTTTTTTTAATTCATTTTCTGAAGGTTTAGCAGTACCAATATTTAATTCTTTATAAAATTGTTTTGAATCCGCAGAAATTATTTCTGAGTCATATATTTGAGCAATTTTTATTGATAACTCAGTTTTACCACTAGCAGTAGGTCCTACAATTACTATTAATTTTTTTTTATTTATATTCAATTTTAAAAATCAATGAGCATCAAATTAACTAAACAATTTCAAAAAAAGTTAGAATTACTCCTAGAATCTCAAGATTATAAAATTAGATTTGAAAAAGGTAATTTTAAATCGGGTTATTGCATTATTAAAAATAAAAAAGTTGCTATAATCAATAAATATTTTACAATAGAGGGCAAGATTAATGCATTAATAGAAATTATTAATTCCATTAATATCTCTGAAGAAAAATGCTTACATGATAATTTAAATACATTAAATCAAATAAAAAAAATTGAAAGCTAGATTTTTAGGAACTGGAACATCTCAAGGTGTTCCAGTTATTGGATGTGATTGTAATGTTTGCTTATCAGATGATTTAAATGATAAGAGATTGAGGTCTTCAATCTATATTAAATATAAAAATCAAAATATTCTTATTGATACTGGACCTGATTTACGACAACAGGTTTTAAAAAATAATATTAAAAAAATTGATTTTGTATTATACACACATGCTCATAGAGATCATGTATCAGGTATAGACGAATTAAGATCATTTAATTTTTTACAGAAAGAAGAAATACATGCCTTTGGGAATAAAGAACTTGTAAGTCAACTTAAAAGAGATTACTCCTATATATTTAGTGGATTAAAATACCCCGGTCTTCCAAAAATTAAATTAAATAAAATTCAAGATAAATTTAATTATAAAAACATATCAATTACTCCCATTCATATCTTACATCATAAATTAAATATTTTAGGTTATAGAATAGGAAATTTAACATATATAACTGATGCTAAAACAATCCCATTAATTGAGCAAGAAAAAATTTACGGATCAGATATTCTAATAATAAATTGCCTTCAAATTAAAGAACATATTTCCCATCTAAATTTAGATGAAGCATTAAAACTTATCAAAAAACTTAATGTTAAGAAAGTTTATTTTACTCATATATCACACTTTTTAGGACTCCATAAAGATGTAAATAAAATTTTACCTAAAAATGTAGAATTAGCTTATGACAATTTAGAAATTAGTCTATGAACCTACAATATTGACCTTCATCATATTTGTATGTCCTGCCCAATGTGTTGGCATAGAAGATGTAATTATATATTTATCTTTGTTTGATAAATAATTATTTTCAACTAAAATCTTCTCTATATTTTTAAATGTACTATCAATATTCTCGGTTTTATTATAAAATATTGGTCTAATGCCCCAAATAAGATTTAAAATATTACCAATTTTTTTATTGTTAGTCACTATATAAATTTTGGCTTTAGGTCTACTTCCTGAAACTCTAAATGCAGAGTAACCACTTTTAGTCATTGTAATTATTGCTTTTGCAGAAATTTGATGACTTAGTCTGCAGGCAGCTAAAATTAAACTTTCGCTTAGTTTATTTCTTAACTTCTTCTTTTTCTCAAACTTAAAATATATTTCAGAGCTAGTTTTTTCAACTGAATTTATAATTCTATCCATACTTTGGACTGCGAGGAGAGGAAATTTTCCTGTTGCTGACTCTGCAGATAACATTACAGCATCTGCACCATCTAAAACAGCATTTGCAACATCATTAGATTCTGCCCTCGTTGGAGTTTTTTGAGATATCATACTTTCAAGCATTTGCGTTGCTATGATCACTGGTTTACAAGCTAAATTACATTTAAATACAATTTTTTTCTGATGAACAGGAACTGTTTCCATTGGCAATTCTACACCAAGGTCTCCCCTAGCGACCATTAGACCATCTGAAGAATCAATAATTTTATCTATATTTTTAATTGCTTGTGGTTTTTCAATTTTTGCAATAATTTTTGTTCTATCCTCAGCTCCAAATTTCTTAATTAATTTTCTAAGACCAATAATGTCATCATCGGTTCTCACAAACGATAACGCAACCCAATCAATATCATTATCCAATCCAAAGGTAAGATCATCAATATCTTTTTTAGTTATAGATGATAGGTTAAGATTACTATCAGGGAAATTTACACCCTTCCTTGATTTTAAAACTCCCCCTCTTATTACTTTCACAACTAATTTTTTCTTTAATTTCTTTATGACCTTTAATTCAATTTTACCGTCATCAAAAAGAATTCTTTCATTTTCTTCAACATCATTAATAATATCATTGTCTAACGATATTTTTTTCGAATTACATAATGAATTACCCGCTTCAATATCAATTTCAGATTCATCTTTTAATGTGAGTTTTCCATTCTCAATATTACCAACTCTTATTTTTGGACCTTGTAAATCTTGAAGAATAGCAACAGGAACCGATAGTTCATCACTAATCCTTCTAACATTTTTTATAATTTTTTTATGGTCTTCCCTTATACCGTGGGAAAAATTTAGTCTAACAACATCCACTCCATTTATAATGAGATTCTTTAAAGTTTTATAACTTGATGATGAAGGACCAATAGTGGCTACAATTTTTGTTCTATTATTTTTGATCTTTATCATATAGATAGTAAATATTTTTCTTTTATTGAATTACTATCAACAAAATTAGCAAATTGAATATCATTATTAGATTTTAATTTATTTATTATATTAAAAGATTCAAATTCAAAAAAATTAAATGAAAATTGAATAATATAATCAAAATTTGATAATGAGGATATTAAACTCGATTTTCCTTTATTATATATAATTTTATTATTAATCAATCTTATATATCCTTTATTTCTTCTATAAAGTAAATGTGAAATACTAAGGCTACTTCCATTTGATAATTTTATTATTTCATTATCAATCTTAGATAATGAAACTTCTAATGAATTATTTATTATCCATGCAATTTTAAATTCTTTAGATGAAGAAACTATCCCAATCAATTGATAGTCATTATTTTCATTATTATTATCAAGACTAAGATTTTTTAACATTTAAATACTTTTAATTAAAGTATAGCAATTTATATAGTTTGAGAATCAAAAAAATAAATTATTTTTGCACAACAATAAAATTAATGTCTTTATGGAAAATCTAGAAAATAAAATAAAAGAAATAATAATTGATAAGTTGGGAATTGAAGAATCTGAGATTACAGATTCAGCTAGCTTTACTAATGATCTAGGCGCTGATTCCCTAGATACTGTTGAATTAATTATGGAATTTGAAAAAGAGTTCAATGTTTCTATTCCTGATGAAGATGCTGAAAAAATCGCCACAGTAGGTGATGCTGTATCATATCTTAAAGATAACGTCAAGTAAGAAGACATCCCCCTAATATGGGAAAAAGAAGAGTTGTAGTAACAGGAATTGGTGCAATCACTCCAATAGGTAATACCTTTGAGGAGTACAAATCTTCTTTAAAAAAAGGAGAAAGCGGATGTAAAATGATTGAGTCATTTGATGCATCTAACTTTAAGACTCGATTTGCTTGTGAAGTAAAAAATTATGATCCCCTAAATTTTTTTGATAGAAAAGAATCAAGAAAGATGGATATCTTCGCACAATTTGGAATGATTGCTGCTGATGAAGCTGTTAAAGATTCAAAAATCTTAGACTTCAATATTGATAAAGATAATATAGGTGTTATTTGGGGTTCAGGTGTCGGTGGTATCGAAACATTTCAAAATGAACTTATAAGTTTTAGTGAAAATAATAAGCATCCAAGATTCAATCCTTTCTTTATACCTAAATTAATTCCAGATATCTGTCCAGGTCTAATCGCTATTAAATATAACTTTAAAGGTCCCAATTTTGCAACCGTTTCAGCATGTGCCTCTGGATCAAATGCAATAATTGATTCCTATAATTATATATTATCTGGCACATCAGATATCATAGTAACTGGGGGATCAGAATCAGCAATAAATTATACTGGTTTAGGTGGTTTTAATGCTTTAAAAGCATTATCAGAAAGAAATGATTCACCAGAAACAGCATCTAGACCATTTGATAGAGATAGGGATGGATTCGTTCTTGGAGAGGGAGGCGGAGCATTAATTTTAGAAGAATATGAACATGCTAAAAAAAGAGGAGCAAAAATCTATGCAGAAATAATTGGTTTTGGTATGTCATGCGATGCGCATCACATAACTGCGCCACACCCTGAAGGAGAAGGAGCAAGAATTGTTATGGAAAATGCGATTAAATCCGCTGAAATAAAGTCAAATGAAGTTGATTATATTAATGTTCATGGTACATCTACTCCACTTGGAGATAAAAGTGAGATTATGGCTATTGAGAATGTATTCGGAGATGAGGCTAAAGAATTAAATATAAGTTCCACAAAATCTATGACAGGACATCTACTAGGTGCAGCAGGTGCAATTGAATCTATTGCATCTATTGTATCTATAAATGAAAGTTTTATACCTCCTACCATTAATCATTCCAATTATGATGATGAAATTAATAAGAATTTAAATTTAACGCTTAATAAATACCAAGACAGAGAAGTGAATATTGCCATTAGTAATACATTCGGTTTTGGTGGACATAATACCTCAATTGTTTTCAAAAAATATGAGCAATAATGATATTATTTTTTAAAAGTAAAGAAGACAAAGAATTAATAAAAGCAATAAATTTTATCTTAGGATATAATACAAGAAAACCAGAATTATTTAAACTTGCTTTACTCCATAAATCAATTAAAACAGAAGAATCTAATGAAAGACTTGAGTTTCTTGGCGATGCGATTTTAGGCTTAATTGTTGCAAAATACTTATTTAAACTTTATCCATTTAAGGATGAGGGATTTTTAACAAAAATAAGATCAAAAATTGTAAATAGAGAATCATTAAATAATATTGGTAGAAGAGTTGGTTTAAAGAAATTAATTAATGTAAAGAGGTTTAAATCAAAGTCTTACGATTCAATATATGGTGATGCATTAGAAGCAATAATTGGCGCATGCTACCTTGAAAAAGGGTTTGATTTTTGCGAACAAAAAGTTATCAAAAATATTATTGTACCTTATTTTGATTTAGATAATTTAACAACACAAACTCATAATTTTAAGAGTAAAGTTCTTGAGTGGGCACAAAAAGAAAAAATGGATATCAGTTTTAGTGTTGAGAAAACATCAAATTCAAATAGATTTTCTCAATTTAAATCTATTTTAAAAGTAAATGGAAAAAATATATCTATTGGATATGGAAAAAGTAAGAAGAATGCTGAAAAAGATGCATCAAGAGTTGCATATGAGAAATTACAGTTAAATGAAAATTAAATTAGCTAGCTCAAATACTAACCAAACTCCTCTTGAATGGAAAAAAAATTATTCAAATATCAAAGAAAGTATAAACGAAGCTAAAAAAAATAAAGTTGATATTCTTTGCTTTCCAGAACTCTCAATTACTGGCTATGGTTGTCAAGACCTATTTTATAGCGAATGGTTAAACAGAAAATCAGATAAATTACTGATTAAAATTAGTAAACTTTGTAAAAATATAACGATTTTAATTGGCCATCCTCTACTATATAATGATAAATTATACAACTCAATATGTATCATTAAAAACACAAAAATATTAGGTTTTTTTATTAAAAGTAATTTACCAAATGATGGTATTCATTATGAAAAAAGATGGTTTGAACCTTGGGAGTTAGGATCAATTGAAAAAGTTCAGTTTAATAATCGAAGAGTTCCAATTGGAACCATTCAGATAGAATATAATCAAGAACTAACCATAGGTTTTGAAATATGTAGAGATTCTTGGGATGATGAGATAAGACCAGCTAACCTCATCAAAACAACTAAAAATCTTCTTATTTTAAATCCAATTGCTAGTCATTATGCATTCAATAAATTTGAATTTAGATTGAATCAAGTCATTGAAAGTTCAAAAAAATATAATTGTGTTTATCTGTCAGTCAACCTACTAGGGAATGAATCTGGAAAAACAATTTTTGAAGGTGATTCAATATTAGCGATAAAAGGTAAACTGATAAGTGTTAGCGAAAGGTTTTCTTTTGATGACTATGTTATTAATACATATTCTATTAATCTAAAAACTGAGATTAAAGCTTTAAAATATAAACCATATAATAAATATGATGAGTTCATTGATGCCTTTAATCTTGCATTATCAGATTATTTAATTAAATCAAAATCAAAAGGTTTTGCCTTATCTCTAAGTGGTGGTTTAGATTCATCATCATTAGCTATTCTTATTTATGAAATGATAAATAGGACTATAATTAAGATAGGAATTGAAAAAACAATAGATAGATTTAATATAGATAAGAAAATAATCAATAAAAATAGTTCCAATATTATAAAGGAATTATGTCATAAACTTTTACATACCGCTTATCAAAAAACAGAAAATTCATCAATCAAAACTATTGAATCATCAAAAAAGATAAGCGATTTCGTTGGAAGTAATCATTATGAATGGTCAATTGATGAAGAAGTTTCCAGCATAGTAAAAAAGATTAGTAAGAAAACTCAAATTAATTATAATTGGGAGGATCATGATATTTCACTACAAAATATCCAAGCTAGAGTAAGATCACCTTTCATATGGTTTATAGCTAACACAAATAATTTACTTTTACTTTCAACATCAAATAGAAGCGAATCAAGTGTTGGATATTCAACCATGGATGGTGATTCAAGTGGTTCAATAGCTCCTCTTGCCGGTATAGATAAATTTTTCCTTAGGAAATTAATTAATTATATGAAAGATAAGCTTGGGTACAACATACTTTCACATGTACTAAATTTAGAACCAAGCGCAGAACTTAAACCTAAGCAATTTAATCAAAAGGATGAAAATGATTTGATGCCTTATGATCTATTATCAAGAATTGAAAAAATGGCAATTCTTGATAAGATGAGTCCAAAACAAATTAAAAACGTTTTAAATTCACAAGGTGATTTTGATAATAAACTAATATCATCAGGAATTAGAAAATTTTTCGATTTATTTGGAAAAAATCAATGGAAAAGAGAAAGGACGGCTCCTTCATTTCATTTTGATGAATACAGTGTTGACCCTTCATCATGGTTAAGAATGCCAATTTTATCAGGTAATTTTAAAGAGGAGCTAGATGATATATAATCTAATTCAAAGGGTCGTTACCACTTCCTCCAAAGGGATGGCATTTTAATATCCTTTTTATCCCTAAATAACAACCTTTTAACATACCATATCTTAAAATTGCAAGTTTAGTGTATTCAGAACATGTTGGATGAAATCTACATGAGCTAGGGAATAATGGTGAAATTAGATTTTGATATAAAATAATTGGCAAAATCATTAGTTTTCTGATATTCATACATTAATAATATATTTGCATTTTTAAAGAGTTCATGAAACAATATTTACCAATTTTTATATTATTATTTCTAATAAAAATTCAACTTATTGAAGCATCTCCTAAAAATGACACCTTATTATTTGACAATTTAAAAAAAATTAAATTGATTAAAAATGATAAGTTAATCATAAAAAAAATTGAAATAATTGGAAATAAAAAAACAAAGAGGAACATTATAACAAGAGAATTAACTATAAAAGAGGGCTCTGAAGTTTTAAAAGAAGATTTTATTTCTATTTTAATGGAGGATGAGAGAAAAGTCATTAATACAGATCTCTTTAATGAGGTTGAATTTAGGATTGATATTATTGAAGAAAATCTAGTTCTATTGAATATAAAAGTTATAGAATCAATATACTGGATTCCAAGCTTAATCTTTGAATTATCAGATCGTAACTTTAATGATTGGTGGGTTAACTTTAATCATGATTTTAACAGGATAAATTACGGATTAGGTTTACGACAGTATAACCTCAGTGGTAGAGGAGATATTGCTGAGTTTTTATTTAGGTTAGGCTTTATAAAAGAATTTTATGGATCATATTATTTACCTTATTTATCAAAAAAACAGAAAGGTGGTATTGAAATTGACTTTAATTATATGGCTTATGATCATATAGAATATAACACTGTTGATTACATTCCTCTTTTTTATAAATCAAATAAATCATTACTTAATAGCTTTTCGACATCAATAGAATACTCACACAGAGAATCATTTTATAATTACCATTATTTTAAATTAGAATATATTAACATAGAAAAAGATGATTATTTAAATTTTCTAAATGATAACTATCTAAATGATAAAAATATTAATAACGTATTTAATCTTAGTTATGAATTTGATAGGGATTTTAGAGATATTAAAAATTACCCTTTAGATGGTTTTCGTCTTAATGTCTCAATTAATAAATATGGATTAGGAATTTTTAAAGATGTGAATAATTGGAAGGCAAGAATTTATTATTCAAATTATTTTAAATTAAAAAATAAATTTTATTATTCCTTTAACATATCATCATTTGTAAGTAGTAAAAATCAGAAATATCTTATGTACGAATATACAGATCAAATAAGAGGATTTGAAAAATATTTGATACACGGTTTCTCTAACATAACATATCAGAATTCGTTTAAAAAAAGAATATTCAATGGAAATATAAAAAGAGATTTTTCCGAATATTTTAGAAAAATAAAAAATATTCCTATAGATATTTATTTAAAAATTTTCTATGATTCAGGGATAATATGGAAATATGAAAGTAATCAAGATATGTTTTTAAATAATACATATATATACAGTTTTGGAGTTGGATTAGATATTGTTACGCTTAAAAATTTATCATTTACAAGTGAAGTATCCAGAAACTCTCAAAAAGAAACAAACCTTTCATTAAAATTAGGAGCTGATTTTTAAATATGAGTACTGTAGCATTTCATACTTTCGGTTGTAAACTTAACTTTTCGGAAACCTCTACGATTTCAAGAATGTTTAAAGAAAATGGATATCAAAGAACAACTATTACAAATAATCCAGATAAGGTTATAATTAATACATGTTCAGTCACAGAAAATGCTGACAAAAGGTGTAGAGATCTAATTAAAAAAATTAAAAAACAATCACCATCCACAAAAATAACAATTGTGGGATGCTATGCTCAGCTAAAAGCAGAAAGTATAATAGGAATAGATGGAGTTGATAAAGTTTTAGGAGCCAAAGAAAAATTTGATATAAAAAATTATTTGGATAATTATAATGGTTATAAAAAATCAAATATTAAGGAGGTAAATGAGTTCCACACAACATTTTCAGTTGATGATAGGACTAGATCATTTTTAAAAATACAAGATGGATGCAATTATGGATGCTCATTTTGTACGATTCCAATGGCAAGAGGAAGGAGCAGGTCATCATCAAATCAAGAGGTATTAAATAATATTAATTCCCTTATTAAAAGGGGTAGTAAAGAAATAATTTTAAGTGGAATAAATATTGGAGATTATGGTATAATTGAAGGCAAAAGAAAATTTACATTTTATTCTCTAATCAAAGAAATAAATCAAATTAAAACAAACGTCAGATTCAGAATATCTTCAATTGAACCAAACTTATTAAGCGATGAAATAATTGACTTAGTTTACAAATCAGATAAATTTGTAAATCATTTTCACATACCACTTCAATCTGGAAACAATAAGATTTTGAAAAATATGTCAAGAAGATATAATACTACCCTTTATTCTGAAAGGATAAAAAAAATAAAAAGTAAAATGCCAGATGCTTGTATTGGATGTGATGTGATTGTTGGATTTCCAGGTGAATCTGATGAAGATTTTTTAGAAACTTTTGAATTTATTAAAAAAAGAGAAATTGACTATTTACATGTATTTCAATATTCAGAAAGAAATAATACAAGAGCTGTAAACATCAAAGATGTTATACCAAAAACAACAAGAATTAAAAGATCCAAAATGTTACGAATTCTTTCTGAGAAGAAAAAAAGAAACTTTTATAATAATAACCTTTCACTAACTAAAGAAATCATAATAGAAAATGGTAAAGATCAAAAATACTTATACGGTTACACAGATAATTACGTGAGAGTTAAAGTAAAAAGAGACAATAAAATTCTAGGTAAAATTAAAAAAGTATATTTGAAAGGCATAGATGATAAAATGAATGTAGAAGGTTTAATTATTTAAAAAATGAAAATTATTTGTGTTGGAAGAAATTATGTAAATCATATCATTGAATTAGAAAACGAACATCCTAAAAATCCACTTATTTTTTTTAAAAATTCTGAGTGCCTTTCAAATATTAAATTATTTTCCATGCCTCAATTTTCAAATAATATTCACCACGAAGTAGAATTAGTTTTTAAAATATGTAAAAGTGGAAAAAACATTAAAGTAAATGACACAAAGGAATATATATCTCACATTGCTCTTGGTATTGACTTTACCGCAAGAGATATTCAGAATAAATATAAAGCTAAAGGATATCCGTGGAGCTTTTCAAAAAACTTTGATAATTCAGCCCCAATTTCCAGATTCATTGAAATAAAGAACTTTAACGATATAAAAAATATAAATTTTTCATTAATAAAAAATAAAAAATTAGTTCAAAAAGGTAATTCAAGTTTAATGATATTTAATATAAATTTTCTCCTAGAATACATCTCAAAATTTATTACTTTACAAAAAGGAGATATTTTATTCTCAGGAACTCCTGAGGGAGTTGGTAATATTAAAAAAGGTGATAATCTAGAAGGATTTATAGAAGATGAAAAACTTATTGATATTAATATTAATTAACTCTATTAATTTTTCATTAAAATCTCAAAATTATTTGTTTCCAATAAATAATAATTCACAGAATTATTTATCTGGTAATTTAGGGGAATTAAGGGGTGATCACTTCCACATGGGAATAGATATTAAAACATTTGGAAAGATCAATTTACCAGTAATAGCCTCAGAAAATGGTTTTATTGAAAGATTAAGAGTCTCAGGAACAGGATATGGTAAAGCTATATACATAAAACATGAAGATGGGAATAAAACAGTTTATGCACACCTAAATAAGTTTAATGATAAATTTGAAAAATATATAACTGATTATCAATACAGAAATAAAAAGTTTATTGTTAACCTATTTCCAGGAAATAAATTTAAAGTTAAAAAGGGCGATACAATAGGTTACTCTGGAAACTCAGGGTCATCAGGAGCTCCGCATTTACATTATGAATTTAGAGATTCCAATGATCTAGTTTATAATCCCCTTTCTCTTAATTTTAAAGAAATTAAAGATAAGAGAA
>CEQX01150831.1_pt1 | contig 12366 bp, 6 predicted proteins | sample 356261 | NCBI WGS metagenome assembly CEQX01 (sample SAMEA2621076, study PRJEB7988) | marine metagenome | isolation source: saline water (ENVO:00002010), including | reverse complement strand
AGCCACAGAAAATAAAGAACAAATAGTGGCAGAATACGATAAAAGAATAGCGCAGGCTCAGCAGAACTCTGCAAACTTAGAGAAAGAAAAACAAGAAATAGTTAAAGAGCTGAACGAGTTTACGCAACTGCTTCAAGCCGAAAAGCAGGCTAAGAAAGTGCTGGAGAAGACTCATGAAGCTACAAAACAAGCCAAACAACAAAAAGATCAAGAGCTCAATAAGCAGGCGGATGTAGTAGCTGAGCAAAAATATGAAATTACTGCACTTAAGAAAAAAATCGCAGAGTTGCAGCAGATCCAAGAAAATCTTCAACAGCAACTCGAGTCAACCAATACGAAGCTTAAAGAAGCCACTGAGAATAAAGCTCAAATGGTGGCTGAATATGATAAGAAAGTAGCGCAAGCCCAGCAACACTCTGCAAACCTAGAAAAAGAACAACAAGAAATTGTTAAAGAGTTGGAGAAGATTCTTGAAGCAACAAAACAAGCCTGTCATGAAAAAGATGAACAGCTTAATAAGCAAACGGATGTACTGGCTGAGCAAAATCATCAAGTAACTGCGCTCAAGAAAAAAATTGCAGAGTTGCAACAAAGCCAGGAAAACTTGCTTGCCGAAAAAGAGCAGCTTGTAGAAGCAAAAGATCAACAGCAATCAGAAATTAATGCGTGTGTAGAAAAGAATCGTCGTATAGTGGCCGAGCATAAGGCTGTTACACAGCAACTGGAGCAAGCCAACTCTGACAACAAACAAGCTGTACAAGATAAAAAAGCAATTGAAGAGCAATATCAGAGTACTTCAGAGAAGCTCGAAGAAGCAAATAAACGTCTTGCGGAATTAGAACAACTCCCGGCTAAATTAGAATCAGTCACCCAGCAATATGAGTTGGCGGAACTGCAAATAGCACAGTTGCAAGAAGAGCTTGAATCAACGGTTTCGCAAATTGATGTGTTAAGCCCGCTCCCTGATAGGCTAAATGAATCGCAGGCAATGGTACAAGAGTATGCAGAAAAAATTGAGCAGTTATCTTCTGATAAATCTCTTGCAGAGATACAGATTGCTCAATTGCAAGAAGAGCTTGAATCAACGGTTTCACAAATTGATGTGTTAAGCCCGCTCCCTGAAAGACTAAAAGAATCTCAGGCAATGGTTCAAGAGTATGCAGAAAAAATTGAGGGGTTAACTTCTGATAAATCTCTTGCAGAGATGCAAGTGGCCCAGTTACAAGAAGAGTTAGAAGCAACACTGGTGGAGCTAACCAAACAACAGACATTGACAAAACAACTTACTGAACAAACGAAAAGTTCGGAAGGGTTAGTCAAAGATTATAACCACCTTCAATCGGAGAAGGACGCTGCCGAATCCGAAATAGTCAGGTTACAAACAGAAAGTGTGCAGTTAGCTAAGCAAAACTCAGAACTTGAAAGCAAGTGTAAAAGCTTAACCCAACAAGTTGATGCAGCAACGCAGTCACAGAGTAAAAAGAGCCAGGCACTCATAGGTGAGCTACAATCTCAACTTGAGCAGCAAATAAAAAGAAACGAACAGATTAAAGAACTGAAAGATAAACTAGAGAACCAGTTGAAAGAGTCAGAAGCCGAAATGATTAATAATGAAGAGCTTCATCAGGCAGAATTAGAATTAGCTTTATTACAAAATAAACAGTTAAATGATGAACTTGAATTTTACTATGGTGCTTGGCAACAATTAGCAGACAAAGGAACCTTGGAAAGCGATATGCCCAATCAACAACATAATACATTTACTAAAGCCCAAGCAGAATCATTTGAAATTACTGATAAATATCATGTAGATGGATATGAAGATATTCATTGTAATTTTACAAAAGTACGGCTTGCTGACGGTCGAACTTTTGATGAGTTACCTGTGAAAATAGTCAATTCTGATGGATATATTGCTATAGAAATCCGCGATCTGAAAAATGTGAAACTGTTTAGACATTTTGAAGATGCAACCGATGAGTTTGGGCCGTATCTTAGAATTTTTGCTAATGCTCCTGAAAATATGTTAACTCAACAGAGAAACACTTATAACAGGATGAATGCTAGTGAACGTATTCTTGTTATGAGCTGCATATCTTTGGCAGCAGAACTTATCCATGAAACAAACAATACTTGTAACGTTGAAATGACAAACACCGAGTGGAGAAAGTGGAGACTAGCTCTTACTTCATTAAAGGACATGATGGAGCGACTGCCAGTATGGCTGAGTTTCGATTCTGTTACCATTCGAGAAGAATTTAGAGAATCTGAATATGAACATATTTGGTTATCCTTTTCTAATTTGCTACTGGGTGAATTTTGGCGAAAATGTTTGGAAGTGAAATTGGCAGCGACAGGACCGAATGATAACGATGGGGGCTCTCCACGTTGGAATACCTTAAACTTAGAATTCAGAGAGCTTGATGATGGTAGTACACCATTATTAACATGGCCTCCTGAAACTGAGGATGAATTTGGGCCGAAATTAGTAGTAATGTTAAATGAAGAAAAAGATTTCGATGGACTTGCTTCGATTGATAAACAATTGATATCACACTTGATACATAATTTGCCGAGTATTATCGATAAAACTGAGGTTCCGAAAAGTGTAGGTATGATTCGGTCAAAGTCAGATTGGAGTCATGCAGTAAGTAACGCAATAAATCAAATGTCAAGTGCTAGCGAGGAGCACGATGCCATACAAGACACTGTAACAACCGAAGAGGTTGTGAGTATGGGGAGCTACCAGCATTTATTGTTTAATATAGACGGATACAAAGTAAAGCTGAAAGCGCACAATATCAACCCTGATACATTCGATGCTGAAATATACCTGGAATTAAGGAATGGAACTCCAGATATAAAATATAACGATACTGGTTTTTACGGCGAAGATGAATATGGTCCTCGAGTTTTGTTCTCTTTAGAGAGCATCTATCGAGGTTCTGAATTAGAGAATACTGAAAAGTTCTATTGGCTATTTCAAGTTTTCGAGACAATCCTAGTATTTATAGATACATCAGACGAACTGGATGACCTTATTAAACGGCTTTGGAGCAACATGATTACGAGGAAGCGTTCTATAGTTTAAATGGCTATAGTAATTGTTGACTTATGACTAACCGGAATTTAGAGCATACTATTTCATCACAAACAGATGCGTTAAAGCTCGTTTGTAAGAATATTACCCATTACAGTAAAAAGTCACTGGGTACAATCTTATGTATTGGAGCTGGCACAGGTTCAGATTTAAATAATTTGGTTGGTTTACAACCCAAGAAGGTTATTTCAATCGAATCATCACTCCAATTATTCAAAATTCTTCAAAAAAAAGCAGAAAAATACAAAAATGTATTTGCTCTTAACGAATGGGTAATACCAGGCGAGAACAGGAATGTAGATGTATGCCTATATAACAACCCTCGATACAACTGTATTTATGATGAGCAAGAGCAAAAAGAAAAAGTAAACATTAAACTGCTAGAGAAAGTTGAAGTAGATGGAATTAGTTTAAGGGATATTCTAGAAAAGTTTCCCGTTTCCGGTGAGCTTTTAAATATCATTATACTCAGTTTCTCTGGTTCCCTCCGGTTTATCATTCAGGAAACTGATTCAAAAGTACTTGAGTCATTTGATTTCGTAATTTTAGTTGATTCCAATCCAAAAGAAGAGTCAGAGCAAGATTATGAAGATATTCAAGGTGGTAAATTCACATGTTTTCTAATGACCTTAACAACAGAATCATGTGTAAGAGTTTATCGAAGAAATGATGCGTACATAGGTTTGCTATACATGCGCGAGGAGTTGGAAATCAAGGCTCAAACTGCGCAACTAGAGGCGAAGAATGCCAAGGTTCAAATCGAAGGCATTAGTGAAGAAAGGGATAGATTCAAACAACACGTTGCAGATCAGAAATCACTATCCGAAAAACTAATAACTGAATGCTCTGATTTAAGAGCGAAAATAGCTGAGCTAAACGCCCTACTCCTAGAGGCTAAAAACGAGTGTATTGAGCTTACCCAGAGAAAGGAAGAGTTTGAGAAAAGTGAGATAGAATTAAGAGATAGGCTTGAACGCTCAGAATCACTTAACGTTCTGAATTTAAAATTATTAACCAAATCGCAAGAAAACGAAGAACAGTTAAGAGAACAAGTTGCTGAACAAACTAATGAGATAGACAGATTACAAAGTTTAATTAGTGAGTTAGGCAGAAAACTAGGCGATGCTTCGAATATTTACAGTAAGTTGATTGAGCGACATCCAGATTTAAAGCTGGAATCATTCTAAATGGCAAAGATAAAGTCACTAGAACAATTGATGAGTGACATCAATTCTTCATTAGAACTTTTGGAGGAAAGTCGAGTATTTGGTGCTGAGCCAAATCATGTAAATTTTCATCAGCATGAAAGTTTGTTAGACGCCTGCAATATAGTAGCTTCCGATGCACGAAAAAAACCTCAGATAAGAGTTATTCACCACTTTGCATGTAGTGGCGGGACTTTGGTCTCAAAGTGTTTGGCTGCGTTACCTAATGTATTCTTGTTTAGTGAATTACATCCTACGTCTACTCTTCACATGGGGGATGGGACGCCTAGGTTTTTACCATCGGATGTAACAACTCATGCGAGATATGCTGGCGTTCCATCTGTTGATGATTTAGCTTGGAAGTTATTCGCTGGTAATATTCAGATTGCAAATCAGCACATTCGAGACCTAGGTGGCTATATGGTCATAAGAGACCACACACATAGTGATTATTGCGTTGGTAATAACCTAGTTACCTCTTCAACAGTTGTTGAACACTTACGCAAAGACTTCGATATATTAAAAGTGGTGACATTACGAAATCCAATAGATTCATTTTTATCACTGCAAAAAAATGGTTGGGTACATTTTCAACCTGCTAACTTCGAAGAGTATTGCCGGAGATTAAGAAAATTTTTAAGTCAATTTGATAAAAGCGAGATAATCCGATATGAGGATATCGTCAAGTATCCAAAAAGAAATATTAAGAAGATCGCAAGAAAATTAAACTTACCTTATTCGTCAAATTTTATAGAAACATTTTCTGCTTTTAAGGTTACTGGTGATAGTGGGCGTACCGGTGATGTTATATCCTCACGGCCTAGAAGAGAGTTAAGTAAAGATTTTGAAAAAGAAATAAGTAATTCTAAGTCTTATCAATATGTCGCGGATAAGTTTGGTTATTAATGAAACAATACAAACTGTCTTAAATGTAGCAAGTCTTTTGGCTAGAGTTTTTTGTTCGAGCTCTCAGTATTAAAATTAGACTATCTTATTATTAATTAGACGTTTTGTGGCATGAATTGCCGTAGACTAATTGTAAAAAATGAATTTGGATTAGAGCTAGAAGTAATGGAAAAATATATCGTTTACGATGCAGATTGGCAAACCCCGGCAAGAACTGAGCAGTATGTTTACCAATGTTTACGAAATTCTGCAGATAAGATTGCAAATGTTACATATGTTGCATTTCCATGGGCAAATTTGATTGATGGGTTGGCTCGGGATACAGATTTAGGTAAACGCTTACTTCTTGAGTATGAAAAAGTTGTCGCAGAAGCTAAAAGAGTTAAGGCCCGCCGAATTGTAACGGCTTGTCAGCATATTAAGTTTGCGGATTATGCTTATTTGTTCAAGGAAGTAGGAATAACAGATTTATTTGTGTCTCACAAAGAAAAGAACCAGACAAATCTAGGTGCTATCAACTTATACCCGTTGCAACTATTCCCAGTTCAGTCGACGGATGAAGTACGCACCAGTTTATCAATACCAGAAACCAAGTCATCCTGGGAGGAACGTGAGTATCCGTATTCGTTTGTTGGTGCATATGACGGCAGGTATTATCTTACCGATAGCCGGAAAAATATATTTGACTACTTGAATGATAAAGGTGGGTTGGTAACGGAGCGAATGTCCTGGCATTATCAGGCAAGGGTGTATGATCAGCAAGTATATGGAAAAGAGCTTAGTGATGAATATTTAACAGAAGAGCAAAAAAATGCTATTGAGTACATTAATGTACTGCAAAGCTCAAAATTCTCGCTTTGCCCTTCAGGTACAGGTCCTAATTCAATTAGGTTATGGGAGTCAATTGAATATGGCTCTATTCCTGTAATTCTTGCTGATACACTGGATTTGCCTGGTGCTATTGAAATTTGGCAAGAAGCCTGTTTATTTGTTGAAGAGACCGCAGAAGAAATCAAAAATATACCAAGCTTAATTGAGTCGATTGTTAAAGATAAAGTCGCATATACCAAAAAATTACAAGCGCTTGAAAAGCTAAAAGCTATGCTAGGGCTTGGCGCGTTCGCTAGCCACATTATTCAGACAATGAAGGAGCAATCTGAAAATAAATTGTTCGGAAATAATTTCATTTTGGATTGTAGCAAACTCACAACAAAACAAATTGAATCATGGCTTAAATATCTAAATGCTCTTAGACCATTTCAGGCTAAAACCTTTAAAGTTAGTTTAACTGGGTTGAATACAGAAGCTCCTGTTAAACATAACGTTGAAAGCATATTCGATTCGTTTGAACCAGATTTCAACAATAACTTTGCAGTAATATTTGACAGCAAGACACTAAGCAACGCACTACTTGCCAGATTTACCACTATTATAATTCGCCCTGAATGTGGCCCTCAAGTTATTAATCAAAGCATATTTCCTTTAATAAAATCTGATTTAGGTGAGCTTGACCAGGATTTATCTGGTTGGACTCCAGGATGTACTTTAATTACTTCTATGTTTAACGGGGATGAATATAAAGCTGATTTCTTAGAAAACGTATCTGAGTTTGAAGGCCTGCAAGAAATTGAAGTAATGCTTTTTCGTCCTGAATCGAGAGGGAAAGAACACTTTGACTTGCTCTCATTTGGTGAGAGGCATACATCTCTTGTATACATTTGGCTAGCAGAGGATCCAGGGTTATACGACGTTTGGAATCTTGGAGCCAGACTCGCATCGTCCAAATACCTTTCGAATGCAAACATTGACGATAAACGCGGGCCCCGACATATAAAAGCTACAGTTAAGGCCTTAAATGATAATCCTCAATGTGATGTGGGCAGCACAGCGTTAAGAGTTACGGATACCAAAAACCTAAAATGGAAAGATTCTGATAATGAAGTTGTCTGGTATAAGCCTGGCACTTCAGAAGTGTACCAAGTAAATAAGATCGTCAAATATAATGAAGGTCTGAGAATTGTACAGGCACATAATATCCCTCACTGTATGCCCGTTTGGCGAGGAAGGTTGCATCGTTTCCACGGATACTTTGAAGAGAAGCGATTTGGACCCTCGTCTGATTGGGAGTTTTGGATAAGATGTGGGATACAGGGGAGCCATTTTTATTTATTAAACGAAGATCACGGCCTATATTATAGAGCTCCGCAGTCTTATTGGCGTAGAGATCCCAATGCAAAGAATTATGATGTGCTAATTGCCAATGAGCATTATGAAGAGGCAACGCCCAGAACAAAGAGCTTAAGTCGAAGCGTTAAAGCTTTTAATTATGATCGACTTCTCAAAGCTTTTTCTGAGGCTGACTATTATTCAGGTATGTATCAGCTCTTTGAATTAATAAGGACAGATATAACTGTACTAACGTCTGCGGATAAAAAGCTTCTCAGCAAAGTGTGTGAGTTTTATCTAAACATTACACTGGATAAAGTTGAGGATGCTTTAAACAGGTTAAAACCTATAGCAGATACTAAAGATACATTTATAGATACTATTGGTTTTTGTTTAAGAGCTGTTTCACATTTGACAGATAGTACGTACCAAAATTATCTATTAATGGCAGATAAAATAGGAATTAATGACAGTGAGCTCATGAGCTGGATCGTTAAAGCAAAGTTATTTGCTTTAGTGGGACAGAATGATATGGAAAGTAAATGTTTATCAGTTGCTTATAAAGTTGATGCCTATGATTTTTGGTGTAATGTTAATCGCATCTATGGCTTAGAGCATGAACTTGCCTATTTCATCGATTCTCTTAGTGACAAAACTAATGTGCCTAAGATGAGTACATTTACTTGGCTAGAATCAGGTAAAAAACTATTTTTCCTTCCTGATTATAGTCATGGAAATCCATATCAAAATTTACTTTATCAAGATATCGCCAATGCCGGTGTAACTGCTGTTGGACTTAGTGAAACTGATAGTATCGCTATGGATGTTAATATCTTTGAGAAAGGAGATGTACTTCACATCCATTGGATTAATGTACTGTTTAAGGGGCATACTAAAGAAACGATTCCAGCAGTTCTAGATGAATTTTTAGAAAAAATTAAACAGCTAAAATCAAATGGTGTGAAAATAGTATGGACCGTTCACAATAGGAAAAATCACGAAACAATTGACCTCGATCTAGAATTAGAATTCCGGCGGCAGCTTTCAGGCCTATGTGATGCAGTTTTGCTTCACCACCCAATGATTGCGATAGAGCTTTCTAATTGGTTGGATAACGAGAGTAACATCGAAATCATCGAGCACGGATTATATTTAAATTACTATCCGAATAATATTTCAAGAGAAGAAGCAAGATCAAAGTTAGGGGTAAGTAGCGAAGGTACAGTAATATCAACATTAGGGCAAGTTAGAGAGTACAAAGAACTACCTGAAAAGATCGATGCTGTATTAGCAGTTAATCAGACTACAGCTAAAGCCATTCAATATATAGTTGCAGGTAAAATATCCTGTGAGAAGACTATTAGTAAATTGGAAAATATTAATGTAGTTCTCGTTGAGAACCGTTTTATTAAAGATGAAGAAGTTCAAGTATTCTTAAACTCAACTGATTTTGTACTACTTTCTTATCGGGATATATTAACATCAGGTAGCTTTTTTCAGGCTATGACGTTTGAAAAACCTTGCTTAACTCCAGCTTTGGGTAGCCTTAAATATTATGTGGCAGATGGTGTAAATGGATATTTATATAATAGCTCTGAGGAACTAGCTTTTACTCTTGCCAATTTAACGAGAAGTAATTTATCAATTGATGAAAAAGATTTAAGAGCGATTAAAACTAATTGGCCAAGTTATTGAAAAGTATATTGAGTTTTAAAGTATGAATAAAAAATTGATAATAAATGTTGGGTGCGCGCGTTCAGGAACTACTGCCATGGACGCCCTTTTTGATAAGTTGCCGAACATCGAGACCCCATATGAGAGAAAAGAAATTCAAGCTTTTTCCAATACAGAAATTAGTTTGAATGATTATCTCAAGTTTTTTAAAAATAATGCCTCTGAGTTTTTTTTCGAGTCATCGCCGCCTTACGTTCATGCTGGTATTGATAAGTTTAGTAAGATAATTAAAAACATTAAAGCAATTAGTCAGGCTGCGGAAGTCAAGGTCATTTTTAACTTGCGTTCACTTGCCAAACGGGCTTTTTCTCATTATTGGCACGATATAAGCCGGCATCATTCCTTATACGGAGTCGATTGGCGAGTTAGGAGTAGCCTTGATTTAAATAGATATAAAATTCTCTACTCCGACAGTTTTTTTGAAGCTTTAGCTAAAGATTACGATAAGTTTTTACCAGATATCATGGGCATGATCGCATTAACTGGAAAAGAGCTGGGTTGGGACAATGTACAGGTCATTTTACAAAAACAACTTGATAGTGGAATTAACCAGTTGTGCAGTGAATTAACAATTCCGGTTGAAAATATAAAATCGCCTAGGACACAAGGTTGCAGAGCTCCCTGTTTTTTAAGGCCTGGTGAGTATAGAGTGGTTGACGATACAGGCAGTAATAGTTTAGTTGTTCATGAAAACACCATACTTAGAATCGGGTATGATGGGACTGAGATACTTGATGGTAACAAGTATCAGGTGAACGACATATTGGAGTCTAGTGAACAGTGGACGAAAAGCTTATCATATAGAAAAGTTTCTTCTATCTTTGGGAGATATTTTGGTGAACAGTCAAGACAGTTGAAATCTATACCCGAACATATTTTCTTGACAAATTTAAATGTAGATAGGGAGCTATTTAAATCTGAAGATTTGCATGTAAAAGATGAGGTCGCGGTGGAGTATCAAAATGACTGAAAATATAAATCTCGTAGTTGTTGGCAATTGTCAAGCCGCGCCTTTGGCCAGAATAATAAAGTTACTTAATGCGCGAATCAATGTCACAGCTATTGCTACAGTTCATAAATTAGATGATTCTCTAGAAAGTGATTATACCGAGCACTTTGAATCTGCAGATGTTATTGTTACCCAGCCTATATCAGATACTTATCAGTGTAAATTCGTTAGGACGAATATACTAGAAGAAAACTTTTCTGAAAAGATTTTAAAAATTGTCAATTTATTCTACGCTGGATATCACCCTGACTGGATTTATATTAAGGGAAATGATAATAGAATAATAACTGGCCCAATGACAGACTATCATAATAAGACGATATTAGATGGTTGGAAGAACGGTTCTAGTTTGGAAGATGTGGCTAGCAATTTGCGATCTCCAAAATACAATTTAAAAAAATTTTCTAAGGTACCCACTAGTTCGTTGGAAGAATTAAAACGAAGGGAGCTAGAAGTTGACGTAGCAATTACAGATTATATTGAATTCAATCTAAAATCTGCTCAGCTTTTTTACACATTTAATCATCCCTCAAAACTGCTATTGGTAGAATATGCTCGACGAATTTTAGAGCGTTTAAAGCTAGACTCAAATCTTAATAGCGTTGCCACTATACCTGAACCATTAAACAGGATCATTTTGCCAATTAATCCTATTAGTCAAGGTGAAGAGGCTGAACGTGTGATTCGGGGCGTTAGTGTCGATGTTAATGGTGGACTGTCACCAAAATTTACGAATGCAGAGTGTTTTTACACGGATCGTGAATTAATCCAATGCTTTTATTCAGTTTATGACTCAGAAAACCTTAAAGGTAATTTAGATCGGAATTAAGTTAGATTTTCCAATGAATAAATATATACAAAGCGTCGGTCGAATAATTAGTGATTTCGATATTCATAAAGCTAACTACTTTCAGATGCCCGCTGAGAACACCATAAGTATTCTAGGTGATGGTGAAGTTTATTGTAAAAGTGAAAGTATCCAATTGAAGTTACGAGTAGATTTCGGTCATTCGTTAGGTAATCTCGTATATATTGGTAATGGTGTTTCTGGCAACGTTTCAGTTAAGTTCACTGGCAGTAATTCTATTGTTTATATTGGTGATTACTGCAGATTGAATGGTGTTCAGATTAGGTCTTTCCAGAATGAAGATTTTGTAGCATTAGGTAACTACGTTTCAGTAACTAGTAACTGCGTTCTAATATCGGGTAATGGCGCCGGTAATAGTAATCCTGCAATAATCGTGGGTGATGACTGTATGATATCAAATGATGTTGTAATTAGAAGTTCTGATGCGCACCCTATGTATAGTTTTGATAGCGGTATGCAAACTAACATGCCAGAGGCTCCTGTAATCATCGAGCCTCATGTTTGGCTTGGTGAGAGATCGTTAGTCCTTAAATCAGTTACAATTGGGGCAGGCTCTGTTGCGGCTTCCGGGTCCATTGTAACGAAAAGTTGCAGCAGAGCGGCAGTTGTTGCAGGGGCACCAGCAAAAGAATTGCAAAGTGGTAAAGGATATTGGAGTAGGAGCGAAACTGAGAGTTCCAAAATCAGGGCACTCCACTATTACAGGGCCTTTCCTTAGCAATTCTATTTCAAGTTTACTATTTTTCAGAATCATTGAGAATAAAATGAAAAAAGCACTTATTACCGGTGTAACCGGCCAGGACGGCTCTTATTTAGCCGAATTTTTATTAGAAAAGGGATACGAAGTACACGGTATTAAGCGTCGTGCTTCATTATTTAATACAGAACGTGTTGATCATATTTATGAAGATCCGCACAACGAAAATCCAAAATTCCATCTTCATTATGGTGACTTAACTGATAGTTCTAACCTAACCAGAATTATTTCTGAAGTGCAACCTGACGAAGTCTATAACCTTGGCGCGCAGTCGCATGTAGCGGTAAGTTTCGAATCCCCGGAATATACGGCTGATGTGGATGCCATGGGCACATTACGACTCTTAGAGGCAATTCGTTTTTTAGGGCTTGAAAAGAAAACCCGTTTCTACCAAGCGTCCACTTCTGAGCTTTACGGTTTAGTACAAGAGATCCCGCAAAAAGAAACTACGCCTTTCTATCCGCGCTCACCTTACGCAGTAGCAAAGATGTACGCGTATTGGATAACGGTTAACTACCGTGAGTCATACGGTATGTATGCGTGTAACGGTATTCTGTTTAACCACGAGTCACCGCGCCGCGGTGAAACCTTTGTAACGCGTAAAATCACTCGTGGTATTGC
>CEQX01066142.1_pt1 | contig 12383 bp, 6 predicted proteins | sample 356261 | NCBI WGS metagenome assembly CEQX01 (sample SAMEA2621076, study PRJEB7988) | marine metagenome | isolation source: saline water (ENVO:00002010), including | reverse complement strand
CTAGCTGAGGATTGTTATTGGTTTTCTATTGCAGATGGAGACTCTCTTTTGTGGGTGCAAGCTATAGCAGCAGGGTATAAATTTGATGTAGAGGTTGACGAACCTGACGTGTCTCCTCTGCAGGTACAAGGACCTAATTCAGCAGAATTGATGGCAAATGTTTTTGGAGATTGGGTGCATGACTTAGGTTTTTATAGATTCAAAGAATACAATCATGAAGGCATCCCAATGGTTATTGCAAGAATGGGTTACAGCAGGGAACTGTGTTATGAGATTTTTCTTCAAGATCATTCTAAGGGAGATGAATTGTGGGAGTGTCTATGGCAGGCAGGACAAGATCTTAATATTTCTGCAGGAGGGCCAAATATTATTCTTAGGCTGGAAGGCGGAATATTAAGTTATTTAGCTGATTTAGATAGAACCAATAACCCTTATGAGGTTGGCTTAGACTGGATGATTGATCTTGATGAAGAGGATGACTTTATTGGCAAAGAAGCGTTACGTGAAATAAATATAAAAGGACCATTAAAAAAATTGATGGGTGCTGAGATTGAAGGCGATCCTATTAATGACTCAAATGAAGATCATTTACCTGTTTTAATTGATGGAAAGGTCGTTGGTTCTATGAATGCTATGGTTTACTCACCAAGACTAGATAAAAATTTATCTTATGTTTTTTTAGATATTGAACATGCTAGGGTTGGACAGGAAATAATTATCTCTTCACCTGATAAAGATCTAAAAGCAAAATTAGTTGATTTGCCTTGGTTAGATAGAGCTAAGAAATGAGACCAGTTCAAATATGAACCAGTCTCTTGATTCTTTTTAGTCTGCGTAATCCAAACCTTTTTCTTTTTGGACTTCGCGTTTATTAGGATTCACCGATTCTCTAAATGGAACATCGACAATCTCACCCTCTGCAACAACTCCGGGCGACTCTGAATATTCATCAGGCAATTTGACCTGAAGTTTAGTTCCCACCTCTGATGAAACCCATGGAACCCAGCCAAGTGCTACGTTTGTATCTAATTCAGGTGACCACCAAGGAGAGGTTACATAACCCATATCATTGCCATCTGTATCAGCAATTAGCCAAAAATCAGGTGCATAATCAGTGACCTCCTTTCCGCCAAAAATCATACCAACCATTCGCATTTTGAAAGGAAAATCTCCCGCATCAATTACAGCACGCTGTCTCTCTAGCTCTTCCTTGCCAATGTAATCAGCCTCTTTATTTCTTGGAACCTGATAACTTAGGTTAACTTGGAATGGCGATGTTTCATGGTCTAAGTCTTGGCCCCAAGACAAAATACCAGCTTGAATTCGTCGGTGATGAGCTGGAGCAATAACCATTAGACCAAATTCTTCACCAGCCTCGAGAACTGAATTCCAAATTATTTCAGCATTCTCATGTGCATCGCGAACATAGATTTCATAGCCTTTTTCTCCGGTAAAGCCAGTTTGACTTATAACAACATCAGCACCTCCAATTTTAGTCTCCATTAGACCGTAATAAGGAATCTCTCTAAGCTCTTCGCCAGCAAGCTTGGCCATCAAATCCTCAGATAATGGACCTTGGATTTGCAAAGGACACACGTCAATCTCATCAATAATAACATCATATTTTTTAGTGACATTCACACCTTGAAGCCATAACAATAGATCACTATCAGAAATTGAAAACCAAAACTCATCTTCTGTTAATCTCAACAAAACAGGGTCATTTAAGATCCCTCCTTTATCGTTACATAAGATTGCATATTTGCCATTACCTGGTTCGATCTTGGTTGCATCTCGAGTAATCACATAATCAGTAAAAGCTTCAGCATCAGGACCTTTAACTCGTATTTGTCTCTCAACAGCTACGTTCCACATGGTAACGCGATTGACTAAGGCCTCGTATTCAACCATAGCTCCACCATCTTCTGGTTTTACATAACCTCGCGGATGATAGATGCGATTATAAACTGTTGCTCTCCAGCAACCTGCTTCATGAGATAGATGCCAAAAAGGCGATTTTCTTACTCTAGTTGAAATCAAAAGCTCAGTAGGCGTTCGGCCACTCTGCCTAAGATTATATGGTACCACTCGATCGCTTTGATCGACGCTAGGATGGTTTGGATGTTTCATTGCTTTTTCCCCCTTTAAGTTTTTACATTGAAATTATTTTAATATCGGACCCTCTCATTATTTGGATCATATAAAGACCCTTTGCCGACTATCTGAACTGTCATTGGATACGCTCCATCACCGTCTTCATTGAAGTATTCAAGTGAGAGCGATTTACCTTGTTTGGCTATATCTTTAGGGAGATAACCCATAACAACAAATTTTTTGATTGATGGACAATAAGACATACCCGTCGTGTAAGATCTTCGACCTTTACTGTCTATCGGCACTTCTCCGGTATCTGGATCTATGATAGGCGATGACCCAACTGGATAACGATCACCGGCATCTGATGCAGTAAGCTTGTCTAATGTCATGGTGCATAGAATTGCGCTGGGCTCTTCTTTTCGATGTGTAAGATGGGCTGCTTTACCATGGAAATCAGCTTCCTTGACTAGGCGTCTTTCAATGGCTGATTCACACGCATTGTATTCAGTTTCTAGATCTGCGCCTTGAAGTCTAAAGCTCTTTTCAAGTCTTCGACTGTTAGCATAGGTTTCAATGCCAACTGGAACAACTCCGACTTCTAACAATGAGTCATAAAGAGCTAGGCCTTCTTCTGAATCATTATTTAAATAAATTTCCCAGCCACTTTCCCCAACATAGGAAATACGTGAAGCCCAGATATCGATTTTTTTTCCTCCAGATAAATTGAGAGTTAAATTTTTTGCAGCAACAAAAGGAAAATTTTCAATGGTTAACTGATTGGGGTCAATAAAATGACCAAGAGCATTTTTAGCTTGTGGCCCCCATAATCCTAAAGTTGCGATATCGTGTGTACGAATATTAATATCAGCATTTAGTCCATGATCATCTCGATAATTTCGTAATGTCACCCAGTCTCGATTGCCATCTGCACCACCGGTCACTACTCTATATCGATCTGCACCTAGACGAGATATTGTGAGGTCAGCATGGACACCGCCATCGTCATCCAAAAAATTGGTATAAATCATGCGTCCTTCAGGAGTATTGCCACCAACTTTAGCTATTGAAAGATATTCCAGCATTCGTTCTGCATCTGGACCTTCTATGTCCATGATTGGGAAGTGTGAGAGATTGATCATGCCGACTGAATCACTCATAGCAAGATGTTCAGCATTGGCAATTTCATAGGGCACGTGGCGACGATCCCATTCGTTTTCTCTTACAGGAACTTCTTTTAAATACTTATCCAGTTTCTGCTCATTGCTCTTATAGGCTAGAGCACGCTCCCAGCCTGCAACTTCATTTTCAAAAAAGCCTCCAAGTTCTTTTTCTCTCTCATAAAAAGGACTGACATAAAGCTCCCTATGACTAATATAAGGTTCTCTTGGATGAACAGCAGGGGTGTATATAGTTTGAGCATTTTCAAATGATCGTGTTTTAACAAACTCTTTTTCTTTTTGAGCAGGATAAAATCTGGCAATATCAAAAGCATGCATGTCTACCTGAGTTTTACCATGCATCATTGATTCAGCGCATAGTCTTGCACATCCAGGACCATCTTTAACCCAAACAGCTTCACATAACCAGAAGCCTCTAACCTCAGGACTTTCTCCAATTAAAGAGCCTGCATCAGGAGTAACAGAAAGAAGGCCATTGAATGAACTTTTTTCATCCCAACCAAGTTCATTAAGTATAGGCGTAGTTTCAAAAGCTTTTTCTAAAGGTTCAGCAATCTCTTCAAGATCTAAGTATCTCATTGAATCAGAGATCATTGTTTTTTCAGGATTGCCGATGTCCTCAGGATCAACCAGTCGAGGTTCTTTATCTTCATAATAACCCCATTCAAGCATCCCACCATGAAGCCTACCAGTATCCCTAACATAAGCAGAGTTCCCTTGGTCTCTTAGTAGGGGATAGACAAGTAGTTCGTCTGTTCCTTGTATTTCTGGAAGAGGACCAAAAAACAGTAAAGGATGTTCAACAGGCATTAGTGGGACTGGAACACCAGCCATTTGACCCATTAAGGGTCCCCAGATTCCTGATGCTATTACAACCTTGCTAGTTCTAATCATGCCTTTTTCAGTCTTAACTCCAATGACGCGACCATTCTCAATTTCGAAATCTATAGCTGGAGTATCAGTAAATGTTGTTAGCGCGCCTTTATCTTTAGCAGTCTCAACTGCGAAGTTCACAACATCTTGGGAGCGGGGAGTCACAAGGCCAGCATCAGGATCCCACATTGCGCCTCGAATAGACGCTTCATCTAGTAGGGGAAACTTTTCTTTAGCTTCTGCGGCAGAAATTAATCTAACATTAGTTCCAAAGGCTTTGCCTGATTCAACCTTTCGCTTAAGCTCTTCCCAGCGTGCGTCGTCATCCAAGCGACAGATTTCCAAGCCACCTTTTTTTAAAAAGAAGCCATTGTCCTCATAAAATTTTCTACTAAAGTTGGTTGCCCAGCAGCCTAGCTTGTCATGAGTTGTATTATAGACAAAGTCTGAAGCGTGAGCAGTAGAAGCAATATCTGAGGGAATAATAGTAGATTTTTCTAATCCTACGATATTTTTTTGTCCTAATTCTGCAAGCCAGTATGCAACCATTGATCCCACAATACCTCCGACGCCTACTATTACTACATCTGCTTCTGAGGGAAATTTAGAGGATTGCTGCGTCATGAAAAGGTCTTAAAAAATCACCAAATATTTTCTTATTAACTTTTGATAATAAGCCTTGTATATATATGTGTCCAATCTTTATTTAATTATTTTTTTTCACCTTATTTTGTATAAAAATTAGACATTTTCTTCAATTAAAAAGAGGCTTCAAAAACCTCCTTTTATAATTTAATTAAGATTTTAAAAAGCTAAATACATTAGGTTTTTAGCTCTTACTCTCCAAGAAGAATTTTTGCAGCTAACTGAGTATCCATGTATTCTTTTAATTCAAGAATTTTGCCATTTTTGATTGTTAGTAAAAAATGGTATTGATTGTTATAGGCTTCTCCTGAAGAATGAATTGCTTCTCCACTTACCTCAACAGCAACTCTTTCATTTTCAGCAGTAATACCAGTGATATTAAATGAAATTCCAGTTGGGAATGCAGCAAGAATACCTTGTGCAAAATCTATAATTTCTCTTTTATTTCTTGTTCCACCAATAGCATTATTACCTGCAGTCCAAATAATTGAATCATCATTGTAGAAATCTAAATAGGATTCAGATCCAGAACTCAAGGCTTCAAAAAATTTAACTGCAATTTCTTTATTTTCCTCTATCATAAAAGTGCATTTTATTAATTTAATCTGATATGTATGAATAATATATCAACTTGTTATTATTATTAAATGGATAATTTATCAACAAAAAGTTTTCCAAAGAAGCATGTGACGGTTTTGGGTAAAAAAATGGCTTATTGTGAAATAGGTGAGGGGGACCCAATTGTATTTCAGCATGGCAATCCAACTTCCTCTTATCTATGGCGAAATATAATGCCTCATTTAGAAAATCATGGTCGCTGCGTTGCAATTGATTTAATTGGAATGGGAGATAGCGAAAAGCTTGAAGATTGCGGAGATAACACCTATTCATACCATGTTCAAAAAAAGTATTTTGATGCATGTCTTAAAGAATTAGGCATACATGAAAAAATAACACTGGTGATTCATGATTGGGGTTCAGCACTGGGCTTTCACTGGGCGCAAGAACACCCTTCTCAGGTAAAAGGTATTTGTTATATGGAGGGCATCGTCATGCCCTTAACTTGGGAAGACTGGAATCAAGATGCAAAAGGTATTTTTCAAGGTTTTCGATCTGAGGCTGGCACAGAGATGATTTTAAGAAAGAATCTTTTTATTGAAGCAGTGTTGCCAGGCTCAATTATTAGAGACTTGAGTGAAGAAGAAATGGATGAATATAGAAGACCATTTATTAATGAATTAGATAGACGTCCAACATTAGATTGGCCTAGGCACATTCCAATAGAGAATCACCCAAAAGATATATGTGAGATTGTTAAAAGTTATGGAGAGTGGATGTCGGTAAATGAGATTCCAAAACTTTTTATTAACGCTGAGCCAGGAGCTATACTCACTGGCAAGCAAAGAGAATTCTGCAGAGCATGGAAAAATCAAACCGAAGTAACTGTCTCAGGTAGCCATTTTATTCAAGAGGATTCCCCGTATGAAATTGGCTCCGCTATTTGTGAGTGGCTTAATAATTAGTAACTAATTTAGCTTCCCCTAAAACTATGGCACCTCATTATTGATTCAGATTTTTTAACAGACTTCTTGCGGCAAAAGACACCAAGATTGCAAATGGTACTCCAGTTACTATAACTGAAGTTTGAAGTGCGCTAATTCCTCCACCAGCTAAAAGCACAATAGCAATAACCCCAAGAGAAATTGCCCAAATAACTCTCAAAATCATAGGCGGCTCATCTTTAGTGTTTTCTTTCTTTGCTGCAGTGAGCATTGAAGTCACTAGGGCGCCTGAATCAGAGGACGTAACAAAAAAAGTTAAGATAATCACAATAGCCAGCCCCATAAGTAATTGAGAGAAAGGGTACTGCTCTAAAAAAATAAAGAGCGAGACAGCTATATCATTATTGATTGCTGTGCTGAGAGAATTTGGTTCTAAAAATTCTTGATGAAGAGCTGCATTACCAAAAACACCCATCCAAAGAAAAACTATTGAAGATGGAACTAACACAACACCAATAAGGAATTCTCTAATTGACCTGCCGTAAGAAATTCTTGCTATGAACAATCCCACAAAAGGAGACCATGCAAACCACCAAGAATAATAATAGAGAGTCCAGCCATTCTGCCAAGAAGAATTTAAGTAGCCTTGAGTGTTGGTAGATAGGCTTAATAAATTCTGAATATAAGACCCTATATTTTGTAAAAGACCATCTAATATGTAGCTTGTTGGTCCAAATAGAAAAATAAATGACAGGAAAATAATGCATAAAATTATATTCATTTGAGATAGTATTTTAATTCCTACTTTCAAACCAAGAACAACACTTATTAAGCCCATTAGCGTTATGACTATTACAATTCCCACAGTGCTCATAAAGCTCTCCTCAAGAACCTCCATATAACCAAGCCCAGAATTAATTTGATTTGCTCCTAGACCCAATGAGGTAGCTATGCCAAATATTGTGGCAATAATTGCAATCACATCTAAAGAAACTCTTCCCCAGATATTTTTTGTTAATTGGCCTGAAAAAAAAGAACTCACTCGAAACGGGAGCTTTTTATTGTATGTGAAATAGGCAAAACATAATCCAACTATTCCGTATATTGCCCATCCATGAAATCCCCAATGCAAATAAGCTAGATTCATTGAGCGATTGGCTTTGTCTGAAAACGAAGCTCCCTTAGCATGAAGCGCATCAGAGCTAAAATGCATGACTGGTTCAGCTACACCGTAGAACAATAGACCAACGCCTAAGCCGGCACTAAAAAGCATGGCTATCCAGTTAATATTCGAAAATTCTGGCCTGGCATCTTGCCCGCCAAGAATAAGATTTTTGTGTTTACCAAAAGCTAGATAAATCACAAATACCAAAAAACCATTTGCAAGCAAGATTATCAACCAACCTAAACTATCAGAAATATATTTTTGGATATCAGCAAATAATTTATCAACTTCGTTAAGGTTGAAAAGTGTAATCCCAATAAAAGCAGTTATTAGGAGTAACGAGAAAAGGAAGCGTTTGGGAGCGATTTTTGTAAACATTGTGCGATTAGTCTACTTAATATGAGGAAAAAATACCTTTTTTACAAAATAAAGGGTGTTTTTTTAATATTTAGTTAAATTTTCTACGTTCATTTGCTATGGTCTAATCATGTCTTTAAATAACTTGAGTTTAAACTCAAGCAATATTCTTTATGGAAGCTGTTTCTATAACCGCTTTCGATCTGGAAATTAACTCTAAATAAAAATTTATCCCGGGGGGGAACGATGATAAATATAATTAGTAATACGAAAAATCTCAAAGATCTATTTAATAAGAAGGCCTTTGATAAATTCTTTGGCAGAATTGTCTCTGCTATCTCTGCACTGGCAATTATTAATGCCTCTGCATATAGCGGATATATATCTGCTCAATCCCAAGCAACCATTGAAGAGGTTGTTGTTACCTCGAGGAAAAAAGCTGAAGGATTGCAAGACGTTCCACTTTCGGTTAACGCTCTTACAGAGGAATCGCTTGAACAAAAAGGAATCAATGTCTTTGAGGACTATTTAATGCAATTACCGGGTGTAACTGCTGGTGGATCGGGTCCTGGTCAAAGCACTATATATATTAGAGGTCTCGCTTCTACTACCCCCAACCTTACTACTGCTGGTGTTGCAGGCTTAACTCCAAACGTTGCATTTTATCTTGATGAACAACCATTAGGGCAGCCAGGCAGAAACTTAGATGTTTATGCTGCTGACGTTGGGCGTGTTGAGGTTCTATCTGGACCACAAGGAACTTTATTTGGTGCTAGTTCACAAGCTGGTGTTGTTCGTATGATTACAAACAAACCTGTTATCGGAGAATCATCAAGCAGTCTTGAAATTGAAGCTAGAACCATGCCAGATGGCGACAATGGAAGTAAGTTTGAATATGTTTCTAATGTTCCTATGGGTGATTCAACAGCCTTAAGATTTGTAGCCTACAGCGATAGAAGAGGTGGTTACATAGATCAAGTTGGTGGAACACTAACCGTTTCTCAATCAGCTCGATTCAGAAAAGCTGGAACTGTAAGACAGAATGGTCTTCCTGTATCCGCATCAAGAGGTGGTTTCCAGGCAGGAGCAGATCTTTCAGGTGCTACGCTTTTAAGTGCACTTGCACATGTTGAAGAAGATGCTAATCCAGTTGATTACACAGGCTTTAGAGCAAGCATTGCTCATGAGATTAATGATAATTGGGATGTTTTAGCAACTGTTGCTAATCAAACTATTGATGCTGATGGTGTGTTTTTTGTAGATCCTACTTTAGGTGACTTAGAAATTCAAAGATATACAAATGATTCTATTGAAGATGAGTTTGATAACATGAGCCTTACTCTTAAAGGCTCAATTGGCGATCTTGAGGTTCTTTATACTGGTGCTTATACAGACAGAACAACAGATCAAGATGTTGATTACACTGACTATTTATTTGTTGGTCAATATCTGCCTTACTATATCTGTGATTATTATGTAACTTATACTAAGTTCGCACCTGGCAATGTTCCAACTGGAACTTGTGGTGCACCAAACTTATTGGTTGATTCAACAACTAACACAGAGGTTACAACTCATGAATTCCGAGTTAATGCTCCAATCAACGATACTACAAGCCTTACAGCTGGAGTATTTTTCAGCGACTTAGAGTTAAGGGAATTAAATCTCTTTACATATCCAAGTTCGGTTGATAATGATATTACTTATGCTGCAAACTATGCTTTAACTGATACATCTGTAACCGGATCTATCAATAATGCAAGTCCAGGCTGGTTCTCAGCAGGCCCATATAGCGAGCCAGTAATTTTCTTTAATGATATTAAAAGAACTGATAAGCAGCAAGGCGTTTTTGGTGAGCTTAGTATAGATACTTCAGAAACATCCGAACTGACTGTTGGCGTTAGATGGTATGACATTGAAGTTGACTTCGAGGGAAGCGCTAACTCTTCTTTCTATAATGGATTTGGTAATCCTGATACTCAGCAATTTGGGTCTAACCTATCGGCTCAATATGCACCAGGAAATCCAAATGGTTACCCTGATAAGGCGAAAAGTGATGGAACAATTGGAAAAGTAACATACTCTTGGAATCCCAACGAAGATATTATGTATTATCTAACTTGGTCTGAAGGTTTTAGACCAGGTTTATTAAACAGGCCAGCTGGGCGAACAAATGCTGACGGCACTTATTCAGTCAAACCTTCAATTGATTCCGATGAAGTTACAAACTTTGAATTTGGATGGAAGGCTCTTCTTGCTGATGGTCGATTGAGATTTAATGGTAGCGCATTCATGGTTGATATTAGCGGGCTTCAGTCTACTATTTTTGATCCAAGTATTGTTAATTTATTCTTTTCTGATAATGCGGCAGATGCTGAAATTATGGGCCTAGAAGGAGACTTTACTTATGTCCCTGACCTTGATGGTTGGGTATGGTCTGGTGCTTTTTCCGTTTTGGACTCAGAGATTACTAAAAGCTTAGTTCCTACCAATGATGTTGTTGTTGGATCAGAATTAGCATTTGCTCCTGGAATACAGGGTAATTTAAGCGCTAGAAAAGAGTGGGGTATAGCTTCTGGAAATACAGCACATTTTCAAGCTCAACTTACTTGGTCAGATGACAGTTACTCCGATATTATGGCACCAAATAAAGCACGTCAAGACAGCTATAGCTTTATGAATGTGCGCTGGGGGATCAGCAATGATGATTGGATAGCTGAAGCTTATGTCGATAACATTACAGATGAGAGGGCTGAAATTAATAACACCTTTGTCTTTGACAGACAGCGTGTTGGTATAATCAGACCAACCACTGTAGGTATTAGATATAAGAGATTTTTTAATAACTAGTTTTAGTTTTTTATAAAAGTAAAAAGGGAGCTAATGCTCCCTTTTTACTTTCACGCGAAATATAACCTGTTTTTCTTTGTTAAAATTGTAAGAAAATGAAAGAAGATAAATCTAATACTAATGATCCAACTCTATCAGTAGATTTGAGTGAGGCAACGCAAGCTGTAAAAGAAAATCGGTTTGAAGAAGCCCTCATGCTTTTTGAAATTATTCTCAAAGATCATCCCAACAACATTGATGCTTTATATCTAGCCTCTGTCTCATCCAGATATTTAAAAAAATTTGATGATTCACAAAAATACATTGAAAACTTATTATTAAATGCTCCTGACATGGGTCGTGCTTATCAAGAGCTTGGCCATATAAATAGAGATATGGGAAATGATGAAAAAGCCATCATTAATTATAGACAAGCCTGCGAACTCAATCCGGCATTGCTCGCATCATGGAATATGCTATATCAATATTTTGTAAAAAATAAAAATCAGCCTGCTGCCGATCATGCTCAACAGCAAATTAAAAAGCTCGAATCTCTCCCTGCTGCATTATTGTATATAGATCAGATACTTAATGAGGGTAGATTGGGGTTAGCTGAAAGGCAATGCAGAGCTTTTCTTAAAAAGAATCCTACACATACATACGCCATGTCACTTTTGTCTGAAATTGCTAATCGGTTAGGTTATTTTGATGACGCTGAATTTTTGCTAGAAAAGGCCGTGGAATTCAAGCCAAAAGATGGAGATCTTAGAATGCAATATGCTGCAATTTTAAGAAAAAAACAAAAATTTGCCAAAACCATGGAGCAAGTTAATATTCTTTGTAATCAATACCCAGATAATCCCATTTATCAAGCCCAAAAAGCCAGTGAGATTATGCAAAATGGTGATCACGCACAAGCAATCACAATGTTTGATAGTATTCTTAACAACAATCCATATAACTTTAGTACTCACACATCAAAAGGACACGCACAAAAAACCCTTGGAGAAACAGATCAAGCGATTAAAAGTTATCAATCTGCTTATAAAATTAAACCAGATCATGGCGAGGCATATTTTTCATTAGCAAACTTAAAAACATATTCTTTCAACCCTGATGAGTTGAACAGCATGAGAGAGCAGGTAAACAGAGTTGATCTATCATTAAGAGATAAATCCTACTTTCATTTTGCATTAGCTCAAGCTTGTGAATCAATAGGTGAATTTGATGAAGCTTTTTTTCATCTAGAAAAAGGTAACAAAATTAAAAATGATCAAAGCAAGTACTCCATTGAAAGGATGGATGCAGAACTTCAAGCGCAAATAGATATTTGCGATGAAAAGTTTTTTAAAGATCTGGGCGTTGGAGGGCATACAACAAAAGACCCTATATTTATTTTAGGCCTTCCTAGAGCAGGCTCAACTTTAATTGAACAAATTCTTGCATCTCATTCAATGATAGATGGAACGTTGGAGCTTCCAAATATCTTGTCGATTGCACAGAGTCTTAGGGGTGATGATATATATGGCAAGTTGGGTAATTATCCTAAAAGCATGAAGTCATTAACGCTTGGACAAAGAGAGGAGTTTGGTAAAAAATTTATTGAAGATACTAGGATGCATAGGAAAGATGCGCCTATGTTTACCGATAAGATGCCTAACAACTTTAGGCACATTGGATTAATTCATCTGATTATGCCAAATGCAAAAATTATTGATGCAAGAAGATATCCTTTAG
>CEQX01156114.1_pt1 | contig 12389 bp, 14 predicted proteins | sample 356261 | NCBI WGS metagenome assembly CEQX01 (sample SAMEA2621076, study PRJEB7988) | marine metagenome | isolation source: saline water (ENVO:00002010), including | reverse complement strand
TTTTAACAGGAATAATTGTTACCATATATGGTAATAATTCTATTGGTTCTTTTTGAATATCAAATACACCATGTAAAGATGATATTATTATAGGAGTTACTATTCTTGAATTCAAAACATATGGAATCATTATTATTTAATATGTAAAATTTTATATTTATATATAAATTATTACATACATTATGAACATAATTTCTGTAAAATTTTTTATATTTTTATATAGTACAAAATGCATTTAAATCCATTTAACGATGACAGCTTAATAGATATTAAAATTCAAAATAATTATTTAAAATATGAGAACACAAATTTAAAAATAGAAAATAAAGAACTAAAAAAATCAAATAATATTAAATTATTTTATTACGCTATATTAGGACAAAGTATATATATTAAATTAATTTACAACTACTATTTAAAATATAAAAAATAAATAATTTGTTAATATAATACATTATATAGAGTATTGGAGTGATCTAAATAATGTATTATACTGGTATAATATTTTCCCCTATGCATATTGTTACTAAATAGATTTTCATAAATATAATTTAAATATAATTCATATAAATATAATAAATTATATTTAATAAATGATTTATCTAAAATTAACGGGTGGATTAGGTAATCAATTATTTCAAATTTTTTGCGGAATTTCATATGCATTAGAAAATAATATAAGTTTTAAAATTGTAAAAAATAAGGGTGATAATGTTTCTCCTCTTGATAACAAAAGTTTAAGACCAACCTACTGGCATAATTTTTTATGTAATCTTTCAAAATTTACATGTAACAATATCAATATACCAATATATAAGGAACCTCATTTTACATATAATAAAATACCTTATATAAATACAGATTTCAAAATAAATGGATATTTTCAATCACCCAAATATTTTGAAAATTATTATAAGTCTATAATTGAAATAATACAACTTGATAAACAGAAAACAGAAACAAAAGAAAAATATAAAGAATATTTTAATAATAATAAAATTATTAGTTTACATTTTAGAATTGGAGATTATGTAAAAAAACCAGATTATCATGTAATATTAAATAATGAATATTACATATACGCATTAAACAATATTTTACAAAAAGACAATACTTATAATACTATTTTATATTTCAACGAAGAACAAGACAATAATACTGTAAAAAATATAATTAAAGATATAAAAAAATCTTATCCTCAATTAAATTTTATCCAATGTTCTTATGATATTCCCGATTGGGAACAATTATTATTAATGAGCTTATGTAATCACAATATTATTGCTAATAGCACTTTTAGTTGGTGGGGTGCTTATTTAAATCTAAATCCTGAAAAAATTGTTTGTTATCCAAATGTCTGGTTTGGACCAGAATGTAATAATTCAACAAAAGATTTATTTCCGAAAAATTGGGTTAAAGTTTAATCATTAAATATAATATATAAATATTATGAAATTTATAGGACAAAAAGGACAAGATGAATGGATAATTGATACTATTTTTAAATATAAAAAAAATGGTTATTTTATTGATTTAGCTGCATCAGATGGTTTGAAAATAAACAATACTTTAATATTAGAAAAACAATTAAATTGGAATGGTATTTGTATAGAACCTAACCCTATTTTTTATGAAGAATTAAAAAAAAATAGAAATTGTAATTTATCAAATATTGTTATTGATAGAAAAAATGATATAGAAATTGATTTTAGAATAGATAATGGAGAATTAGGGGGAATTGTAGATGAAGATACTGATAATAACTATAAATATCGAGGTAATGAATTAAAAAAATCTAAAATAATTAAATTAAAAACAAAAACACTTGAATATGTATTAGATTATTTTAACGCTCCAAAAATTATTGATTATTTAAGTTTAGATGTAGAAGGAGCTGAAGAACGAATTTTGTCCAATTTTCCATTTAATAAATATACATTTCTAGCAATGACAATAGAAAGACCAACTCCTGAATTAGAAAAAATTTTATTTAATAATAATTATATTTTTGTAATGAAAAGTAAAAAATTGCCATTTGACACTTTTTATGTTCATAAGTCAATTAACAATTATGAACAAATTATTAAAGAACCGTATTCGCCCACTCCTAGAAAAGATTGGTAATGTATATTAAGTAATATATATTTAAAAATTAAATAAATATATATTATATTATTAGATTATGTTAAATTTACTAGACAATTTTAATTTTACAAAAAAAAGCTTCGTAAAGGAAATTTTTCTTCCAAAATATTATAATAAATTAGGAATACGAAAAGATACATACTTAAAAATATTTACACTATTAGAAAAAAAAGACGAAAAAAATTATTGTATAATTGAAACTGGTGCTTCTAGAGGTGGTGAAAATGATATGGAAGGTAATGGAAGTTCTAGTTATTTATTTGATAAATTTATAAATTTTTATAATGGTAAACTCATATCATTTGATTTAAATGAAATGACGGTAAAATTAGTAAACTCAACAACATCAAATAAAACAAAAGTTATATGTTTAGATAGTATAAAAGGAATTACTTCGTTAATGCAACATAATATTTATGATGTAGACTTATTATATTTAGATAGTTTAGATACTAAATTTGATAATGATGAAGAAAGTTCAAATCACGCATTAAATGAATTTAAATCCGCAATTTTTTATCTGAAAAATAATTCATTAATATTTATAGATGATACACCAAATAATATAAATTTACTACCGCCATGGGTTAAAAATGATAAAACTAGAGGTGGTAATCCTAATTATATAAAGTCATTAAAATTTCCATGTGGAAAAGGTAGAAAAATATTAGATTTTATAAAAGATAAAAATAATTTTGAAATTATTCAACATGAATACCAAATTATTTTAAATTATAAAATAAATGATTTTGTACCAAAAATAATACATAGAACTTGGAAAAGTAAAAAAATAGACAATAAAATATTTAAACCACAATGTACAGAATCATGGAAAAAACATAATAGTGATTTTACATTTTATTTACACGATGATAATGATAACAGAAATTTTATACTAAATTATTATCCATGGTTTATAAATATATATGATGGTTATAAAAAGAATATTATGAGAGCAGATGCAGTTAGATATTTTTATTTATTATATTATGGTGGTATATATGTTGATTTAGATTTTGAATGTTTAAAACCATTAGAACCATACATTAATGGAAAGTTTCACATTATTAGTAATTTAAAAGATTGGGTTTCTAATGCATTTATGATTTCAGCACCACAACAAATTATATTTAAAAAAATTATAGTAGAAGGTTTATTAAAAAATTATAACAATGAAAATGTATTATTTGCTACTGGTCCAGGTATGATGACTAATCTTTTATTACCAAAATATTATACTTTATTATCACAAAATGCATTAGATCCAAAGATATTTTATCCTATTAAATATTATGAACCTTTTGATATTAATTATAATAATTTAGACGAAGATGTTGTCTGTGTACACCATTTTGCAAATTCTTGGAATAAATAAATTAATGCTAATTATATTTATATTAATATATATATGTAATATAAATATATGTCAATTCATACATTTGGAGATAGTCACGCTAATATTCATTCAGGGTGGAAACATTGTGATAATATTAAAACACATCATTTAAGTCCTGTTTTATGTTATTCATTTGGTAAGGAAATTTTAAACAGATGCAATATTAAAACGTTTGATATTAAAGAGAATGATAGTGTAGTTTTTTGTTTTGGAGAAATAGACTGCAGGTGTCATGTGCATAAACATATCACAGACGTCAAATCTTATAAAATGATAATCGATGAAATAGTTAATAATTATATTCATGCAATTGAAATCAATTTAGAAAATTGTAAAGTGAAATTGAAAAATATATGTATTTATAATGTTGTTCCACCAATTCAAAAATATAATACATATGAAAATCAGAACTATCCATATCTTGGTAGTGATGAAGAAAGAAAAAGTTATGTATTATACTTTAATAAGTGTTTAAAAGAGAAATGTAAAGAAAATAATTGGATATTTTTTGATGTGTATGATTCATATTGCGATAATAATGGATATTTAAGTAAAAAATTATCTGACGGAAATGTTCATATAGCCAATGGTATTTTTATAAAAAAGTTTATAATTGATTATTTATTATAAGTCGGTGTTTTAAATGTTCAAAGGTTTAGAATTTAATCTTTTATTTTTCATCCATAATTTTGCTGCATTAAAATTAGTTATATTTGACATATTATATTATATTTTATAATATTATGCTAAATTTAAAAGACATTTTTAACGAATTAGAGGATTATGTTATTATTAAATTTGATAAAGATTTACCAAAATATAATATTAATGATGATGTAGATATATTAACAAACAATATACATAAAAATAAAAATATTATAATTAATTGGTATGATAAAAATATATTTTTACATAAAATTATTAATATCAATAATTTTCACATACAATTAGATTTATATAAAAAAGAGGACATAAACAAACTACATTTTAGATTTGATTTGTTTGAAAAATTACATTATACAAAATTTTCTCTCAATGATAATATTTATCCATTAATTTTGTATAATAAAATACACAATGGTATATCTTATATACCTTGCTTATTAGATGATTTATCATTACGATATTGTGAATATATTGAATATATTGACATTCGTCGTGATAAACTTAAACATCTTAATTATGTTAATAATTATAAAGAAAAATTTTATAGAATTAATAAAGGTGAAAATGATTGTAAATTAAATTATAAAAATACAACACCTATGTATAATAGTATAATAGTATGGGGACATGGTATAGAATATATTTTAGATATTATAAATACTATTAGTAATAATATAAATTGCACTATATTAAATATAAAAAGGGGGAGTATTAATAATTATGAAAATTTTATCGAAAATATTTATAAATTAGAGATGGTTAATAGTAATCATATTTTCAGCAAAACACAATATTTAAAATCAGTAAAAAATGAATATTTTCATATTCTAATTAAAAATAATGGATCTAATATTAAGCAATATGGAGAAGGGACTTTTAAAGTTTTTGCAGATGAAAATATAGTAAATTTAAAATGGAGATTGAGAGAGAAATATAATCCAAAATTAAAAGATACTAATTTACAACCATCTAAAAATTTGCCACCTGGAATTTCACATAACCATATTATACATATTACAGATTCAAATAAAGAATGTATTGAAGTGTGTAAATTTGTATTAAATAAAAATCCCCAAGAATTTGAAAATAAAATAGTAAATAATATATATATTCCGTGGCATCTTGGAATACCAAAAATTATGAAAAAAATAAATATTAATATTGACAAATTATATATTAGACTAGCTAATGATCCAAATAATTATAAAATTATAGATTCTCCACATTATAAATATGTATGCAATGATAAAAACCCATACATAAATTATTATAACAAATATATCGGTATATATTTACAAGATAATCATACACCACAAGAATTTGATAAATTAATTGCTAATTTTAATTCACATACATATAATTTAGAAGAAACAAGATTAATTATAATTAATAATAATCTTCAAGTATGTGACGGTGTTCATAGATTATCAATATTAAAAAAAAATAATATACATAATATTAATGTTATAATGATTTAAATATAATTATAAATTATATGTATATGGAATTTCATAGTCAAGACAAACAAGATTTATTTTTAAAAAATAATGTATTTAAAGATTATAAAAATGGCTTTTTTGTTGATGTTGGCGCTCATGATGGTAAAAAAATAAATAATACACTATTTTTTGAAAATTATTATAATTGGACTGGGATAAATATAGAACCAATGCCTAATGTATTTATAGAATTAAATAATAATAGGCCAAATTGTATTAATTATAATTGTGCTATATCTGATATTGATGGGACAGCCGAATTTATACATAATAAAGGATATACAGAAATGTTATCTGGATTAAAAGAATATTATGATAAGAGACATATTATTAGAAGAGATAACGAAATTAATTTAAATGGTGGTTATAGTGAATTAATACAAGTTAATACAAAAAGATTAGAAACAATATTAGATGAAAATAATATTAAGCATATTAATTATTTAAGTATTGATGTAGAGGGAGCTGAATTTAGTGTAATTAAATCTATTAATTTTAATAAAGTATTTATCGATATAATAGGATTTGAAAATAATTATAATGACACCTCAATACCAATTATAAAATATTTAGAAAATAAGAACTATAAAATGATACATAAATCATTAGATATTTTTATGATACATAATGAATCTAGATTTATTTAAAATATCACAAAATTTTATTTTAAAATTTTCTTGAATATTTTCTGGTTCGTATACATTACAATTATCAAAAAATTTACTTTCATTAGCTTATTTTAAAATTCTTTCTTTTGATTTAGTATATTTATTATCACCATAACTAAAAAAATATGTTTAACCATATTATATATACATTATATAGACTATAATCTTTTAATATTATATATACATTATATACACAATAATCTTTTAATATTATATATTAAATCTTTATAATAATTATCAACTATATTTTTTGCATTATCAGTAAATAAATTTCCCTTTAAATATTTTTCAGGAAATTTTACTACATCTTCTATTGATTTTGTCATATTTTCTTTATCATAAATATTACAAAAACAATATTTATTTCTATTAATAATATCTATTTCTGGTAAATTAATTGCCCAATAAATAGGTATTGTTCCACCTTCTAATGCTTGAAATATTTTTTCAGTAAAATAACCTTCATACTCAGAATTTTCTGGACAAATGTTATAAATACTATTTGAAATATAATTAATTTTATCTATTTTTGATGATCCTATTTTATTAGTATTATTATAAAAACGCGCAGGTGACATTACTTTTCCATGTTTTTCAAATTCTTTTATAATTTTAATTCTTTGTCCACCCCTATCGTGACTGGCTATAATACTAGCATATATATCCTTTTTTTTTAAACAATTATTTTGATATTGTATTTGTATATAATTTAATATATTATTATCTGTATTTATATCATAAAATTTATAATACATTAACCATAATGGAAATCTTAATAACTTTTTATCTGGATTAGTATACTTAAATCCCAATATTAAATCATATGTATCATATAAATATTTTTCATTGTTATATGGTGGAAATTTATTTAAATTTTCTCCATAAAAAAAAATTTTACATTTTGCTTTTATATTATTTACATTGTTATTACCAAAACAAGAACAAAATAATATATCTGGATTTTCATAATATTCTACACATTTAACATTCGAGATATTATGTTCTATAAATTTAGTAAACCACATATCATTTTTTGGTTGATCCCAAAAATTTATATATGCAATTTTAATCATTATAAATATAATTAATATAAATATTTATATTTATATTTATATTAATTATATTTATATTTATATAAATATTTATATATATATAAATATTATGGATAATATATTATATATTTTTATCACACATCAAAATAATATTAATAATATTTATGATAGAATCAAAAACATGATGAATTCACTTAACAATTCTAATTATATACTAGTACAAGGTGGTGATATAACTAATAATTATGATATAAATACTAAAATATTATCAATTAATTGTAATGATAAATATGAAGGACTACCTGAAAAAATGTTAAAAACATATAAATATATTGTTGAATCGAATATGTTTAATCAATATAGTCATTTTATTAAACTAGATGATGATATGATTATTAAAAATAACATGGATTATAATTTAATAAAAAATATAAATTATGGAGGAATAGTGAACTATGGAAATGGTAATAGAAGATGGCATATTGGAAGATGTTCAAAAGATTCATATTGGAATACTAATGAATATAACGGTAAGTATACACCATGGTGTCTGGGGGGGTACAGTTATATAATATCTAGAAATGCTATAAATTCAATAAAAAATGATTCATCATATAAAGAGGTAATATATGAAGATTTATATATAGCAATTTTATTAAAAAATAAAAATATAAATCCTATAAAAATAAATATTAGTAAATTTTTTATTAGTCCAAATCATAAATAATAAATTAATTGAAAAATAATATACTACTTATATCTATAATAATTTTTATTTTTTTTGGTTTACCATAACAATAAGTATATCTGAATTCATTATTATATAAATAAAATTAAAATATATATTTATATAAAAATTAGTTATATAAATATAGTATTTAATAATAATAATATATGATTGATAATTTTGATCAACTTTATATTTGTCATTATACTCCTTTAACAGAACGTTTTGAGTATATGAATAATCAATGTAAAAAATATAATATACAAGAAAAATTACTATTTATAACAGAATATGACAGAGAAAAATTATCAGAAAATGATACTGTTTATTTTAATAAAAATAAATTAAAAATGTGTGAAATAAGTTTGTTTTTAAAACACATTAAAGCAATGAAAAATATTATAGATTCTAAAAAAGAATATGGAATTATTATGGAAGATGATGTTATTTTTAAAGACAATTTTATTAATAATTTCAATGAATTAACAAAAACTTTTCCAGAAACTTTTGATATTATTTATACCGGAGTTTTCCCATTTTATAAAGAATATAAAAATTATTCTAAGTGTGAAAATCCAATATTTAAATCTAATAATACTATAGGAAATCTTTGTAATATGGATAATATTACTGTATTTCCATGGACTGGAAATAATAAAGGAACTGATTTTTATATTATATCAAAAAAAGCATGTATTAAATTTATTTTATTTATTGAAAAAATAAAGAAAAATAAAAATAAAATAGAATCCCCCATAGATCACTTCATGGGATTATTTTTTTATAATAATGGAAATGTTTTCTGGAGTAACAAAGAAATTACATTACATGGATCTTGTTGTAATTATGTTACAAATGGTATATTTAATAATTCAATGAAAGATCAAAGAGGGCATTAATTAATAAAAATATAATAAAAATATAATAAATATATATAATTTTATATATTTATTATGACTTCTTGTTTAATATGTGGTTGTGTTAAAAATTGTGAAATATATTTAGATAATGTATTCAATAATATATCAAAAATTCAAGAATTATTTACTAAATCTAAAATTATTATTAGTTTTGATGTTTCTAATGATTTTACATTAAAAAAACTTATACAATTAAAACAAAAATTTGATATTGATATTATAATAAATAAAGAACCATTAACTAATATTAGAACAGTTAATATCGAAAAAGCTAGAAACAAAATATTAAATAAAATTTATAATGAATATAATGAATATGATTATTTTGTTATGATTGATATGGACGACGTTTCTAGTAAACCAATCAATATTAATATTTTAAAAGAAATTTTTGATGAAAAAAAAGTAAATATATGGGATGGTTTATTTTTTAATAATGCCAATTATTATGATTTTTGGGCATTAAATTTTAAAGATTTTCAATATTCTTGTTGGCATTCTGATAATAATATAAAACTTATTAATTTAATGAATAGAGAATTCAAAGAAGAAATAGAAAATAATGAATTTTTTAAATGTGAATCTGCATTTGGTGGTTTTGGAATTTATAAAATAAAAAAATTTATTAATTGTTATTATAGAAGTTTAATAGATTTAACATTAATTAATCCAGAAAATATTAAATCTGTTTTTAATAAATATAATATTCAATATATAATCAATCCTGAAATATATGATTGTGAACATAGATATTTTCATTTAAATGCAATTAAACAAAATAATGTAAAATTATTTATTTATAATAAAAATTTATTTCCTCCATATATTGGTGAACATACTAGATGCTTATATTAAACAATTTCAATTATTTTTTATTCATATAATTTTCTATTAATTTTTTGTGTTTATTCGCTAATAATTCCGTATCTTTTCTGAGTTGTTCTAATTTTTTTTTAAATATCATATTATTCAATGCAAAATTATCATCATTATTTATTTTATATCTTGGTGCCCCACCTTTATTTTCTGCATAGTGGTTTTTTAATGGATATAAATAAGTTGGATAATACACCATATTATACCAATCATCACAACACCAATTTTTTATTTCTTTTGGAAAATACCAACCAAATATTTCCATGTGTTTGCGCGATACAAATGATTGTGTTAATATTCTATTATTATTATTTATTGGTCCTGTTAATCCTATATTATTTTTTGATTTTAACATATTTATACTATCATTTATCCAATTATTTGTTTTGAATTCCATATCATCGCCACATTGATAAAAATAATCACACCCATCATTATATGCTTTTTCAAACAATACATTCCACATCAATGTTGCATAGCCCTTTGGTATTTTTTTATTATCATAAACTACAAATTTTATAGTTATATGTTTGAAAGCATTTTGAAATTTCAATATTTCTTCTTGTTCTTTTTCTTTATCAAATATTCTATCATCCTTATCTATACCTATATAATAAATATATTTATGTTCTCTGTTTATAGTTAATAATGATGATTTCAATGTTAAGTTATATAAATAACTATCTTTTATAGACTTCCAATTATCTCTATTTTTACTTGTTGCTAAAATTAAAAATCCTATTTTTTGTTTATTTTCATCCATACTAAATATTATTAATTATATTTATTTATATAATAATTTATTATAAATGTTTATATATAAATATATAATTTATATACATATATATATAAATTATTATATTTTATAATGAATGAATGTGATAATTTTTTTAATTTATTAAATAATAATGATATATCATACGATAATATTAATTATGATAATATATGTTTGATTTCATATGATACTTTAGATAAAAATCACATATGTTTACCTTGTAATCACAAATTTAATTATATTAATTTGTATAATGAAATTTTTCAACAAAAAAAAATAAATAACAAAATTTTTAATTTAAAAACTAATGAAATATCGTGTCCATATTGTAGAACCGTTCACCCATATTTATTACCACATTACAAATATTTAAATGAAAAAAAAACAAATGGCGTTGATAGTCCTGATAAATATAATATTTTATATATGAAAAATGATTATAATAAGTGCTGTATAAAAAATTGTAAAAATTATGCTTTTAATATTAATGATAAACTTTATAAATGTAATAATCATTGTTATTATAATATTAACGATTTAAGTTATGTTAATAGTGTTGAGTTTATTGATAAATATAACGAATTAATGCATTATAATGTAAATCATATAAAAGAACTATATAATGTAAAAAAATCAATAAATTCAAAAGAAAAACTTATATATTATATTTTACTTAATAAATTGTAAAAATAAAAATTGATATAGAAATTATTATATTATTTAAGTTATAAATGGCATTTTATGCAGTTGCTAAAGGTTATAATACTGGTATATTTTTAAATTGGAATGAATGCAGTAATTCAGTAAAAGGATTTAAAGGAGCTGTGTATAAAAAATTTGATACAAAACAAGAAGCTGAAAATTTTATTTCATCTGTTAATAAAACTAAAATTCAATCTAATAATGATGTTGATTATTTTGTATATACAGACGGTGCTTGTTCTAATAATGGTAAACTTAATAGTTTAGCAGGCATTGGTATATTTTTTGGAATAGATGATAATCGTAATGTATCAGAAAAATTGCAAGGAAAACATACAAATAATACTGCTGAATTGATTGCTATTATAAAAACATATTACATTATTAAAAAAGATATTATTAACAATAAAAATATAACAATTGTTTCTGATTCTGAATATGCTATAAGTTGTGCTACATATTATGGTGAAAAATGTCATAAAAATGATTATCTTTGCAAAAAAAATACTGAAATTACAAATAAAAATTATGTGAAAGAAATATATGAACTATTCAAAGATTTAAAAAATGTTAATTTTTTACATGTTAAAGCACATACCACTAATAATGATATTCATTCAATTGGTAATTATTATGCGGATAAATTAGCAAATTTAGCGATTGGATTAGATAATTGTCCCTATAATAAAAATGATAAACCAATTAATATTATTGATAACGCTGATTGCTCAGATAAAACTGATAAAACTATCAAAAGCATTAAAACTGACGAAACCATTAAAAGCGATAAAACTGACAAAACCATTAAAAGCAATAAAACTATTAAAACTGACATTGTAGAAATAAAAAATGATATAAAAGAGATAAAAATAAATATTATGAAAATAAATAAATTACTTTTAAAAGATAGAAAGTAATATTATATACATTTGTATTATAAAAAATATATATATATATATATAT
>CEQX01029619.1_pt1 | contig 12402 bp, 9 predicted proteins | sample 356261 | NCBI WGS metagenome assembly CEQX01 (sample SAMEA2621076, study PRJEB7988) | marine metagenome | isolation source: saline water (ENVO:00002010), including | reverse complement strand
ATTCTCGAAGGGTCAGCAGCAAGGGCATCTGCCACCATGGCGACTTGCTTTGCGGTTGGTGCGTGCACCCCTGTGTTCCCCAGTACAAGGTAGATGTCGTCCTGCTGAGGTGTGAGTTTGTGAACCTCCCACGTACGTTTTCCCTCGGGTGTCGTCAGTTGACGGGTGTACATCCACTTTCCGATGGGCTCTTTGCGGTCGGACAGCACCACCACGCCTCCTTCCACGCTGGTCGAAGCGTCCATGGGCGATGCTCGTCCGCCTTGGGCGTGCGCTTCTGCCCGGTGGGCCAGAGCGCTCAATCCGTCCCGGTCAATGCCTTTCTCAGGGTGGGCGAGGTGATGCATCGCGGCACCAACCGCTGAACTTAACGCAGCACTTGACCCAAGGCCAGAGGCCCGCGGAATGTCCCCGGAAATGTGGAGGGCCATGGGCGGTGCTTCGTTGAGCCAGATGTCCTTGAGCATCATGATGTGTGGATGTTTGTTTTCGTCGAGGGCGCTTCCATCAACGCTCCATGAGCTTGCAGGCGTCATCGAAACGGTCAACCGCTGTTCGATGGCCACGGCCACGGCTGGTTGCCCGTAAACCACGGCGTGCTCTCCAAAGAGGATGCACTTCCCGGGGGCGCTCGCCACCACAAGCGTCGGCTCCTCACCCATGCTGCTATGAGTGGGCACGGCTTCATATTCCTTCTTGCACAGTGGTCAAAATCAAGTGAGTTTTGACGGTGGTTTGAAAGTGCCCCTATGCCTCGGATGGATGGCGGCAACACGCCAAAGCGGTGAGATTGGTGGAACACCCCCTGTTTTTGGACTACGGGCCCATTCCCGGATGGGCCATTTTGTTGGTCCTGTTTGGTGTTTCTGGTGGGTTCTTCGCTTACCAGGTCACCAAAGCGACCCGACTCGTCTTGAAAGGAAAGCCAGAGAACCGGTTTGATAATTGGGGCAATCGAGTCTCCGAAGTCCTCACCGGCTGGCTTGGACAAAAGAAGGTGCTCAAAGACCGTGTGGCTGGCGGCATTCACGTGCTGATGTTTTGGGGCTTTCTCATGCTCTCCACCGACATGTTTGACTTGGCCAGCGGCAACCAATTTTCTCAGAAAATCCTTCCCGACTTGCTTTGGGGGCCATGGAACCTCGTCGTTGAAGTAGGATACACCATCGCCTTTGTCGGTTGTGTTCTTGCGCTGATTCGTCGCCTGGTCTTCACGCCTGAGAAACTGAAGGGCAAGTCCCAACTTGAAGGCAACGTCATCCTCCTTCTCATCATGACCATCACCACGACCTCCTTCGTGGTTGAAGCCGGTGAAGCAACCGTCTCCGCCACCTGGGAGCCCATCGGTGCTTGGGTGGCCTCAACGTTGGTCCCCTCAACCAGTGTCGTCATCGCCGCCTATTGGGCCCACATGCTGGCCATCTGTGTGTTCTTGTTCCTCATCCCGTTGTCCAAGCACATGCACCTGGTGATGGCGTTCCCAAACGTCTTCTTCCACGACCTCCGTCCAATGGCCACCATGGAGCCTTTGGCACGTGGGGATGACGGCAAGGCTGTGCTGCTGGACGAACTTGACCTCGAGTCCTTCGGTGCCGTCAACTACACCGATTTCACATGGAGGGATCTCATCGACGGATGGGCATGCACCTCCTGCGCTCGCTGTCAGGATGTCTGCCCCGCCTACGCCAGCGGAAAAGACCTCAATCCAATGCAAATCATTCACGATGTACGCCACTATGCCAACGACAACGCCACGACGCTCTTCGCTGACGAAGCACCCGAAGAAGACATCATTGCTCGGTTCGGCGAGGGGGCCATTTGGGCCTGCACGACCTGTCACGCATGTGTTGAAGCCTGTCCAATCTACATTGACCACGTGCCAAAGCTGACCGATGCTCGCCGCCACCTCATGATGGAGCGAATGGAGTTTGACGAGAGCGTAGAGGACACCGTCATGCCGCTCATGGCCACCATCGAGAACCTCGAGTCCGACTCCAACCCCTACGGCCTGCCAGCTCACGAGCGGGGAGACTGGGCTGAGGGCTTGGACGTCAAGGTTGCCGAACCAGCCGAATACATCTACTTCGCCGGTTGCGCTGCCTCGTTTGACGAACGCAACAAAAAGGTGGCAAGGGACACCATCAGCATCATGAAGGAAGCTGGCCTTGATGTCGGCATCCTCGGTATGCAGGAGGGGTGCACCGGTGATGCAGCCCGCCGAGCTGGAAACGAATACCTCTTCCAAATGCTTGCCGAGACCAATCTGTCAACCTTTGAGGAGATTGGCGTCAAGAAGATCGTCGCTTCTTGCCCACACTGTTTCCACACGCTTGGAAAGGAATACAAGGACTACGGTGGCGAAGACATCGAAGTCATGCACCACTCCCAACTCATCAACCATTTGCAAGCCGAAGGGAAGTTACCAGAGCCCAAACACGATGGCTCCGTCACCTTCCATGACCCCTGTTACCTCGGCCGTATCGGTGGTGAATTGGAGGCGCCGCGCAACGCCATTGGCGGTGTTGACGTTGAGCCAGAGCGCCACGGGCGTGAATCCTTCTGTTGCGGTGCAGGCGGTGCACAAATGTGGATGGAAGAGCACGTCGACGATGGTTACGACCGGGTCAACGTGATTCGCTCAAAGGAACTGGCTGCCACCGGTGCTGACACCGTTGCCGTTGGTTGTCCATTCTGTTCAACCATGGTCACCGACGGCCTGAGCGCCATTGGAGCTGAGATGCAAGTCAAGGACGTGGCTGAATTGGTCTGGGAACAAATCAAGGCCAACGATGCCAAAATCGAGGCCCAGAAAGCGGCGGCAGAAACCGCATCAGAACCTGCTGAAGCCTGAGGTAGAGGCGTGCTTTCTTCCAACGACCAGCGGGATTTGCTGGCTTGGTACGATGACCACCAACGCGACTTGCCGTGGCGCCAGACCCGCGACCCGTGGGCCATTCTTCTCAGTGAGATACTTCTCCAGCAGACACAGGTCAGCCGAGGAAGGGTGTATTGGCAGCGCATGGTGGAGGCCTTCCCGACGATTGAATCCATGGCGACCTCAGAGGTTGATGCTGTCCTCAAAGCTTGGGAAGGAGCCGGTTACTACAGCCGTGCTCGTCGGCTCCATGCGTTGAGTCAGCTCGTGGTGCTGCCCAGCGATCAAGGAGGATTTAACGGGAAACTACCGGAGACCTACGACCACCTCCTTTCTCTCCCGGGGATTGGCCCTTACACCGCAGCGGCGGTGGCAAGCATTGCTTTTGACCAGCCAGTTGCTTGCGTTGACGGGAACATACGCCGAGTGATGGCACGCCACACCGCCCAACCCAACCCCCCGCCGAAAGCCGTGCAAACGTGGGCAGACTCAGCGTTGACTCATGAACGTCCAGGCGACTGGAATCAAGCCTTGATGGAATTGGGAGCCACGGTGTGCACTCCGAAGCGGGTGAATTGCGAATCTTGTCCTCTCCGTTCCACCTGCCGGGGTACGAACGAACCCGAGCGCTTTCCAACCCCTCGCAAGAGTCGAGTGAGAGCCGTCTCGCTGTACACGGTTGTTGAATTCGCCGCCGACGGCCACCCTGTCTTGCACCAGCGCCCGTTGTCGGGGATGTTTGCTGGGCTTTGGGGCCCAACCTACCATGAAGGTGAGGTTTCGTCGGCCGAACCCGATTGGCTGCCATGCGGCACCGTTGAGCATCTTCTCAGCCACCGAAGGATGACCGTTCATGTGTTTCTCAAGACCGATGGTGGGTCCCCCCACGGAACTCCCCGTTCGGAAGTACCCATCTCCTCCCTTGACGAAAAGGTCCTGTCCATGGCATCCACCCGCCTCCCAACCCAACCTGAGGGCTGAATTTGGCGGCATCAAAAAGTCCTAAACAGGTCGACGGAAGGAAGCGTGTATGGGCCTGTTGTTCAGCGAAGACTGGTTGGCCATTTCAATGGCTTTCGAACGCATGTTCCACGGCCTTGGCGAAGTCCACATTGACGAAGAGATACTTCAGTACCGTTCGTGCCCCCCTTCAGTCCCAACCGGCATTGCCATCACCAAAGAGGGAGCTTTGGTCGCCAACATGCCCTTGCACGCCATCCAGAGCAGGTTCACTCATGTCTCCTTCGAGAGCGATGGTTCGTCGTTGACCTTGGTGGGCCACGAATCGAGGTACACCTATACCGTTCCTGACGAAATTTTTGCCTTGCGTTCACCCTAAGGGGTCGAATCGGTCAACACGGTCGCCGTTTGATGGTCGGGTGCTGCTTGGTTTTCTGTGGCCAACAATTCAAAGCGAAAGGAGGCCAGACAAATCATCAATCCAGCCACGAGGACATATTCTGCTGGGGCGGCGATACGAATGCCCTCTTGTGCTTGGTTGAGGAATTCCACGGTGGTTAATCCGGTCGGGTCAATCGCATTGGAAGCGTTTTCAAAGGCGACGATCATGACCAGAAAACCGATGGCCGCCATGGCAAATCCTGCGCGTCGAAGGCGCCGGCCTTCGTTCGTCGCTTTTGAACCGAGGGCGTAACCGGCTAAGAATGCCCACAGAACTCCTCCTCCAAAGGCTAGCATGGCTGTCAAAATGTGTGGATTGATGAAGTCGTACATGTCATACATGCTGACCAGGACGGTGTTGGTTGCCGCCAACATCCCCGTCAAGGTCGCTACGAACCAAAGCCTTGGGCGCTCAACTTCGAGCGTGTGGTAGAGGTGCCATGCGTAGGCCATTTGAACGAAGCCACTCACCGTCAATCCAATGGTAAACACGGCGTCTTGCACGCCGGGATGGTCTGCTTCTGAAATGAAGAAAGGAATCGCTCGGGGACCGTCTACGCCATGAAGGAGCATGGCGAGAACAATCGTGACCGTGGGCATGAGGTAACTCGCCCGACCCAAGCGCAGGCCTTGCAGAGTGGTTAGAGGAAGACGTCGACCGTATCTTGGATGCATGTGTCAAAGTCCTCCCATTCCATGCCCAACACTTTCTCTGCTTTGGCACTTGAGTAATTGGTGTCCCCGCCCATCATGTTCTTCGCGACGGCCCGAGTGAGGTAGCGAGGGCGTCCAAACTTTCCACCGAGCCAATCTTGGAACACCGCTACCGGGACCAGCACGTTGGGGAGGCTGAACCTTGGTGCCTTGGTTGATGGGTTCAGCGTTCGTATTCGCTTGCAAATGGTGGCCAAGCTGAGGTTGACGTGCGGGGCCAGAATGAATCTGCCCTCGGCGTCGTCCACTTCGTAGGCTCGTCGATGAGCACGGGCAACGTCTCGAACGTGAACGACGGACATTGGGAATTTGGGGACGACCGGGTATTTCCCTGCGATGGCGTCCTGAAAGAAATCAACGCTTGGTGTTGGGCGGACAAAGCCTCCTCCCAACACCGCCGTGGGGTTGATAACGCGGAGGTCAAGGTTGAGTTCATCAGCGAGCTTCCATGCCAAGTGCTCGGATTGGGTCTTCGCCACGGTGTAGGGCAGCGAGGCATCGGTGTTCCATACTGACTCATCCTTCACTCCACCTTTTGGTGCCGTCCCAATCGCTGCTGTGCTTGAGGTGTAGACCACGCGTTGGATTCCTGCTTCTGCCGCCGCATGGAGCAGATGACTCGTTCCTTTGTTGGCGGTATCCAAAATCTCGGTGGCCGTGCCTCGCGTCGAGTAGATGGTAGCGGTATGAAACAGGCCATCGCACCCTTCCATTTTGCTGGCCCAACCGTCAGCATCGAGCACATCTCCCTCAACCAACTCGAGGCGGTTTTCGCAACCCAGGTCGCTTGCATGCGCCAGGACATGTTCAGTTTTCATCGGGTCGTTGAGGTCCCGAACCGAACCGCGGACCATGTAGCCATGTTCCAACAGATCCCTGACGATGTGATTTCCAATGTGTCCGTTGACGCCCGAGACGAAGATGCGCTTTGGTCCCTCATCGCCCATACACGCCGCCACTCCTGTGTCCCGTATGAACCTTCAAGTGCAACCCATTACAGCCCACCATGAAGCCCATGCCCATCCGCCTGCACGACACTCGTCGAAGAGAAAAGGTGAATTTCACCACTCTTGAACCCGGAAAGGTCTCGATGTACGTTTGTGGGGTAACCGTGTACGACCGCTGTCATCTTGGCCATGCGCGCTGTTACCTCGCCTTTGACTTGATTCATCGGTGGCTGGAAGCGAGTGGGTACGATGTTCACTACGTCCAAAATTTCACCGACATTGACGACAAAATCATAGCACGAGCCAACGAACTCAACGGAGATTGGAAAGCGCTGGTTGACCAAAACATCCAGACCTACTACGAAGACATGGATGCGCTGAACATCCTCCGGGCTGATGATTACCCTCGTTGTACGGAGTACGTGGACGATATGATTCGCATCACGCAAGACCTCATCGACAAGGAGCACGCCTATGTGGCCGATGACGGCGTCTATTTTGATGTGGAATCCGCGCCTGAAAAGTACGGTCAATTGACGGGGCAATCCATCGATGCTGTTCGTTCAGGAGCAGGTGGTCGTGTGGGCGATACCGGCTCGGGCAAGCGCGACCACAAGGACTTCGCTTTGTGGAAAGCAGCCAAACCCGAGGAGCCGACATGGGACTCACCATGGGGGCCCGGAAGGCCGGGTTGGCACATTGAATGCACAGCGATGTCGATGGATTACTTCGGGAAGGAGTTCGATATTCACGGCGGAGGGCACGACCTACGATTCCCCCACCACGAGGCAGAAATCTGTCAAGGAGAGTGCCATACCGGGCACTCTCCCGTTGTTCACCATTGGCTTCACAATGGCTTTGTCAACATTGACGGGGAAAAGATGAGCAAATCCCTCGGCAATTTTTGGACCATTCGCGACATTCTCACCAAGGTTGACGCCATGGTGCTTCGCTTTGCGCTCATCAACGCCCATTACCGCTCACCCATCGATATGAACGAGGCCTTGCTCAACGATGCTGAACGAAATTACAACCGTTTGCTTGAATGTTATGTCAACGCGCTCAAGGCACGGGGAGACGGTACGCCCGTTGCTCTGCCTCAACCCGAAATCACATCATCTCAACCTCTGGCTCGGTCCTTGGGCATGCTTGAGAAGATGGGTGAAGGTTTCGCCAAGGCCATGGACGATGATTTCAACTCACGGGAAGCGGTTGCGAAGGTGCTCGGCATGGTTCGAGACATCAGCAAAACCATGACGATGGACCTCGATGAAGCCGACCGCAGTGCTTTTGCCCATTACTCGGTTGACCTCCTGGAGGAAACGGCAGGGCGCGTTCTTGGTGTTCTTCCTTCGCAAGAGGTTGCCTTGGCCGAGCCAGAGGAAGACCCACGAAAGGCCGAAATTGCTGACCAGGTTGAGGCCCTTTTGGTTCAACGAGCCGAAGCGAGAGCGAACAAGGATTGGCCATTGGCTGACAGCATTCGTGATCAACTCAACGAGTTGGGCGTGGTCGTGACGGACACGGCCTCCGGGCCTGAGTGGGATTTGTCCTGATCACTCGCTTTCTTCTGCGGGCGGGGCCATGGGTGGAGGAGCAGGAACGAAAGTTTCTGCACTCTTCGCCGCGGCTTCTTGTTCGTCCCACATTTTTTCGATTTGAACTTCAGCTGCCAGGGCATCTTCGCCTCCACGGGAGACAAAGTACAACGCTGCGAGCAAAACGATGACCAAACCGAAGAACAGCATCAGCGCTGCGCTTTCAACGTCCTCCTCTTCTGCCAGTGATGTGTCAACAGGAACGGTGGTTTGACCGTTGTTTCCGCTGTTTGTGTCACTGTTGTCGTCCGTCGAATTGGTTGGTTCCGTTGTCTGGTCGCCGGTGTTGTCTCCGCCGTTATCGGGGTTGGTGGAAGCGCAAGGTGGCATGCTTCCATCAGCACAGGGTTCAGGTTCTGGCTCCTCAATCACATCAAATTCCGTGATGGCGGGAAGGTTTTCCGCCCGGTCATAATATCGGTCATAAAGCAACGACATCTCAATGTGTACATTGGCCGTTCCCGAGCCGTTGAGGACGTTGAAGTAGCGCTCATCGCCATAGGTGTACCACGGGTCCAAACCCACGTGGCTCATGCCTCGAGTGACGCTGTCAAAGTCGTTGGCATCGCCGAAGGCGGCGGTCATTTCCTCCACATCAAAGCGCATGGCCATGGTCAGGTTTTCCACGATGCTGGCCCATGTTTGTGCCCCTTCTGGGGCGGCGAGGAAGGTGACGTCAACCGCTTTGCCGAACTTGCCAGCCGGCTCGTTGTCTGCCCCCTTTAGACCGGTCATGATGTCGGTATCCCCGTAAACAGCGAGTCCTCCGACGATGGTCAAACGGACATCGGGGTCAATGGCGTTGATGAGGTTTCGATAGGGGTTGGCATGAATGTTGTCGACCACGACAAGGTCGGCGACCATGCCAGGAGCAATGGTGCCGACTTCGTTGTCCCAGTTTGTTGCCTCGGCGGCACCGGCGGTGACCATGTCCACCAATTCGTAATCGGTGAAGATGTCTCCAAGCATCTCATCGTCCCAAAGGTCGGCGACCTTGAGTTCATGAAGCGGGGATTTTGAACCTGAAGGCGCCCAATCCGGGGCCAGGGTGATGTGGACACCAGCTTCCTTTGCTGCGGCGATGTCGGCGGTTTGGCCGTAGAGCAAGAGGTTGGACAGGGGCGACCAAACCAGGGTGGCGCCGACGTCTGCCATTTGCCTGAATTCTTGTGCGCCGAGAGCAACGCCGTGGATCAACACCAATTCACCGACCAACAGGTTGTTTTGAACCAGAATGTCAAATTCGGCTCGGCTTCGCTCGTCCACGCCTTCGGCGATGTGGATGAACCATGCGTCCAATTCACCGCTCGCATTGCCTGTTTTGATGTGATTGCCGACGTAATCCGAGGTGAGTTCGGTTACCTTGGTATGAATCTCGTCCCTGCCAAAATTGTAATCCTCAATGTTCCTCGAAAGCACGGTGGCATAGCTGTCATCGGGATTGCTCGGTCCACCTTGGGCTGCGGTGGCTCCGCCGACCAAGGATTTCATTTCGATGTACTTCATGGCTTCAGATTCCATGTTCCAGTACGGTCCTGAGTGAACCAACATTTTCGGTTTGGTGACTTGCTCGCTGTAATCAGGATGGTTTTTCCACTCGTACCGGTTGTTGTAGCCGCCCCATGCGTTGCGGTTGTTTTCGGACAGGTGCGGCGTCATGTCCCAAAGTGGTGCTTGGTTGTAATGGAGGTGGTTGTGGAGGTCGAGCAAACCCGGATAGATGGTGCCGTTGGTTTCAAGCACGGGCACGTTGGTAAGTTGGATGTCAGAGGGAACGTCGTTTTCCCAAACAGCCTCAATCATGCCGTCTTTGACCAAGACATGACCGTCGTTGATGACATCGGCTTCACCGGTCATGGGTACAATTCGACCCTTGAGCACGTACGCTCCAGAATGTACGTTGTCGTTGAGGCCATAGCATCGAACCATGTTTTGGGCGAACGCATGCGTTTCGCTGTCGCCCCATCCCGGTGTGGGCGGGGAGACCTTGGAGACGTTGCCGCTGGCGCTCTTGAGGTAGGAGGTGTCCCACCAGGAGTCTTCGCCAGGGTACGAGAGGGTGTCGACGACGTTTCCTGCGCTGTCCGAAATCGTGGCGGTGTCGCCGTCCCAATAATCAAGTTCAATTCGGGAACTGGCTCGGAAAATAACGATGTAGCCATCCGCTTCAATGGTGGTGTTCCATGCAAGGCGGCACGGTGCAGAGCCTCCTCCTGCCATGTCATCAAGAAGCCAGTCCGAGACATCGACCGGTTCGGTCCCAGCGTTCCACAATTCAATGAACTGGTCCGATACCGAGCCAATGTCGCCGTCGTTGTTCCAATCGGTGCCGTTGTAATCTTCGGAGGAAGCCGAGACCAGAATCTCACTGATTCGGACATCAACGTTTCGAGCCCCAGTCTCGTTTAGGGTTGCAGTTTCCTCGAGCAAAACCGTGTTTGCACTTTGGCCCAGGAAGAGGGCGACGATAAGCAAAGCAAGGGTCAATCGGCGGCTCATGGTTAGCGCAGGAATTGACGGGTGATAAGCGCGTTCCTCCGGCCCTTGGCTATCACATGGCTTCAAAAAGGCGGAATGTCCCCGTTCTAGTCATGGCGACCCTAGACCTCAGCGAACCCATCTTCGCAGAAACCATCGAAAACAACGAACTCGTCATCCTCGACTTTTGGGCCGAGTGGTGCGGTCCTTGCAAAGCCTACGGCCCCGTTTACGAGCGTGTTTCGGAGGCTTTCCCCGACGTCGTGTTTGGAAAGATCAACACCGAAGAGCAACAAGGCTTGGCCGGCATGTTTGGCATCCGCTCCATACCGACCACGATTGCGTTCAAGGAAGGCATTGGGGTGTTTATGCAACCCGGTGCCCTTCCCGAAGACGCCTTGACCGATTTGATTGGCAAGTTGCAAGAACTTGACATGGACGAAGTCCGAGCAGAATTGGCTGCTCAAAAGGCCGAATCCGGCGACAACGCTGACGGCGAGTGAAACACACGGCTCCGATTGGTTCAAATCAAGCCTTTGCACCCCTTGACAACATGGACCTCAAGCCCGTGTTGGTGGTGCTGCTCTTCTCGACCAGCATGCTTGCCGGATGTTTTGGTGAGGATACCGTTGAAAACATGGACGAGTCCGAGGACAATGTCTATCCAGAACCGTGGGACCGCTCCGACCTTGTCTACGACGATCAGGACATCTATGCCCGTGTGAGTCAGAACGGGTCTTATGCCCTCGATGACGTTCGTTCGGTTTACGTGCCCGTCCCGACCATCACCGCCGCCGACGGTGGCGCAGGTTTGACCGGCGACGCTGAAGTTCACCTCGGACTGTGGCTACCCGTCATTGAGGGGTGCGATTGGGAAAGTGAATCGCTTGACCCCTCCTGCCAGGTTCCTGTCATCGCCGAGGTTGGCCCGTACTACAACGACGGTGACGTTGACGCCTTGACACCAGCCGACCGTCTCGGCAGGATGCTCATTGAGAATTATGTTCCTCACGGGTATGGTGTGGCCCAAGTCTCGGTCTTTGGCACCGGTGAATCCAACCATTGCATGGACCTGATGGGCACCGATGAACAGCGCGGTATCGATGCTGCGGTGACATGGCTTGGAACACAAGCATGGTCAAACGGCAACGTTGGCCTCATCGGTAAATCCTATGACGGTTCAACGCCATGGCAAGCGGCGACCTTCGGCAATCCCCACCTCGCCACCATCGTGCCCATGTCGGGCCTTATTGGCGTTCACGAATTGATGTGGCGAAACGGGAGCATGGAAGCTCGTGGAGCCATCATGCACAACGGCGTGTATGGTTCGTTTGGCATCGATGGGGACAGCGAGGATGCGCATACCCTCTGCGAGGGGTACCTCGAGGGCTACGTCAACGGACCTGCGGCTTACCTTTCGGGTGGCATGGTGACCTATGCGGGCAATGACTACTGGACCGAGCGCTCCTTCCTCGACCGGGTCGTTGAGAATTACAACGGTTCAGTCTACCTCATTCAAGGCATGCAAGACTGGAACGTCGACCCCCACATGGCCTTCCCCATTCATCAACAGATTGAGGACGCTGGCATTGAGATCAAAACGCTGGCCGGTCAATGGGCCCACGATTATCCCGACCGTAAATCCGGCCACAGCGGGCTTCCTTCTGGTGAAGGAGCCGAGGCTTATCCCTACACGCTCCGATGGGACTGGGCTGACGAGATGCTGTATTGGTTTGATTGGTACCTCCGTGGAGAGGGACGAGCACCAACCCTTGGTGTTGAGATGCAAGACAACCACGGTGGTTGGCGCTTCGAAACAACCTATCCGGCCCCAGATACCGAATACAGGGAAATTGGGGGCGCAGATTTGAATCCTTCAAGTGCTTCCATGATCACCACCACCGAAACCATCACGATGACCTACGGACCCTTTGAAGAGGACGTTTACATCGCTGGTATGCCGAGTTTCCACATCGCCGTCACCCCCCACACCCAAAACGGTGCACACGGCTACCTTGAGATGAGTGATAGCAACGGGCTGCGTTTGGGCCATGCGGTTATGGATTTCCGATTCCATGAGGGTGGTCGCGACGGTCAAGAGTTCTTGATCGGCTTCCAAACCGTGGTCGGAAAAATGGAATTTATGCCGATGGATGTGTTCATCAGCGCCGGTGATTCGATTGAAATTACCCTCTCACAAACCGGTCGAGATTACGTTCCTTCGCCCGGCGCTGTCGGAGGTTTCACTGTCAATTGGGCACAATCCACCCTTACGCTCCCCCTCGTCAACCGCACCTGTGATGACTTGTTTCAAGCACCGATGATCGAGTACGGTGGCGAAGGTCAGCGTGCGTGCTGAGTTCAATCGCCCAGCCCTTCATCAAGGGGG
>CEQX01031857.1_pt1 | contig 12452 bp, 7 predicted proteins | sample 356261 | NCBI WGS metagenome assembly CEQX01 (sample SAMEA2621076, study PRJEB7988) | marine metagenome | isolation source: saline water (ENVO:00002010), including | reverse complement strand
CGACTGAATCGGCACACCAAAGTTCATTGAGATGGCGCACGTCGTAGTCGGCATGGACCCCTCCAACATCCTCATTGCGGGAGTGGGTGGCATTGGATGTTCTTGGGCACATCAGGCCCATCAAAAGTGCCTCGGAAGCGCCCATCTGGTGCTCATCGATGCTGACGATTCCAGTTTCAAGACGGGAGAAGAGGTCCATGTGCTCCGTCTTGGGCATGCCCTCGACAGCGTCGGTTGCGCTGCTTTGCCTCCGCTCGCTGAACAACGAATGCGAGGATTGAGCACCATCACCAATCAACTCCTTGCTACCACAGAACTCGTCATTCTCCTCACCGGCCTCGGCGGTGGAGTTGGGACTGGCGCTGCCCATGAATTCGCTCGTCAAGCACGCCAATCCGGGGCGATCGTCCTCGCCGTTGCAGGCTTACCGTTTGAGAGTCAACCCACGCGCATGGAGATAGCGATGGAGGGTTTGGAACGCCTTGAACACACCGCCCACATCACCGTGCGATTGTCGTTGGACCGGCTTGCTCGACAAGCAAGGGAAAAAGGTCAACTGTGGCAAATGGGCGCCGAGTGGATTGAGGATTTGGTCGACGGATTGGTCCGGACCCTGATGCGGATGGGGTTGATCAACCTCGACCTGATGGACCTTCGCGCCATCGTTGACCAAACCGGCGAGGCCACGATGCTGGTCGGCGTTGGACGCCCTGACGACCCGAAAGGGATTTTGGAAGCAGCCCTCAAGGCGCCGTTAGCGGCCATGGATGTCGGTGGCGCCAAAGGGTGCCTCATTCAGGTGGAGGGAGGACTCGGAATGACCATCGGACAAGTGGACGCCGTTGCCGACCTGTTCACCAGTGCCCTCGATGCGGACGCCCAAGTCATCTTGGGCGCTAGGGTTAGCGAGGACTTGGTCGACACCATTCGGGTTGTGACCTTACTGGCCGGCATCCATCCGGCTTAATCCAGAAGTTCAATCTCATCGTCATCCCATGAGACATCGCTCGCCAGGACTTCAGGCTCGGACCACGAGACGCCCTCACCGATGGATTGAGGGGTTGCTTCACCCTCTTGGACATCCTCGACGTTTTCTTCTCGTGGAGATTCATCGGATTGGGAAACCTGATCGGTTTGAGGTGCTGAGGCCTGCTGTTCCTCGACGGTGGGGACAGCATCTTCGACCACCTGCTGGATGCGTTCGGTTGCTTTGACTCCACCCATGGTGGCGGCGAGAACCCGAGGCTGCATCCAAAGGAAGGTAAGCACAACCACGATGTGGCCAGCCATCATGACGTTACGAACATCGTTGAGCACGGTGGTCAACATGGCAACGCTTCCGGCGTAGGCGTAGCCAAAAGCAAGACCAACGGGCAGAGCGTTGTTGGCATTAACCAACTTCAGCGTTGAGCGATACGAGCGAGATGTCAAGCCCCATATGGCCATCAAGACCGTGAACATCATGAGCAGAAATTCCTCCAGCATCAGCAAACCATCGCTTGGTGTGATGGCCCAATGCCGCCAAACGGTCAGGAGATGCCATGCGATCAGGAGTTGGCTGAGCAGCATCCATCGGTTTGAGAACGAGTGAAAATCAGAGCGGGAGGAGGCCTGCAGACGCGCCGGAAACGAACGACGCCAGGCCAGAAGAAAAACCGCCGTCAAGGCAACGAAGAAGATGGCGTGGTCCACGAAAAATTGTGCGGGTGCCAAGGAGGTGCCAGCCATCCATTCAAAAGCAGCAATGAGTCCTCCGGCAAGCGCCATCAACAACACATAGGAGAGCACCGAATGGCGACGAAGTCCACCTTCGGCCCGATCTTGAGCTTCTGGAAGTTTGGAAGCTGCCAGCGAGGCAAGCCAGCGACCAAAACCTCGCCCCTGGACGATGGCCCACACCACAAAACACGAAGAGAGGACCATCGGCAAAAGACCCGTCAGGTCCCCCAGCGCCCCTTGTTCACCGACCAAAGCCAGCAAGGCCACGAGGACCACCGCTGCCATGATGAGCGGAAAAAGACAGATGCGGAAGGAAAAGACGAGCCGTTTCAGACGACCATGTTCGGGAGATTCAGCGGCTTCGGGCAGTTGTATCCAACGCTGAATGCGACCACTTCCCGACAAGAGGCCAGTGAGAAGATACCCCCCCGAAAGGGAGATGAAACCCAAGGCGCTCATCGATTCGCTTCCAGCCACGGCCATCATCTGCAGCAGCAATGAAAGGCCAACAATCAAAACCAGGTGAGGGAGTGTTTTGCCGCTCAAGAGAAGTCGCAAAAGGCTCCACAAGGAGGATTCTTCCGCCTTAAGTTCGTCAAGTGGAGTCCCCTCGGTCGCCTCAACGGCCGCCGACTCATCACCTTCCATGGCAAATCCTGACCGTGACCCATTTTGAGGGTATTCCTCACCTGCGAAGTCAAACATCATGAAGAAGAAGGCCCTCGGATGTCCAATGGCCAAGCGATTGACCAAAGCACTGCGGGAAAAGCGGCGCTGGGTAGGAATCATGGTTGACTCGTCGTGCCACCATCGCGAAGACGTGGAGCGGCAACTGAGCGCCATGACCTCTTCGCTTGATACCAATCCAGACATCCGCTTGATGGATTGGTGGGCTGCAGACCAGCGTTCGTCCCTTGGTGAACCAACACCCTTGGTTGTCAACCATCTTGATGTTGGATTGGCCGTGATTCGCATTCACCTCAAAGACGCCATCCATCTGCGTGGCCTGCTCGACGACGATGCGGCCCTGGAGGTGCACGGCCTGCAAAGCCTCACAACCAGTGGGAAGATTCGTCTCGTTCGAGAACGATTGGGCCTTCCTCGTCCAAAACGGTCGAGTGAGAAGTGACGAGAAACTACGGTTTCCTCCCCACACCCTTCATGCGTGGGAGCCGCAGGTCTCAAGTGCCATCGCAGGGACGCCAGCCCATGGGTGGAGGAGGCACGGCCCCGAAAATGAAGATGAGCGATGCCCTCATCTTAACTGGCATCACGCTCCTTCTTGGTGGCTTGTTCATGCATGCTTGGGTAACCCCCATCAACCACGGCGAGGATGACCCCCCTTACACCAACGGCGCCTCGATGATGAAGGATGATGCCTTTCGTATTGGAGTGACCGTGGACAACGAAACAACCCTTCGAATCGTCCTCAAGGACCACCAAGGTGATATTTTGAGTGCTGAATCCTTCGTGCTTGCTGCCGGAGAAGAGCACGTTGAGGAATTGACGATGACAACCGGCGGATTCTACAGCTATGAACTGGATACAAAAAACACCAGTGCCACCATCACCGTGGACATTGAGCGGAAATTGATGCTTGACATGCTTCCATTTCCATTTGGCGCCTTGTTCCTCGCCTTGGGAATTTACCAGCGAACGGCATTCAATTCCGACGATGAAGTGTTGGACGCTGAGTTAGAGGTTTGACCACGTCAGAGACTCTGGGTCATCCAGCGGTTCATCGCTCCCACCGATCCTCAACGCACCGGCTTCATCGAGCCCCTCGAACGCTAATGGAAAGCCTCTATAGAATGGCATCCCAAGCGTTGAAAAACCATGTTTGACGGCGCCTGCGACATCGTTTGAATCCACCGCAAAAAGCGGTAGTCCGTCCACCGACTCAAACAGGGAAGCAACCAAGGCATGCGCCGCAGCATGAACGGACCGTGCATCCACCTCGAGGTCAAGGTCCGTCAGGCCAGCGAATTCATCCCCGACCGAGGCCTTGGTGTTCACACCAATACCGAGCACAAGTCGGTGGTTTCGCCCTTGTGAAACTGCCTCAAAAAGCACCCCTCCTGCTTTTGCCATATCGCCCTTCGAATTTCGAATGTAGACGTCGTTGGGCCACTTGAGGCACACGTTGTTTTGCTCGCACAACGACCACCCTTTGAACAAACGAACCAACGCCTCCCCGACCATGAGTTGGTCCATGGTGCTGTGCTTCAGCGTCCGCCCATCTTCCACCAACCAAGACGCCATCATGGCATCATCAAGATTGATCCAAGGTCGCCCATGCCGCCCCCTTCCTTGGGTTTGTTGTTCGGCTCGGACCGTGGCTCCAGTTTGTGTTGAAAAATTGAGAACATCGTCGTTGGTGCTCCCGGTGGTGCCCACGGCGTGCACAGGACTCCCGGCGTAGGGCCGCCAGAGAGCAACCACGGACAGCACCTCACCGTCATCAAATTGTTTCTGAGCCACCGTCCTTGCTGCCAATCCGCGCCGCCAAGCCTCAACGGGAGTTTGATCGGCATAACCTGACGATGAAGTCGTGATGTAAGCAACTCCTTGCTCGTTCAACAGGCGCCCACTGGCAAGTAACTCAATCAAGCGAACATGCAATCCCTTCGAGTCTGTATCCGTAAAGGCCGCTTCTTCCATCGGACCCAATGCACCGCCATCAAGCGCAGACGAAGCGAGGTAGGGCGTGTTCCATACCACAACGTCGTAGAGGCGATCGCCTCCCCATTGGCTGAGATCACCGTCCGCACCAGGACCGGGCCCCCCCTCGAGAACCGTAGCGTTAATGCCCTTGGATTGAAGATGGTACCGAGTGCAGGCCACAGCCATGGGGTTGACGTCGCAAGCCGTGACAACACAACCCAACTCTGCAGCAAACATGGACAGCGCTCCCGAACCGCATCCGATCTCCAACCACTGTACTCCAGGGGAAAGGCGTTGTCCATTCAGAACTGAACCCAACAAGGTCGTGTCCTCGCGAGGAGGGTAAACGGTTGGCGGCAAAGTGAACTCAAACACGCTGCCCCGGGGTGAAGTCCAACTAACACGCTTGGCTGAGCGGGCCAGGCGCTGAATTTCGTCTTCGGCATGGGCGGTTCCAAACAGCTCTTCCCCTCCCATGCCGGGACCAAAACGCCTCAATTCATGAGTCTATTCGTAGAATGGCGCACCGAAAACTGCGAATTTAGGCAATACGGGCAGATTTATGAAGGGGGTATCCAATGGCGTTCCGTGGCACCCTCGGGGCCGTCATGGTCACGGCCAACCCGAAATGTATAAGAATGCCATGCAGGTCGGACAGAAAGCCCAAGTTGCTACATTGGGCCTGTAGCTCAGTCAGGTAGAGCGTCGGACTTTTAATCCGATGGTCGCGGGTTCGAACCCCGTCGGGCCCGCCTGAATGCGCTACTGGTCCGGTGGTGGCGGGCGATCCGGGGTTTCAAAATGGTCGTAAAGAGTGCAACAAAAAAGCGGTTAATGGAATTGGGCGTTTCAGAAGAATACGCTCACAAACTTGCAACCGACCGAAACATGACCGACATCAAGAACATGTCCCACGACGATGTCGCCTCAACCCTCGGCATCTCCAAAGACGCTGAAGAATTCATCAGCACCATGCAAATCATCGCCGAGCAAGGCTCTCGACGACGTGCAGCCAAGAAGAGCACCAAAATCACCATTCGTGCCAAAGCCATTGACGATTTTGACCGACCAGAAATTACCTCTCGTTTCAATGCCCTAAATCACGAATTGGTCCCGCACCAAGAACTGGTTGGTGAAGCAAACATCTCACCCAGTGACCAACTCACCATCGAGATGGAAGCCCTTGCTCCATGGAAGATGGTTCAGCCCGACCCTGAAACCGGTGAAGACCGTTTGGCCAAGGAACTTCTTCCAAAAATCCTCATCACGGACCCCGTGGTTCAAGTGATCAAAGAACTCGCTGAAGCCGCAGACTCTGCAGCCCATGTGGCCGACCCAGACCATACCCCACTGGCCGCCGGATGGATCGCAGACCGTGTGCTCAAGGTTGTCCGCCAATCCCCATCGGCAGGACAGACCATCGCTTACCGACTGATCGTCGAGGGGAACTAAGGAGGAGAACACCATGCAAGAAATCATTCAAGCTTTTTTCAAAGAACGCAGCCTTGTCAACCACCAACTTGCCTCGTACAACGACTGCATCCCTGCTTCCGAGAGCGCTGTGTCTCGGATGGAGCGAATCATCCGCAACATTCGCGTCGGCACCGACGAAGACTTCAATGACGACGAAGGCGGCTACATCAAACTGGACGTTCACGACCAAGACATCGTCATCCGACTCAAGAACGTCAAACTCGGCCAGCCGACCGTTAAGGAAGCCAACGGAGCGCTCAACCCATCAACGCCGATGGAATGCCGTCTCCGCAAGTTGACCTACATGTCGCCTGTGACCATCGACTTCACCATCAAGCGCAACGGCGTACCCTCCCCGACCGAATCGGGCGTTGCTGTGGGCAACATGCCAATCATGGTTCGCTCGGAACGCTGTAACCTTCACCCCAAACACATTGCAGGCGATCGTGTGCTCACGCCAACCACCTCTGTTGAGGACAAAACCACCTGGCACGAACTTCTCCAGAAGAAAGGCGAAGACCCACTCGATCCTGGTGGCTATTTCATCATCAACGGAACCGAGCGCGTCCTCATCTCAATGGAAGACCTGGCTCCAAATCGCGTCACCGTGGAAATCAACAAGCGGTACGCCAAGCAAACAGAAGTGGCCAAGATTTTCTCACAAAAAGACGGTATGCGCAAACCCCTCACCGTCGAAAAGCGCCGAGACGGTATGCTGATGGTCAAAATTTCGACGGCAGGAACCACCGCCATCCCCGTGGTGCTCCTCATGCGTGCTTTGGGAGTCGAAAACGATCAAAACATCTTCCAAGCCATCGCTGGAAACACCGACTCGTTCAAGTTCATCGTGGCCAACATCAACGAAGTGAACGACAACGAAGAATACAAAGTCGTCACGACCGAAGAAAGCCACCAATGGCTCGAGAAGAAATTTGCCGCCGGTCAACAAAAGGAATACCGAGAAGCACGGGTGAGTCAACTCCTCGACCGTGAACTCCTCCCTCACCTTGGCGACCAGTTTGAAGACCGAGAAAAGAAAGCCATCTACCTCGGTCGAATCGTTCGCCAAGTGCTCGAAATGGCCATCGAAGGCCGAGATCCAAACGACAAGGACCACTATGCCAACAAGCGAGTTCGCCTCGCAGGTGACCTCATCGAGGACTTGTTCCGCGTCTCAGCCGGCCAACTCGCCCGGGACCTCAAGTACCAACTTGAGCGACATCACAACCGAAAGCGTGAGCTGAAAATCACCTCATGCCTGCGCCCCGACGTTCTCACGAGCAAAATCATGCACGCCCTCGCCACAGGAAACTGGGTCGGAGGCCGCTCTGGTGTGAGCCAGTTGCTGGACCGAACCACTTACTTGGCCGCTCTCTCTCACATGCGCCGTGTAACCTCCCCTCTGGTCCGCAGCCAACCTCACTTCGAAGCCCGTGACCTTCACCCAACCCAGTGGGGCCGCCTTTGCCCTAACGAAACTCCTGAAGGGCAAAACTGTGGCCTCGTAAAGAACGCAGCACAAATGATTGACATTTCCGAGGACATCAATGAAATTGAAATCAGGGAGCGACTCGACGAACTGGATGTTTACCAACCCGATGATTGGACCGACGGCGATCGTGTCCACGTCAACGGCGACATCTACGGCATTCACAAGCGAGGAAAGAAACTCGTGGACCACTTCAAGTCGTCACGACGCCGAGGTGTGATTCCCTCCGAAGTTTCGATTCGCCACGACGTTGCAAACAAAGACATCTTCATCAACACCGACAAGGGACGGATTCTCCGCCCATTGCTCATCCTCTACGATGGTGCACCCCGCTTGTCACAAGACCATCTGGTGAAACTCGCCAGTGGAGAAATCAACTTCCGGTCCCTCATCATCGAAGGTGTGGTGGAGTGGGTCGATGCTGAAGAGGAAGAAGACCTCTACATCGCACCACGTCCGTTCGTTCTCCCTGAGACCATCCCCGAAGGCGACAGCGCTGGCTTGGCCGGACGCGTCGTGAAGTACGAGGATGTCGAATGGATGAACCTTGGTGAACCGCGAACCGATGTTGCTCACCTCAAAGCCAATGTTTCAATGCCCAACGGTGAAATCTCCACCACTGAATTTGACGTACCATTGTTGTACACGGCCGAGCACACCCACTGCGAAATTGATCCGCAACTCGTTCTCGGCGTTTGCGCTTCGCTCATCCCGTACCCCGAACACAACTCAACGCCACGTGTTACTGGTGGAACAGCCATGGTAAAGCAATCCCTCGGATTGCCAAGCGCCAACTACCGAATGCGCCCCGACACACGTGCGCACATTCTGCATTACCCACAGCGCTCCATCACGCGCACCCAGGCCATGGAAACGACCAACTTTGACGACCGCCCCGGCGGACAGAACTTCATCGTCGCCATCATGTCGCTTCACGGCTACAACATGCAAGACGCCGTCATCATGAACAAAGGGTCCATCGACCGAGCCCTCGGTCGCTCCACGTTCAACCGAACCTACAACGCTGAACGTCGACGATTCCCTGGTGGCCAAGTTGAAGAAATTGAAAAGCCAGACTACAACAAGAAAATCGAAATCAAGGGTGTCAAGGCTCCAGAAGCTTACATCCATCTCGAAGCCGATGGCCTGCCTGTCCCTGAGACCGCTCTCGAAGGCGGAAACGTCCTCGTCGGAAAGACGAGTCCACCCCGCTTCCTCGAGGAATCCTCGGGTGGTTCATTCTTGATGGCTCAAGAACGACGTGAGTCCTCCATGCTTGTCCGCCACGGCGAGAAGGGCTGGGTTGACAACGTCTATGTCACTGAATCCCTTGATTCCGGCCGTCTCGTGCGCGTGATGGTCCGCTCCCACAAAGTCCCCGAAGTTGGCGACAAGTTTGCCTCTCGCCACGGACAAAAAGGTGTCATTGGACGCTTGGTGGAGCAAGAAGACATGCCCTTTACCGAAGACGGAGTGGTCCCTGACCTCATCATCAACCCTCACGCCATTCCTTCCCGAATGACGGTCGCCCACGTTCTCGAAATGATTGGCGGCAAGGTCGGGGCCATGGAAGGACGCCGCATCGACGGTACAGCCTTCCGTGGAGAAAAGGAATCAAGCCTGCGTGATGGTCTGGTTCGAAACGGACTTGCCCACACCGGACGTGAAACCATGATCAACGGTGAAACTGGAGAATGCTATCCGGCTGATATCTTCATTGGATGCATCTTTTACCAGCGATTGCACCACTTGGTCAGTTCCAAGATTCACGCCCGTTCCCGTGGTCGTGTCCAAATTCTTACCCGCCAACCAACCGAAGGTCGTGCCCGACAAGGTGGACTTCGATTTGGTGAAATGGAACGTGATTGTTTGATTGCCCACGGCGCTTCGATGGTCATCAAGGACCGATTGTTGGATGAATCCGACGGTATCGACATGTACGTGTGTGCCCAGTCAGGCCACATCGCTTGGTACGACCCGAAGCGTGGCACCTACGTGAGCCCAATCCATGGGGATGGGGCTGAAGTCTACAAGGTACAGACTTCTTATGCATTCAAGCTGCTCCTTGACGAGATGAAGAGTTTAGGTGTGGCCATGCGTCTTGAACTGGAGGACCGAAGATGAGTCGAAAAAGCACAATGATCCCCAAGCGAATCGCTCAGATTCGATTTGGTTTGATGGACCCGAACGAAATCCGTAAGATGTCGGCTGTTGAAGTCAAAACGGCAGACACCTACAAGGACGACGGGCACGCCTACAAACAAGGGCTCATGGACCCGCACATGGGTGTCATTGAACCCGGTTTGCTCTGCCCAACGGACAACTGCCAGTACCAGGATTCCCCCGGTCACTTTGGCCACATTCAGTTGGAGCTCCCCGTCATCCACATCGGATTCGTGAACCTGATCAAGACGGCCTTGAAGGCCACTTGCAACGACTGCAGCAAGATTTTGCTTCACAGTGAGCCCGGCACATCACCCGGTTCCAACCCCGAACAAAGCGAACAAGACTACTACCGAAACCGAATCCGAGACGTCATCACCAAGCACGGTGTTGGTTCAACAGAATTCTCGAAGATCATCAAAGAAGTCGAGAAGGTAACCTCCGGCACCAAGCGCAAGGTGTGCATGCACTGTGGTTCATCCCAAGGCAAGATCATCCTGGACAAACCGACGACCTTCAAGGAAAAGGACGACACGAAAGGTACCGAGCGAAAACTCAACCCGCGCGACGTCCGTGAATGGCTCAGCAGCATCCCACCCGAGCATCTGATTTTCATCGGAATGGACAAGCAGAACCGCCCCGAATGGATTGTACTCAAGGTGCTCCCTGTGCCTCCAATCACCGTTCGACCTTCCATTACGCTCGACAGCGGTGACCGGTCCGAAGACGATTTGACACACAAACTCGTCGACGTCCTTCGAATCAACCAGCGATTGCGAGAGAACCGAGACTCCGGTGCCCCTCAATTGATTGTTGAAGACCTTTGGGAATTGCTCCAATACCACATCACGACCTACTTTGACAACCAAACATCCGGCATCCCACCCGCTCGCCACCGCTCCGGCCGAACCCTCAAAACGCTCACTCAGCGACTCAAGGGCAAGGAAGGACGGTTCCGAAGCAACCTTTCCGGTAAGCGTGTCAACTTCTGTGCTCGATCGGTGATTTCTCCTGACCCCTACCTTAGCGTCAATGAAGTCGGTGTGCCAACCAAGATCGCCAAGGAATTGACGGTCCCTATCCGTGTCACCACCCGAAACCGTGAACAGATGCGTCAGATGATCCTTCGCGGACCCGATGTCCACCCCGGTGTCAACTACATCGTGCGTGGGGACGGCCGCCGTGTGAAGATCAACCAGCGAAGCCGCCTCATCAACGCCGGATTCCGCTGCCACAATCCCGAGTGCAATGAAGAAACCACTGGCCGTCATGACCTTCACTCGGTCATGCCAGCCCCCAACTTCCTGCCCGGTCTCGTCATTCAGAAGCAAATTTCACTGACTGGAATGGGAGAAGAAGAAGTGGCTTACGCAGTCAACGACACGTCGACGCTGAACAACCTCCAAGGTCTTGATGAAAACGGCAAGAAGTTGCCAGAAGACGACCCTCGGGCCATCCTCCATTACCGCTGGATGCACGAATTGGCTCAAGCCGACAACCCGAACCCCGAGCCGTTCCCAGAACATCTCGAGGTCACCTGCCCTCACTGTGGAAGTCCATTTGATGAGTGGGGCGAAGAGCGAACCGGTGTTGAAGACCGTCTCTCAACCCTTGACCGCTACGGTAACCCCAAGCCAGGCCTGCAAGTTGAGCGGCACCTCATCGACGGTGACGTTGTGATCTTCAACCGACAACCGTCGCTTCACCGCATGTCAATGATGGTGCACGAAGTCCGGGTCATGAAGGGCCACACGTTCCGGTTCAACCTCGCTGTGTGTACGCCATACAACGCTGATTTTGACGGTGATGAAATGAACCTTCACGTCATCCAGTCAGAAGAAGCCCGTGCCGAAGCCAAGATTTTGATGCGTGTCCAAGAGCACATCCTGACCCCCCGCTATGGCGGTGCGGTCATCGGTGGAATTCACGACCACATCTCAGGTGCCTACCTGCTGTCTCGCCCGGGAACCTTGATTCGTCAAGCCCATGGGTTGGAAATGCTGGGTAATATCGGCTACACAGGCAAACTTCCCGAGCTCGTCAAGGACGAGGACGGAAACGACGCTTACCGTGGCCAGGACATCGTTTCACTGATTATCCCAGAGAACATCCATCTGCGCTTCCGAAGCCGGTCAAACGACATGGTGATGGTCAAGAATGGACAGGTTGACGGAACACTCGACAAGCGAGCCATTGGTGCTGAAGACGGTCGTCTGCTTGACGCCATCGTCCAAACCAACGGTTCCGAGCAAGGGGCTCGCTTCCTTGACGAGTTTACTCGCCTCTCAATCGCTGCCTGTACCTCGCTCGGATTTACCACCGGTATTGACGACGAGGACCTTTCCGAAGAGGCCGTGGCTGCTATCAACTTGGCAAACGCCAATGCAAGTGAAGGCGTTGAACAAGAACTTTTGCAGTTCGGCAAAGACGGCAAGAAGTACGAAGCCCGACCCGGCCGAACACCTCGTGAGACCCTTGAAGAAAACATCATGCAAATGCTGGACAAAGGAAAGCAAGAAGCCGGTGACATCGCAAAGGACGAACTCAACAAATCCGGTTCAACCAACGCTGCTGTCAACATGGCCATTTCTGGGGCCCGTGGTTCCATGGACAACCTGACCATGATGGCTGCATCCATTGGACAAGCCAAGGTCCGTGGTAAGCGACTCGAGCGTGGCTACGACGACCGTGTTCTCCCCCACTTCAAGCGTGGTGGACGTGGTGCCCGAGACCGTGGTTTCATCTCTTCCTCGTTCAAGCGTGGCCTCGAACCTACGGAGTTCTTTATGCTCTCCGTTTCAGGTCGTGAATCACTGGTTGACACCGCTGTTCGTACCGCAAAATCAGGGTACATGCAGCGCCGGTTGATCAACGCCATGGACGATTTGAAGGTCTTCGACGACGACATGCTCTCGGTCCGAAACACCGCCAACCGAATCATTCA
>CEQX01007492.1_pt1 | contig 12471 bp, 8 predicted proteins | sample 356261 | NCBI WGS metagenome assembly CEQX01 (sample SAMEA2621076, study PRJEB7988) | marine metagenome | isolation source: saline water (ENVO:00002010), including | reverse complement strand
GTGCCGCTTGGTTGAGGCACCGTGTGTTCCTGCCAGACATCGCTTCCCGGCCATAATTCATGGACACTGAGCGCACCATTCGTGGTCAAGGCCGCCAACAATAGCGAACCGTTGGCCAAGACCGTCAGCCCAAGTTCACTGTCCAACTCGGTGTGATTGGCAATGTCGTGCTTGCTGAGTGCCGTTCCATCATGGACCCAGACGGCTAGATTGGACCCCGTACCGTTGGAAGCGACCAAGCCGATGGCCAAGGAATTGTTTGAAAGGACGGCCGTCGGGTGCTGAATGGACAGCGCCTCGCCCTGTTCACCAAGGGTGGTGAGCGACCAACTTGACCCACCAACAGCCAATTCGAGCTGGTCGGTGGCGTCATGCCGGTAGACAAGATGGGGCGTGTTTTGATCATCAACATGAACTTCAATGGCCGAAGCAAGCACGGCGCTGTTGCGAACCAATTCGGAAGACCAACCGCTTGAAGTCTGAGTCGCAGCGAAGATTTGATTTCCAAGTCCGGAGGTGTAAGCAAGAACTTGCTTGTTGTCATGCGTTGAGGTTGAGCCGAGCCATTGCCCCATGGTCCCCGTGGTTGCAACGTCTTGTTCAAGAGCGGTCATGGACGTGGTTGAGTGGAAGGTCATGTGAGAGGTGTTCTCGATGATCAACACTGGCTGCCCTGAAGAGCGAACGTCGAAGGAAACACCGAGATGGCTGGTGTTGAGGCTGACAATGGACTGGTGAACCCACTGGCCACCGGGTGTACCATCGTTCATGTGTTCGAGTTTCGAGACATGAACCCGCAAGGCGTCAGCGTGGGTAAAGACAAGACTGGTTTCACCCCGACCTGCGGTTCCAACTTGAACATCGCTGACAACGCCCTGGTAGGTGAATGAGATGGATTCCCAGTCGCGTTCGCTCAACATGAGGTAGGTCAAACCGTACGCATCCCCTCGGTCGGAAGAGCGCAAAGAATAGAACAACTCGCTCAAGCCGTCTCCGTTGACGTCCCCGTTGCTTGCGATTTGTAGGCCAAGGCGTTCACTGCTGTTTCCTTCTGCAAGCAATTGCCGGTCATCGCTCAGACCGGTAGCTGAACCGAGGAAGATTTCGAGGCGGCCCGAAGAAGAACCCATGCGGCTTGAAATGTACACATCATCGTAGCCGTCTTCGTTGATGTCTCCTGCCGGAGCGATGGACTCGCCAATTCGCGAATTGGGGGTTGATGGAGAGAATTGCCAATCTGCCTCACCGGGAAGGGACCCATTCGTCCCTTCGAAGAGCCAGAGGGAACCGGTGCCAAAGCCTTCCGTTCCGTTCAGCGGTTCGGTGATGATGTGCTCGTCGAACCCATCGCCGTTCACGTCCCCAACACAAGTGATTGAAAGCCCGAACAGTCGTCCCTGAATGAGCGAAGCAAGGGTGTGGTCAGCAGAGCCGTTGTACCCTGATGGAGAACCGAAGAAGTACTCCACTGAGGAGTAGGAAAGGGTGCTCTCATAGGAACCCGTGTTGCCTACAATGAGCTCATCATACCCGTCGTTGTTGACATCGCATCCTTCCAGTGATCGACCAAATAAATCTCCGTCCTCCGTTTGGGTTAGGTTTCGTAAGGGAGACAAGCCCGTGCTATTCCCGGAATAGAGGTTTACTTTCCCAACGATCTGGGACGAGCCCACGAGGACGCTGAAATTACGAGCCGTGGCGGCCAAAACATCGCCACCGGTGGGTTGTTGGAGGGCAGCAATGGAACTTCCCAGCGACTCGTTTTGGCTTCCCGTGAGGTTTGACCAAGGGGAAGGAGAAAGACCGGATTGATTTCCAAGGAAAACATGAATCAGGCCGTGCCTTACCTCTGCATCGGTGATTGGAGCCCACCCCGGTGACCCAATCGCCAAATCAAGGATTCCATCGCCATTGAAATCGCCAATGTCCATGCCAGCCCCATAATGGGCACCGTCATTTTCGCCAGCAAGAATGAGGTCTGGAAGGGCAGAAAGGCCCGCTGATGAGCCATAATGAACGTTGACTCGTCCGTTGTCTTCCATGTTGACAAGGTCGGCGTGTGGAGTTGATACCACGAGATCGTCAAACCCGTCGTGGTTCAAATCGGCCATGAGCATCAGGCCTTCTTGTTCATCGAGCTCACCTTCCAGTGCATCGGAAGGCACGGGGTCAACCCGGCCTGAATCCTGACCGGACAGGGAACGGATGAGGTCAATGGAAAATGAGCCCCCGGTTTGTGTTGCCGTGGCAACTTGTTCGATGTTGTTGGCGTCGAGGTCCATCCCAAGCGCATCGACGAGGTCATCGCTTTGCAATAGAATGCGCCGATCGTGGTCCATACCGTCCACACGAAGGAGAATGATTTCGTTCGTGGCGGAACGGGAATACAACACATGGGCAACACCGGCTTCGTCGATGGAGAGTTCAAACTGCTCACCCACCGGGCCTGCATCCAACTGTGTATGTGTCCAGTAGGCGCCACTGAAGTTCACTTGATGCAGGGAACCGGAGGAAGTCCTCATCAATCCCCACTCCAGACCCTGGGGCGTGATATCAAGCGCCAAGTGGGTTGGTGAAACGTTTTCCATGATGGTGCGAGTGTGCCAACGAGCTCCGTCATAGTAGGTTGGGCTTTGCATGGCGTAGCGGCCCATTTTGAGGTCGTCTCCATCAGCGTAAAGCACTCGAGGAAGTTCGTTGGCGGTCACGCCAATGGCGCAATCAACCAACGTTGAGGCGTTGGTGGTGGCAACGGTGTCAACCAACGTGTTGGACCAGACCCCCGTTGGGCGATGAATGGCTGTCCGAACCGTCCCTTCTTCGGTGCTCCAGCAAAGGTGGGTTTTGTCAAAGCGCGTCAGCTTCATGTCGGGCGTCCCGTGGTGTTCGCCGTACGAGAGATTGAGGGTGTGACTGGACCAAAGGTCGAGCATGGACTCTTCCCGAACAGCCACCTGAACCAAACCATCAACGTCGATGGCCATCCCTCCAAGGTCGTGCCCGTACCCCGATGAGGCTGAAAACGGTCCGCTAAACTGGACGATTTCGGGTTCATCGAGGGACCCATTGGAAAGGTTGGCCGAAAAAAGCGGCCCCATGAGCGAGAGGACAAAAAGCAAAACCAGCAGGACGCTTTTTGTTCCATTTTTCTGAAAACCAGCATCCGCCATGGCGTAAGCACGGCCGCCAACCTTGAAAATCATTGTTCACCTTTGATTTGACCCCCATAGGGGGTCATGCCAGTCATGGAAGCGCACCGTTGACTTGAGAAGGGGGCGAACCTACCCGCTCTTGTGGCAGGTCAAACGTGTGTTGTGTTTGCCGCCGGAAAATGGGTTGGCGATGAGGTCATCTTGGCGTTGGTCAAGCAAGCCAATGTGGTGCTTGCCTGCGACGGCGCCTTGAGTGAATGCCTCCACCGGGGTATCTTTCCTCAGGCCGTCTTCGGCGACATGGACAGCGTCGAGCCTGAAGTTCTGGAGAGGTATCGAGCTGAGGGGGGCGATGTTCATCTCCAAACCAACCAAGAGAACAACGATCTCGCCAAGACACTGGCATGGGTTGAGCAAAACGGATTCGATCTTTGCAGCATCATTGGAGCCACTGGAGGTGACCCCCAACACGAATGGGCCAACCTCATGACATGTGCAGGGTCAAACCTCAACATCATCTGCGAAGGTTTGAATCATGTTTACCGGTTCCCACGTCCCGGAAGCAATCATTCTATAGATTTCAAAGACGGTGTTGAATTCTCCGTCTTTGCCGTGCCGGAAGCGCATGAAATTCACCTTTCGGGATGTCAATATGAACTCAAGAATTCATCGATGACGTTGGGTTCCCAAGGAGTGCACAACGTGGCCACTTCATCGGAGGTGAACCTGTCGTTCAACCGTGGTCGTTTGATGGTGCTGCATCCCCGCCCTGATTCGGAGCAGGAAGAAAGGAACGGAGCATAGCCGAATAATCCTGAACCCCGTCCCAATCCTGTGATTTTTGGTCGATTCGAGCTTTTTCGAGGGTTGCTTCAAACCCACCCCAATCTTCAACCAACTTCAGCTTGTACGCTGCTTTTGGAGTGTAGCCGGGAAGGAAATTGCGCCAAAGAAAGGGGATTCGACCCGGCGTGACTTGATTGACAATCTGTACAATGGAAGTGTTGCAGGTGGTGAAGAGGGAATGATACCATTCCGGGTTGACGGCAAGGTCATTCAATTTCTGGATCATCCCCATCAACAATTCCTTGTTTTTCTCAGGCGGTGTTGCGGCCCTAAACATGTAGTCCTTGTTACCTCGTCCGTGGGTGCGCAGCCCAGTTACGTCTCGCTCGAAACCAACGAGCAGATAGAGTTCATAGGCGCGCCACAAGCCGTCCCAAGGATGGTAGCGCTCACCTTTTTCCCGTCGTGATTCAAACGAAAATGAAAGGCAGGTGCCATCACCGAACTCGAAGGTCAAGTAGGTGTGAGCCAGCCCTTTGAGCGAATGAAAGTGGTCCACCATGAACCACACGTCCTTCAAATCGTTCAAATCAACGGGAACCTCATCCGCCCAGTTTTCATCGCGGTCCTTGGTGGTCCGCCATGTAAAATCACGAACGTTGTGAAAGGTAATCTTGGTGCCTTCAACCGTGGCGGTGGTTAGATGTTCACAATCAGCAGCCCATTCCAGCTCCAATGAAGGCTCAAGTGGTCGGATGCGGGTGTTCCAAACGTAGAGCAGCCGAAGGACGACCAAGGCTGCCAACGAGCCGAGCGCAATCATCAACACTTGGATAAAATCCATTTATTCCCACCTGTGCCAGATGCGCCATTCTTGGTCCCACCAATCGACCTCTCCTCCGGGGTGTTGGCGCCACAAAACACCTTGGTCGTCCACGGTTGTTGGCAATCCCTGTGTGTCGGGAGAACCATCGGCGAGAACTTGTGGAGTCGGTCCGAGGGACGGCAATTCAAGGGCTTCAGGTTCTCGGTTGCGAACGAGCAGAACAAACACCAGCACAGAAACCACCAGCGCCAGCGCCCCGATGGAGAACCACCCAACGGACTCGGTTTCGGTTTCTGGACCGAGGCTTGTGGAGGGCAAGCTGTCCCGTTCTTCAGTGCTCAAATCCTCGCCAGGAAGGCGAATAAGATTGGTTCCTTCGGTTGAAGAAATCAGTTTCTCAGTGATGACTTCAAGCGTGATCAAATAGGCCCCTGCTGGAAGGTTCGCACAATCCAACACCGTGGAATTGGCCCCTGCGACGACTTCTCCCTTCACCCTCCAGATCTTGGTCAATCCTGATGGTGCACGGCCATCGGTCAGTTCCATTCGCACATTGCAAGGAGTTTCCGTGGTGTTTTCATGACCCGAAACGGTCAGGGTGAAGACGGGTGCTGGCCGATTTTCAATGGTGAAATTGAGGGTGCTTTCGGCGGTTTGGCCGAGGCCATTTCGGTAAGTTTCTTTGAGTTCATAATCCCCTGCTGGCCATGAAGAGCAATCCAGCATATGATCGGAATCAAGCACGCTAAACGGTGCCCCTGTAAAGGTTCGAACGCCAGTCTCTCCGTACCTCGGTCCTGTTTCGTCACCGAAGTTGCGAACGATTTCACATTCCTCTCCCGTCTGCAACATCGAACCGGCGTTCAAGGTGAGGTCAACACGTGGCACCTGCAGGGCAGGGGTGAGGACAAAGGTTGGGAGTGGATAGGAAGCGATGAAATCGCCGTTTTCATCAAAGAAATCCAAACGGAGATTGTGTTCTCCTTTCGACCAAGCATCGTAAACGAGGGTGATGTTGGTTTGACCTTCAAAGGCGACTTCCTGAACTTCTAGAACCTCGCGCTCTTTGTGAAGGCCTCGGAGTTTGACGATGAGTTCGTTCGAGGCCGCCGTGGAATTCAAAACGACCACGACGCGAACCGCATCGATGTCGCCGTCCTGGTCGGTATCGATGGTGTCGTTTCTCAAAGCAAGGACGGTCAGGCCCTCCTCTGCGAGGCGCTCCTCAGTTGACAGTTCAGCCCCCACCGCCGTGAGCGGAAGAAGCAAGGAAACCATGAGAAGAGCGATGAACACGGCGCAAGGACGGCGTTCAGACATGGTCCTCACCTCCGTCGGTGTTGTGGGGGAGAGGAGGAAGTTGGTCCAAGGGAATCAACGCCGGGACCGGTTCACCGATGCCGGGTGAATTCATCAGTTCAGTCTCCTTGTCGAGCATGAGTTGCTCAAGCAGTTCACTGCGCCGCTTTGACCCCTTGACCAACAAAGCGCCAAGCGCTCCGAGGAGGAAACCCGTGCCCATCACGCCGTAGGTAAGCCAGGAGGCTGCAGGGTCCTCCCCCATGATGGCGATGGCAGCCGCAAAGCCGCCGTAGGAATCCGACCAACCGTCACCGTTTCCATCGGGACATCCTTGCAGGTCCCGTTCGGACGAACCCGATTGCTCAGGACAATCGTCTCGGAAAGCACCCAACGGCAGGTCGCCGAACCCGTCTTGGTCGGTGTCTTTCCATTGAAGAGCCTCGGTTGGGAAGGCATCCGCCGAACCGAATGGATGGGCTGGCCAGGCCTCGGTTGGGTCAGACCAACCGTCGCCGTCCGTGTCTCGGCATCCCAAGCGGTCCAGAAGGGAAGTCCCACGCGTTTCAGGACAGGCGTCCCCTTGATGGCCGTCCAATCGGTCTCCGTAGCCGTCGCCGTCTGAATCTCGCCATTGCGTGGGTTCGTGAATGAAGGCATCACCGAGGTCTGACCAACCATCGCCGTCCGTGTCCTTGCAGCCCCAACGGTCACCGCCCGAAGAAGGCCCGACGGAGGTCCCCGCCACGGTCGGGCAAACGTCCGCTGTGGTTCCACGCGGGTTGTCGCCTCGCCCATCCCCGTCTACGTCGTGCCATTGGGTCGAATCCTGTGGCCAAGCATCCCCCGTCCCGCCGGGGCTTGCAAGCCACGTTGAAGTGGGGTCGGACCATCCATCGCCGTCTTCGTCGGGGCAACCCCAACGGTCGAAGGTGGACTCTCCTTGGGTTGTTCGACAACCGTCTGGTCGGTACGATGTTCGCCATGTTTGGCCATCAAAGTATTCCGTGTTGTCTCCAAAACCATCGTCATCGGTGTCGTGCCACTGCGATGCATCGTCAGGGAAGGCATCTGCGAACCCTGCCGGATGAGCAATCCACAGGTCGGTTGGGTCAGAGAATCCATCGCGGTCAACGTCGCGACATCCGAGTCGGTCAAACCGACTGATCCATCCAGAATCGACTTCTTCTGGCGTTGAAGAGATGCAGACATCGCCCTCAAAACCGGTCAAATTGTCTCCATATCCATCGCCATCTGTATCCCGATACTGAGACGGTACGAACGGGAAATCATCGATTTGCGTGGCTCCATAGGTTTGATTGTCACCCCACCCATCCTCGTCGGTATCTCGCCATTGTGTGGGGTTGAAGGGGAAGTCATCGATGCGTTGAGCCCCCATGGTTTGGTTATCGCCCCAACCGTCCCGGTCGGTGTCCAACCATTGGGTTGGTTCCAGTGGGAAGGCGTCCGAACCGTTGTTAATGGTCCAGTTTTCATCACCGTCCGAATAGGTGTCCATGTCGGTGTCAACACAGCCGTATCGGTCCGAAAAGGAGGTTCCGCGAATGAAGGGGCAAGCATCGGGTTGGGATGCATTGTCAACGAACTGACCAATGTCCCAAAGGGCACGGCTCGCATTCAACGATGGGTCGTCCCAGTTGTCGCCGTAGCCATCTTCATCGGTGTCGTTCCATTGCGAGGAATCGTAAGCAAAGGCGTCGCCTTTTCCTGCCGGATGAGCAAACCATGCCTCGTACCCGTTCAAGCCGCCCGGGTCTGGGTCAGAATACGAATCTCCATCGGAATCCACGCATCCGTAGCGGTCAGAAGATGAATAACCACGGCTGAACTGACAGTGATCTCCCTCAAACCCATCGAGGTTATCGCCGTAGCCATCGTTGTCGGAATCAAGCCACTGCGATGGTTCACTGGCAAACGCATCAGCTCCATTTTGAACACCCCATCCGCTGTCCGGGTCGGACCAGCCATCGCCGTCGGAATCCGTGCAACCCGAGCGATCGTTGGTGGACGCTCCAACCAAGTTTGCGCAGTCGTCTTCGGTATCAACGAATCCATCTTCGTCGGAGTCTCGGTTGGTCTTGTCAATGGAAGGTGTCAGCGTGTAATCAAAGCCGTCGTTACACCACGAGTCCTTTCCCTGGACTCTCAAGATGATTTCACCGGCCGTTGAAAGGGTGGTTGAGAGGGTGGAGGTTGGTGAACCATCGTCAACATTTTGTGAAACAGAGCCCATGGTGAACGTGCCTTCCCATCCATCGCCAGGGCACCACCACGCCGCATTGCTCATGCTTCCTGAAAAGGTGACTTGGACGATGTCGCCCATTTTCCCTTGGATTTTCCAGTAATCTTGTTTGTCCCGTGGAGAACACCCGTCAGGGTCACAAACATAGCCGCTGGATGAGACACCATCGGTCAGCGTGTTGGCGCTGGTTTCGGAATCGTCGGCGCTCGCCAACGGTAAATGCAGGAGGGCGAGGCCGAGGAAAACCACGAGCACGAAGCGACCGCCCATGTTCGCTGATGGAGAAGCGGATTATCAAAAGCACCCCTACGGGGTGATGCGTTGCTCACGGGAGTTTTTGCTTCCCGAGGCACTGCCGAAGGCACGCCTCGAGGTGGTCATGCTGGAAGGTAAATCCGCTGTCCTGCAACCGCTTTGGAAGGGCACGCTGACCGCTGAGAACGAGGGCCTGCGCCAATTCGCCGAACACGATTTTGAGGACGAACCCGGGTGCGGGTGCAAACCAAGGTCGGAGCAGCACCTTCCCCAAGGTCTTGGCGTACTGCTTTTGGGTCACCGGTTCAGGAGCGGTGAGGTTGTACGGACCGTCGCAGGCATCGTTCATCATCAGATGATAGGTGGCGTAGATGTGGTCGTGGAGTGAAATCCATGGGTAATATTGCCGGCCTCCTCCCGCCGGTCCCCCGGCGCCGAGAAGGGTCGGAAGCATGAGTTGTTCCAACGCCCCGCCCATGGGCGTGGTGACGAGTCCAGTTCGCAACCAAACGGTGCGTATCCCGAGGTCTTGAGCCGGAGCACCAGCGGCTTCCCACGCTTGACACATTTCAGAAAGGAAATCATCGCCTGGCGACGAGGATTCAGAGAGCGATTCATTGCCGCGATTGCCGTAGAAGCCTACCGCAGAGCCGCACATGAAGGTCTTGGGTGGTTGTTCAAGCGTGGCAAAAAGACGAACAAGATGCGCGGTCGGCACGGTTCGACTGGACCAAATTTGTTCCTTTCGCTTTGCATTCCACCGTTTATCGCCGATGCCCAAACCGGCCAAGTGGATGACGGTGTCAAATCCTTCGAGACTGCCTTCGATGACCTCGCCCTTCCGGTCGTCCCAAACCACGCACGGTTCGTCATCAACGTCGGAGGGCAAAACAGTGGACGGGCGAACCAGCCGAGTCACGTGGTGCCCAGCCGCCTGCAAGAAAGCACACAACTGCATTCCAATCAATCCGGTGGAACCACTGACCAGGACCTTTTGCTTGGGTTGGTCGGCGTACTGTGAGATGCGCTTAATGTCCTCTTGAACGCGCAGTGTGCGGTAGGCAAACATCTGCTTCATGCGTCCTTTCACCGTGAAAGGAGCGGTCCAAAAGGTGAGTGGATGCAGCGGAAGTTTCCATTGGATGGTGTCATGGATTTCGCTGGTTTTGGCGCTGGTTGACACAAAGCGATGCTCGTGATCCCATGCTCCGAAGGGGCCTTTTTCCATGACATCGTTGAAGACTTCTCCGGAGACCACACCGTAATGGCGAGCTACCCATGTCGGGCGGAGCGGTCCAAGCGTGATCTTGAATCGGGTGGTCGCATCGTTGACAAGTGCTCCAGCCTTGACGGGACGAATGCCTTCCCATTCGGGCATGATTCGTCGGAACGCTCCTTTGCTATCGTACCACGACCACACGTCTTCAACTGGAGCGTTGTAGGCGGCGATGTGGGAGTATGTTGGCATGTGGAACCCTCACTGGTGGGCAGAATAAAACGAAGGGCCAGAACCCAAAACATTGGTTGGTTCACTCGATTTGGTGTATTTTTCCACGTACCCCTTGGTTTTGAATTTTCGAGCGGTTGAGGCACTGGTCATGCAACGGACCTTTCCGTACACGGCCCGTTCGGTCCAACCTCGGTCGAATTTACCCATCACCCATCCAATACCGGTGTACGAGTTCGGGTCGCGGCCGTCCAGGGCCCACCGGTCGTTGAGGGCAATCATCCAATCCATGGCTGTTCGTGGATTTGGAGACCACTCGAGGATTTTTTTCCCCCACAACATTCGGAGATAATTATGGATGATGCCTTCTTGCCGAAGTTGGTTTTGCGCAGCGTTCCACAGAGGGTCATGGGTTGATGCCGATTCAAGTTCTTCAAAGGTGTAGAGGTAAGGACGCTCGTCTTCTTCATGTTCGGCCAGTGTCGTTTTGGCCCATTCCGGGAGGGAGTCGTATTTCGTGTGGTTTTCAATCATGGCGCAGTGGATGAAGCCGATGTCCCTCCACGTGATGATTTGGTCAAGGAAAGCCTCCACCGGTTCGGGCAAACCCCACCAACCCTGACGCCGTCCATCGTTGGGAGGGTTGACCATGCTCACATCCCAGCGGTGGTGGGTGAAGATGTCGTGAAGAATAGCATGAACGCTGATGTGGCCGTAATGGAGCCAAGGAGAGAGTCCGCTCGCCCCTCGCTCCTGTGGTTCATTGCGTTTTTCGTGGTATGCTTGCAAGCGTTCAGCGAAAAATTCCTTCCACCGGCGGCGACCTTCAACGTACCCGCCTTTCTTTCCGTTTACTGGACGTACATCGTGGTCGATGCTGAGGGTTGAGAGCGCCTCTCGTCCAATGTCGCCACCCTCAGACACTCGCCACAAAAACTCGTAGGGCGTCATTGGCGTGTTGGTTTGGGCAAATATGGCCTTGACAACAGCGGGGTCCATCTGAGGAAGGTCCTGAGCGTCATCCAAAGGACGTTGCTTTGGGAATTCATGCATGTGCTCACGGATGGTTTTGTGAAGGTGACGACGCAGCGAGTAGGCCGTGGAAAAATCCCGACCTTGGGCCCGCATGGCCATGAAGCCGTTGGAGTCGACGACGTGAATTTCGCAAGGTGTGACGGTCAAGGCCGTGTCAAGGACATGTTTGGGGTAGTAGGTTGGGTAATCGTCGATAACGCACGACCGAGCGTGCTCCAACCATCCTTTGAGTAGACCGGATGCTTCCTTCCGCTTGGTCTCGACGTAGGGTATGTAGGTTACTCCTGACTGTTCAAATGTACTGCGGTTGTCAACCATCCCCTGCAAGACGAAGGTCGAAATTCGGTCGTTGGCCCATCGGTGCTGAAGAGCGAGGCATTCGATCACTACCAAAGGAAGGGAATGTTGTTTTGCCAAGTCAACGGCGTGCTGGAGGGCATGATTCCATTGAGAGCGCCTTGCGGAGGTCATCCAATAGACGACCACATCCCCATGCTGGTTGGGGACACCGTGTATGTTGACTCGGCTGCTCGGGATCATGAGGTCTCACCTCGACGAAGCCATTCTGTCTTGCTTGTTCTGTAGACGGCATAGGGGTTTGAACGCGGTGTCAAGCCTGCAAGATTCGGCATGAGGCTCCGACCGGTCAACCCGTCAACCGCCAACTGATGCATGGTTTCCGAGACCCAGTCGACCGAGGCGACCTCACTGAGGGTGAACCACTTGATGGATGAAATCTCCTCGTTCACGTGCCCCTTGACCTCTCCCTCGACGTGAACGTCGTAACACAGGAACACGGCAGGGCGGTCTTTGTGGAGCGCTGTTCGGACTCCGGCGAGGCCCATGACTTGACCGCCGTACCCAGTTTCTTCGTTGAGCTCGCGCAGGGCGGCCGCTTCCGGGCTTTCCCCTTGGTCAACTCGCCCTTTGGGCAGTCCCCACTTCCCTTTGTGAGCACCGTTTGCTTCCTGGACGAGGAGAATCGATCCTTTTCGGATGACCCTCGCAGCGACGCCCAAATCACAAAGTAAACTGACCATCGGTCAATATCTAAACGACCGAGTATATGAAACACGGTTTGCGCCCCTGTAAGAAAAAGACGAGTGTTTATATACAAACTCATGGATTTTTGTAACATGGAAAGCCCACGCATTCAACACCAAATCAACGCACCTGAAGCAGACGCAGTTTTGCCCACGGCCTTCGGAGAATTTCGCATCCGTGCGTTCCGAGACCCAGGAGACGGAAAGGAGCATGCTGTCCTTTACGTGGGCGACTTAAGCGAAGGATCTCCTTTGGTTCGAGTCCATTCTGAATGCCTCACCGGGGATGCGTTCCACTCGCTTCGCTGCGACTGTGGTCCCCAACTTCACGCCTCGATGAAAGCCATTCAAGAGAGGGGACATGG